>Ga0065705_10104184_pt1 | contig 43024 bp, 50 predicted proteins | sample SwibulcommuniRL2_FD_59092 | JGI IMG/M metagenome (GOLD analysis project Ga0065705, IMG submission 59092) | Bulk soil microbial communities from switchgrass field near Rose Lake, East Lansing, Michigan, USA - RL2 Bulk Soil v2 (version 2) | ecosystem: Environmental > Terrestrial > Soil >...
ATTCAAGTTTGCGCGGATGGAAACAGTAACCTTCAGGCTGTGCGAGAAGATGGCACATAGCGCATGTTGCCAGTCCTTAGCGGGACTTTTCAATTATCGGCACAGGGAACGGACACAACGCCGCGCAATTCATAATCGCAGTGTGAGGCAGAACAGAGTTTGAGTTTGTGAGGTAAAGGAGAAACGAAATGGCAGAGTTGAAATTAGATTTTAATCAGCGAGAGCGGGCGCGATATGCCAAGCAGTTGCGCGAACTCGCAGAGAACGCAACCAAAGCCGCAGACGCACTTGAGAGTAATGACGATCCAGAAGCGACTGTACGCTTCATGATTGTAAGCATGGCTGGCTCTGCGCTTAGTAAAGACCTTGGGTCGGCGTTAGTAGACGGTCTCAAGGCTGAGAAGGTCGAAGTTCTCGATGCTGATCGAATTGAATTTCGCAACCTTTGAGGTTTGAGTTTTGCCGGACTACTACCGCGAGCGTTCGCAGCCCATAAAATCAGAATGAAGCCCTACTATCAGGAAAACGGAATCACGATTTACCACGGCGCGGCTGAGGCGGTGCTGCCTACGCTGTCCGAGCGGTTCGATCTGGCCTTTTTCGACCCGCCGTACAACGTCGGCAAGGACTATGGAACTTCGCGAGACGGGGAAGATCGAAACCTTGTCGTCAGTTTACGAACTGATCGAAGCCTAGATAAGCGGCGTGGTGAGGAGCCAGCTTCCCTTTGAATACTTTAGCTCGTGGCGCAGTAGCCACAACGAGAGGGGCGCGGCGTGGTTCGACTCCACGGGGAGCCACCAACATGAGGCTCCCAAGCTCTCGGGGGAGAGCGGCCCCGCAATTCATAATCGCAGTGTGAGGTAAAGGAAATGATGATGAACAAAGCGCGACAACAGACCAAGCAACGGCTATTTGATGTGATCGATAAGTGGCTTGGCGAGACACAGGAGAAGAGTGATGCGCCTTTTGATTGTTTGATTGGCGACAACACGGTATCGCTGATGACTGATGCCGCCTTCGCTGTCATCGAGGCCGTCGAAGATAGTCATGCGTATCTCAAGAGTGAAGGAATGTTGGAAGAGGAGATTTGACCTTACCAGACTACCGCGAGCGTTCGCAGCCCCACCAGAGAGGGACACAGAGCAACAAGGCGTCGCAGTAACGAAGGGTGAGTAAATGAGTGATCCGATTCATGTGATTAGTTTAGGCGCCGGGGTTCAGTCGTCAACGATGGCGCTAATGGCCGCGCACGGCGAGATAACCCCGATGCCCGTTGCCGCCTGCTTTGCTGATACGCAAGCAGAACCTCCTAGTGTTTACGAATGGCTCGACTGGCTGGAAAGACAATTACCTTTTCCTGTTATTAGAGCAACAGCAGGAAACCTCGCAGATATTCTTACAACCTCTAAGCTCCGCAGAGACGGCCTTGGTTATTGGCAGAAATCGTCACTACCTGTCTACACGCTGGAGCCTGATGGCAACCGAGGACACGGAACGCGTGGCTGCACCTATGATTTCAAGGTTCTTGTCTTGCGGAAAGTGCAGCGCAAAATTGCCAAGATTCGTCGCGCTCAAAAGGACGTTGGAGTAGTTACGTGGATAGGTATATCGACCGATGAAGCGCATCGCATGAAGACCTCGAATGAGTTGTGGGTGGAGCATCGGTATCCTTTAATTGAATCCCGAGTAAGTCGGCAAGATTGCTTAGTTTGGATGGAAAATAAAGGTTATCCCAAGCCGCCACGCTCTGCTTGTGTGTTTTGTCCCTATCACAGCGATAAGGAATGGCGCAGGCTAAAAATCGAGGAACCCGAATCCTTTGCCCAGGCAGTAGCTTTTGAGCAGAAATTTCAAACTGAGCGAGCAAAGACCAAGGATGTTCGCGGCATTCCATTTCTTCATAGCTCCCGAATTCCGCTTGATCAGATTGACTTTAGTAATGCTGAAGATCGCGGACAAGCAAACTTATTCGGGAACGAGTGTGAGGGCATGTGCGGAGTGTAAGCGTCACCACAGAAACGGATAGAGAGGGAGAGTAGATGAGTTTGATTTTTGTAGATTGTGAAGCCTATGGCGGTGCTCCGTCTGTCGGCAAATTAACTGAATTTGGCGCGGTCGAGTATAAGACCCGCGAAACGTTTCATGGTGTCATTTGGAAGAGTTCGCCCGACCCTGACAATCCTGCGATCCCGTTGCCGACTGAGTTAGCGGTTGCCGATCCGTCAATCGTATTCGAGCAGTTTGAGCAATGGCTACAACGCTTCAAAGCGCCCTACGTGTTCGTCTCCGACAACAACGGATACGACTGGCAATGGATCAACGACGGATTCTGGCGCTATCTCAATCGCAACCCCTTCGGGCATTCATCACGGCGAATCTCAGACTTCTATGCGGGCCTGCGCCACAACTTCTTTACGCCTGCGCGTGAATGGAAACATCTCCGCAGAACGAAACACGATCACAATCCAGTCAACGACGCAATGGGCAACGTTGAAGCGTTTGAACGAATGCAGCAGGGTGAACGATGAACAAATACAAATGCCTACTCAATCCCGGTGATTCTGTTCCTGGGTAATAGGTGCGGGAGCGCGGGAATAATGGAACCCTACTATCAGGATCAGTCAGTGACGCTTTATCACGGCGATTGTCGGGAAATACTCCCATCATTGCCGAAGGTTGATTTAGTGCTTACTGATCCGCCTTATCCTGACTATCACGCTGACGCGTATCACTATCGAGATGGATTGCTAGAGGTTTTGAATATCTTGGATTGTAGGCAGTTAGTTTTTTGGTCTGCCAAAGCACCGTTTCCTTTGAGTTATTCAGCAATTCACATTTGGGACAAATGCCCGGGCGGCGAGATCGCGGCGGCTGCGTATGAAAGAATTTTTGAACGTAATGGGCACGCGGCTTACAAAATGTTTCGCGCTTTCGTTATCAACAATCCTGTTCGCGCCATGCGTAGCCGGGATTTTTACAGCGGACACCCCTCCCAGAAACCAACTTACCTGATTCGGCAATTACTAGCCTATTTATGCAAAGGAACGCAAGGTTCTCTGGTTGTCGATCCGTTCGCCGGGGTCGGCACGACCTTGAAAACGGCAAAGGACATTGGGCTACGGGCCATCGGCATTGAGATTGAAGAAAGGTATTGTGAAATCGCGGCAAATAGAATGTCTCAGGAAGTACTTCAATTTGCATGATGGGTAATAGGTGCGGCGGTGATTAGGTGGAAAGATGAAAAAATCGACAGTTGAAAAGCAACCACAATCTGATGCTGAAGCTATTGCAGCCTGGCGCGCGAAACGGGCGAAGCAGGGGGAATTGCAAAAGCCGAAGGTGAAGAAAGGGAAGGCCGAGAAATAATGTCTTCGTTGGGCCGAGCGTTGGCACCGTATCTTTATCCCGGTCCCGGGCGAACCTATTATGGCTATTGCAAGTCCGGTCACAAACTTTACCTTGATGAAGTGGGATGGGATCGCCTGAAAGCGGCGACCGCGAGAGAAGAGATTAACGGACTTCCCGACGCTCCCTGCAGGGTGGTTGCTCTGTTGCTTCCGTGCGGCGACATCGAAGAATTCGCCAAGCAATGTTACAAACGCTCTGACGGTACTTACTTTTACGCATGAAACAATCAAAACGCCAACAAGAGGAGGATGCGCGATGAATCAGCGGCTAATTTCAATAGTGTCTGCGATGGCGCTTCATCATGCCGTCGTCGTTGGGCGCGGATCTGACTGGGTTGCGAGTATGGTGGACGAAGCCTGTGCTCGCGATCCGATTCCGGGCACTGAGCTAATTGAAGCCCTCAAGATGCTGAATCGAGAAAAGGCGTCAGAGGCCCGGGGATCGCTACGGGATAGTAACAATGCCCAGCGGTCATACCTATCGGCGCGGTGAAACTCATCAATGCGACGAAGTTGGATGTCTCGCGCGGAAGCCATGAAGAAACTGTCTCGCAAAGAACAAGAAATAGAAGCACGCAAGGCGGCGGATCCAATTGCTCAAGCGTTGGGGCGAACGGACATCGACTATTCCAGCGATGAACTTCCAACTGCTCCACGATTTGCCGATGGCCAAAAGCCAATTGCGGTGCTGAACTTTATTGACACGCCTTTCGAGACTCAGCACGAAGCCAAGGCAATGAAATTTAGCAAGGTGGAACTGACGATTCACCCGGCCGGGATTCAGGTCGAATTCTGGAATGGCGATCGGCAGGTTTATGCAACCGTCGTTCATTCCGTGGATTGGGAGAGCGCGATTGCTCTGGCGATGCTGGAAATGAGTGAAGCCGCGAAATGAGCCACTACGAAACATTAGGAGTGAAACCTGACGCCGACGCTGCGGAAATTAAGCGCGCATATCGCAAGCGTGCCGAGCGAGCGCATCCAGACAAGCAGGGCGGCAACCAGGATGAGATGATGGCGGTCAATCACGCCTTCGATGTTCTGGGTGATCCTAAACGCCGACTGCTTTACGATGCCACTGGACAGGATTCCCAGCGGCCGATCGAGGAACAATCCCGTGGACTTCTGATGCAAGGATTTCAACAGGCGCTCGCGAAGGGCTCGCACACGATCTTGAAAGATGTTCGATGGTTCGTAAAAGAGGCTGAAGCTAAGACCGTCGAGAGTCAGCGCAAATCGCGAAAGGCAATTAAAGAACTTCAGTCACGCCGTAAGAAGATCAAAACCAAAGGCAAAGAGAACGTCTTTCACATGATCGTTGACGGCGAAATTCACAAACTCGAACAGAACATCGCAGTCATGGACGAAGGATTGAAAGTCGTCGCTGAAGCATTCAAGGCTCTGGATGAATATGAAAGTAGCGAGAAAGAGCCTGAGCGCGCATCTGCCCTTAACCTCGGATACGTTTACACATCAGGAAATTTCTAAGGAGAACAATTGATTAGACCAGAACCATCAACAGCCGGAATCCCGATCTTCCGTGAACTATCAGGGCCAGAGGCAGCGGAGATTTTCGCGCACGACCTCGAGCAAGCCATCATCGACTTACTTGCCACGGGCGAGTTCAAACAGAAGGCTCTCGACCTTTTTGAAAAGAGCGGGAAGTTCGGCGCCGGCGCGGCTCACCCTGTGGTCGTTATGATCGCCAACATGAGGATCAAAGTGTACACATCGGTTGAAGCTGCGAGGTCGAAAGAGAAGATGCCACCTCCACAGAGCCATTCACTCGTGATTGAGACTGGTAAGCATGGCCCAGACTCCGAGGAAGTGATCACATCGGACGTGCAAATCTCGCGAATCATCGGGACCGACACTTCAAATGCAGTCGACCGCGCTCGCAAAGAAGTTGGTATTACTCCGAAGGTGCCGAAGAAAGACAACAACGGCATCGTGCTAAACTCAACCGACGAGCATGAGGCGCGGGCGGCAGACTATAAAGATCGCATGGCGAAGACCCATTCAAAGGCAGCGGAAACACGAGCAGCAAAGAAGGCAGAACGTGAGAAGTTGGCGAACAATGAACAAGCGCCGAAAGAGGCGTGAAGCCGCGCTCCGCGAGCGTGAAGCGTTCTGGAAACTTAGCGTGCGCGAACGGATGATTGGAGACTTAGTGTTTCTTCGCACGCCTCCCGCCAACTTCGGATTTCTTGGATTCACGGTGCTTGAGCGCCAACTCAAAGACGCGGTGAATTATCTTACTGATACTTCTACCGTGCTACGGGCCAGAGTTAATGGAACCTGAACCTCAAGAGAAGAAATGAACAAACCTGTTGAAGTTTATGCGTCCGATTTCATGTGCGCTAAATGTACTCGGCTGATGAAAAAGGAATTTGAGATAGATGCTACCGCTTCGCCCATCAAGGCGAAGTCGTTGACGATCGAATGCGTCACGCGAGACTGCGAACAGTTTGGCCGTAAGACGCGGCCACCTCGTCTTACATTGGTAAGCAATGGAACCTGAAACCACAGAGAAGGAACCGCATCGCATCTTTGGGAGTAAGAACCCAAACATGCCGCTGTGGAAAGATCGCGTTCATAAGACCAATGGCGGTCGGGCGCGAAACATCACATGGGAATCCAGTGTGTTGAAATACATCCGGCCCTTCCGCGAAAAAGCTGGATGGAAGACCACGCGATTTTGCAAAGAAGTTGTTGGTGCGATGAGGCTGATGGCTGGCCGATACGAGCAGATTAAAAAGGTGCTCGACATCTGGGATGGCTATGCACAAAAAACCAAGGGCCAAGTGTTCTCACTCGACAGAGCATGTGATGAAGCGGGAGTTGATCGCGATGAATTTGCAGGGCTTGCACTCGCCGCAGTCAAGCAGCATTTCCGCATGACGGCGATGTCGATTGTGGATCTCAATATCGGTGACTTGGTTCAAGCCTCAGTAGACTACGCGAGTAAGGACACGAAAGAGTCATCGCCTGAACGAATGCGCCATCTTGAGAAGGCGGGCATTATCGACAAGGTGGCCCCAGGTGGAACCAAGGTCATCGTCAAACAGACCGCCAACAATAACCCGTCAGTTCCTGGTCGTTCGTTTGATTCTCAAATGGAGGAATTCGACAACGTGATCGAGGGCGAAATTTTGGGTGAAACAAAACTGATTGGAGACGGACGATGATCAACGGACAAGATGTTGTCTTTATTACTAAAGACGACAGAAAACATATTCTCGTCGCGATTGCCAAGCTGTGTGGCTATGGTTCTGGTGATAATATCGACTGGACTCGACTTCTGAAATTGATACCAGAAGAATCGTTTACCGTGCTTTCAACTCTTCACTCTCTGGAGCAATCCGATGATTCAACTGAGTGAATGGTGCGGTAGTTTTCGCCGGACTGCTACGCTTACCGATGGTGAACACAAGGTTCCAATCGCCATGACCCTGGAAGACGCTGAGTCACCTGACGCGCTTGAAATCTTTCGATTGAAATTGAACGCGGCATTGGAGCAACTGGAGAAACTAAATGAGCATGGAAATCGGAGTTGACGATGGCAAGTGCGTAACGTGCAAGCGCGGCTGGCCTCAAACCACTTTCAAGAATTACGACGAGAGCGATGCTACGCTTCCAATGGAATGCGATCAATGTATTGCGGCAAAGTCTCGCGTAGACCAAATCGCAGAGAAGATCGATGAGGCTCGCAATGGCGGCGCGGCCGTGGTGGTTCGACAAGTCGTCGTGACGGGCATCAAGTCAGGAACGAAGGTGACAGGATTTCGATACCCAACCCATGCGAACGCTGAATTGGCAATAACCGATCTACTGGTGACATTTGAAAACGGATCGGAGTATCTTTACGAAAACGTGCCCGTGGTTGTTTGTGAAGCATGGATGGGAGATACGTCTTTTGGGACTTACTTCATTCAACAGATCAAAAACAGCTACGACTTTAAGAAGGTGAAATAGATGGCAACCCCAACCTACGAAGAAATGTCCGCTGCTTATCAGAGGGCTTGCGACGGCAATAATATACTTGACGAATCCCCCGGTCGAGGGGGTGATGAGTCGAGTCTTATTGCCGCGTCCAAAGGGGGTGCATAAATGCGCCCTCAAAGCCGAACGGGCGCGGGGTCGGTCGCGTTCCGCGATAAAAGGTGGAATAGCTGGCGTTGGCGACCGATCTTAGAGAAGTGGGGTTATCTTCGCGTGTTTTTAGATCCAGACATATTCAAGTCCGTGGGATTCATAGTGGCGGGAACCGAACGGCTTGGCACTGTGTTTTTTGTCAGAGTTCCTTTGAGCGAGGGTAATAGTTTATTTGGAGAAGATTATTACGCGATAACTGCAAACCATGTCCTGACCCCTGATTCGCTTTTACGGCTACCCCTGAAAGGACAACAAGGATGGAAGGACGAGCCGTTTCTCTTGGCTGACTGGATACGATATAGAGAGCTTGATATAGCGATCTTGCCCCTTACCCTTTCTTTAGGCGATTACGACATTAAGCCGATACCGATGCGAGAGCTTATTGCTGATCGCAATTACATTCTTGCTGGCGGGAAACCTCCGGTTGAAACGGTGCCAGCATTTCACTGGGGAACGGGAGAAGAAGTTTACACGGTAGGGTTGTTTGACCAAGACATCGGGCCAAAGCTAGAGCGTCCCGTTGCCCGATTTGGGCACGTTGCGTTAAGGCCCGCCGAAGGAGAGTTGTTAAGCATAGAGATTGATGAGGACGAAGTTGTTGAGGCAGAAGCATTCTTAGTTGAGTTGGCGAGTTGGCCCGGACAAAGCGGTTCACCTATTTTCCTCCGTCCGTGGGTTGATGAATCGCGAGGCTTGGAAAACCGGCCGCGCTGGGAATTCAATTTTCTTTTAGGCATGGTGCAAGGGTTTTATCCTGGCGGCGAACAAGACGTGACAATTGACAGCACTGATTTTAGATTAAGGGGTCTAAACATGGGAATTAGCGTAGCAATACCCTCATGGGCTATTCATAAAGCCTTAATGGAACCGGAGCTAAAGAATAGACGCGCAGGTTTATTGACTGAACAGTCGCGGGCACGAGCAAAAGGACCAAAGCTACTATGAAACGAAAATCATCAGCAGAGTTTGAGAACTTTGACAGGGTTATGACCGGAGGTGAGGCGCGCGGTACATGATCGCTACGATGGCCCAATCATTCGACAGCAAATCCATTCTGAAGTAGAAAAGATGGACTGGCCCGAAGTCGTCAATGTATAGCTCTAAAATCAATAAGCGGAACTTAGAAGCCGCCAACAAGATATTCCAGCGCCAGTATCCTCACGAAGAACTCACCTACCATTCCCCTGCTTTAGTGGATGAAATGAATGCCCACTTCGAAACCATTCGAGGGAAAGATGGGCAATTCACCCGACCGCTCACGCCTGAAGAAGATTTGTGGATCACGAATGAGCGCATAGTTTGCCGGATTAACCATCGGTACACACTTGTTCGCTACATGCACATAAAAGATCGCTTCAGCAAGATCGTCAAATTCAACCCAAACATCGCGCAGAAGATCATCGTCGACGTGCTCGCAGAAATGGAAGAAGCGGGAGTCGAACTCGTCCTTCAGTTTCTCAAGGCACGGCGTCTTGGTGTCTCGACTCTCTTTCAATTACTCGTGGCGATTCGCATCATGTTCAGCCGTAACATTTCAGTAATCAGTTCGGCGGCAAATCCGGAGACATCAGACAAACTTTCAAAGATGCTTTGGCTGGCAATTGAGAAAACCCCGTTCTGGCTTCGACCACTGTGTCCCTATCTTGGCGACTCCGCATTTCTCAACGGCAAACCAAACGGTCGATACAAGACAGGCATCTTCTATGAGTTTTCAAACGGTGTTCGACTGGACATCGAGCATGGCGATCAGAAAGCCGATCCCGGTCGCGGTGAGAATCCTAGTGTTGCCCACTTTTCTGAGACGGCCAAGATAGAGAAGCCCGAAAATTTGATTGATGCAGGATTCATGCGCGCAATGATTCCGTCGCCAATGAACCTCGCTTGCTTCGAAGGAACTGGTGAAGGCAACGTTGGATGGTGGCCAAAGAAGTGGGAGTTCAATAAGAAGAATTACGGGATACCAGGTTCGGGCGCGCGCATGAGGCCGACCTTTCTCGGCTGGTATGTGGGTCGCGACATCTACCCGTCTGAAACAGATTTAAGAACGCAGGGATGGTATGAAATCGGAGACACTTGGGAGCCGTCGCAGGGAACCGCAGAACACGCGAAGCAATGCGCCAAAGCTGTGCGCGCCGACCCTTTGCTCACAAAGCATCTGGGCAAAGATTGGGTGATGCCTCGCGAACAGATGTTTTTCTACGAGACAAACATTAAAGAGTATCGAGTCGATAAAAAACTACACATCTGGGCAAGAGAGATGGCTGCGAACGACAGAGCCGCATTTACGCCGTCATACAAGTCGGTATTCGATCCCGACCTGTTGATGAAATATCAGGATGCGATTGCGGAACCGAAAGGAGTCTTTGGACTCAGAGGCACATGCGGAAAAGATCAGCTTGTCCCGAAGCGTTATCAACCCACAGAGCACCTGGGCGGAACGTCACTTCGCGTGACGGCTGACTGGTCCCGAAAAATAGGCCCATTCAACTTCGAACTCTACCCGCTGAAATTCAAAGGTTGGAATGAGTTTGATGAAGCTGGAAAAATCATTATTTGGGAGTGGCCAAAGAAAGGTGAAATCTATTCACTGGCCACCGATAACGCCGATGGTCTTGGCGCCGACCGTACCGTAATTCAAATCCTGCGCAAAGGTGGCATGGGAAGGTGCGATGCTCAGGTTGTAGAGTTTTGCTCAGACGCGATCAGCGGCGTGGAGCTGTGGCCGTGGGTGCTGGCGCTCGGAACCTTCTACTCGACGATGCGGGATGGCAAGATGCGATTGCCAAAGTTGATCCCTGAAACGAACCGTGAGGGCGGCAGGCAGTTGCTCAAAGAGCTTGAGATGCGTGGCTGGAAGTCGAACGACATCTACTTCGAATACAAACATCGATCGACGTCGCGCAAAGCAGCCGGAACAGTTTCGTATGGCTGGCAGATGACTCCAATGAATCGCGATGAATTGGTTCAACGTGGAATCCAGGCACTTGAAAATGAAGTGATCGAAGTGAACTCTCCGGCCTTGGTAGACGAGATGGCGTCATTTGTTCGGGATGAGAATGGGAAGAAAACAGCGGCAAAAAATCGCCATGATGACAGGTTGATTTGCCTATTTCTCGCGTTCCACGGACTGTATGCTGAGATAGCCAGGGCAACAGGAGCCGACCCAACAATTGAAAGAACTCGTGCCATTCCGGAGGAAGTGTTGTACCCTGTGGCGACAGAGGGTTCGATGAACGACGTCAGCCGCTACCTTGATGAAATGATCGGAGGCTAAATGGCAAAGAAACCAATCCCGATGCCAGTCTCAAATGAGCCGGATTACCCGTCTCTCGCTGAGATGAACAGTCGCGCAGTCGAGGAAATGGCGGCGCGTCAGCGCAACGAGCATCAGATGTATGCGGCCTGTCCGAGTTGCGGCCAGCAATTAACCGCTGCCGAACACGCACTCAAATCGACATCTTATGAGCCAACTCGGCCTGTCTTTTGTCGTGCTTGCGGGTGGTCGGGATCGGCGTACCGGGATTGCTATTGATGGAAATTGAAGTTCTCGCCATTGGCACGGAGGTTACGATTGACGGTGAAATTCCGGCGACGATCCGGGGTATCTGCATTCGCTCAGAAAGCAATATCACCTATGAATGCGTTTGGTGGGACGAGCGAAGCCGGAAGATTGAGTGGCTGACTGTCGACGAAATCAAACCCAAGTCCGAGCACAAGGCCATCACGATTCGACCACGAGGGTTAGCATGAAAAGACGTTCATTTGTTCAATCGCTATTAGCACTCCCGGCCGCTGTTGCGCTGTCGAAGATTCTTCCAGTCAACCCCGAACCACCGCCACCCATCGCCGATAATTTGTTTACCGCACCGCCGCTCACGTCTTATCTGGCGAGTCCGCAACGCATTCGCATTACAGGTCGCAACCAGCATGGGGAAGTTATCTCAGAAGAGATCGTCGCTGGACATTTTGGTGAGATTAGTTTTAAGGACATTACACGCATCAAAGTCATCCAATGAAAACTCACGTCATTCGCAAATTCATCTGTCCTCGCCACAGCTACTTCGACGCGCTGGTCAAGTGGGATGAGCGATACAATCCTCAGAAGTGTCCTCAGTGTAAAAAGAAATGTGAGTCAGTGTTCATTGCTACTCGCGCCGCGCTTCCGGCCGCAACTATTGTTTACGAGAAAATGGTTGGTGGAAAGGTCGAAAGGCTCTATGTTGATCCGCAGGAGCCAGCATCAATTGCTTTCGCAGAGAAGAACAAGTTTCAGCGTCGTGAAATCCAAGGCATGGCCGAAGCGCGAAGATTCGAACATGAAGTCGCGAACGAAATGCGCCGTGAGCATACGGAGCAACAGAACGCGATGAGCCGGAAGAAAGAAGAAACGATGCGCGAAGCCCACGCGGAATTGCGTGATATGATGCCGCACATGGATGACTTCTCGCGGGCGCTCGCGAAGGAAGCTATTCGACAGTCAGAGTCGGGATACTCGCAGTCATACGATCCGAATTTCCGAATTGGGGCTTACAACTAAAGGAGCTACATCATGGATTGTTTCATCACGTTCGACGTTCACTGTTCAAAGGGTCACGAACTTGCTAAGTCCATAGGCGACGATTCGATCACATATCGCCACGAGAACGCGGCAGACTGCGAGTTCGGTGAAGAATCCGTGACGGTTTCGAAGATCACACCGGAGCAACTGTCCGTATTGTTCAAGCCCGCAAAGAAAGCCGCTGCGCCCGCGTCCAAGAAAACAGCCAGCAAAAAATAGATGGCTCTGTCTCAATACTTCGCTCCAGTAGCGGTCAATTCCTCCGGTCGCAAACTCGGATGGCTTCGCGAAGCCTACCGGGAGTCCGAGATCGGGGTTGAGTCCTGCTACGGATACGATCTTCTGGATGAAGACCTTCGCATTTTTCGACAGATATTCCCCGACATGCTGTCAGGGTTTAGTGGTCCCGCTCTCTCAAGTCCGCCACTTTCAACGCCCACAGGTGCGGCAGTCAATCGCGGTCTTCACATTCCACAAGTGAAGCGAATGCTTTCCGAGATGACCGCCATTCTCGGAAACATCGAACCGTCATGGACTCACACGGCCAGCAACGAAGAACTTCGCGATGTATCCGATAAACTGGATGCTTGCACAAGAGTTTGGTGGGAGCGCACCCATGCAGTTGAGCGCATCATTGAGACGATCCAGTGGTCGGCGGTGAATCGCACGGGCTACATCTTCCCCAAGTGGAATCCACATTTTCACGGCATCAATCAGGGCGATATTGAGTTGGGAGTTGGAGGCCCGAAATCCTTCTACCCGCTCTGGTGTCCCAAATCAAACGACATTCAGCAGGCTTACGCCGGCACGATCGTTGAAGACATGCCGATTCATCAGTTCGGGATTACCTGGCCGACGCTGGTGAATAGCGTCAAGGTGAACGATCAGGCCACAGCGAACCTTGCGCAACAGGCAGGGCGCGCGGTGGGAAATGTTTTGCGCGGTGCCGCGGAGTTGTTTGATCCAAGCACAGGTAAGAAGCAGTTTCACGGCCAAGTCCCAGCAGTCAGGGTTTACTACACCTACATTCGGGACATGTCGATGAACCTCACTGGCAACACGGTCTGGATGGGCACACCGCGAACCTATTGGAATTACGCTGTTCCGTCTGTAGGGTCAGACATTCCGACAGGACTCATCAACCCGAGCACCGGGCAAGACCTTACGAAAAAAGCGGAGAAAGAAGACTGTTATCTCTACCCGTGGCTTCGGTTGGTAATCTGGACGAATGACGTAATTTGCTATGACGGCCCAAGCCATGCGATTCACGGTAAAATTCCCGCAGTAAAACTTACTCTCGATCCGTGGCCGTGGGACTATCTCGGCGGTTCATTAGTTCGCGACATTGCATCGCAGGCCGAAGCATTCAACCGACTGGTTCGTTCGATTGACCATCGCGAACAGAAGAAAGCAAAACCTCCGCGTCAAGTCAATATGGACATGATTGACGATACGACCGCGGAATCGCTTCGCAGGCTTATTGAAACACCGGGAGAGTTGGTTAAGGTCGACACCTTCCGCGAAGGCGAAGTGATTCGACCGCTTGACGATCCTCGCAACAATGAAATTCAACAGTGGGAATTGGAGTACGGTAAGCAGTTGGTCGAGATGATGACCGACGTGCTTGGGCTGAACAACCTTCAACGACTGGCCGAATCTCGGCAAATTCCCAGCGGCGACACCTCAGAAAAACTTCTCCAAATCACAGGCGCGCGCACCCAACGTAAGGGCAACATCATGGAGCGATTCTGTGCTGACCTCGCGCCTATGGTTGACGGGCTTCTGCTCCAGCACTACAACTTCGAACTCCGATGGAAATTGTTTGGTTATAAAGGTCTGACAGTGTTTGACTACGATCAAGATCGCGGCACGTTAGTTCCGGCCAACATCCCGGGCCGCGCTCTCTCAAACGGCAATCTCTTCGGTGACGGGCGTTCAGGCCGATTTGATTCTCGCATCAAGCGAGCGCGTTATTTGGCGGCGACAATGGGAGTTCAGATTGAGCGAGGATCGTTGCTGGACGTGACGTCGATGACGCGACAACTGCTCGAGTTGAGGCTCTACCAGGATCCCAACTTCCCGAAAGATCCGATTTCACTGGCTGAGTCGCTACGGCTAAATAATGTTGGTAGTTTAGACGACGGCGAGGACAAGGACAGCCGTATAGGGCGTGCTAAGAAATGGGCGAGAATTCAAACAGAAACCCTCGCAGCCCTTCAAGCGTTAGCGCAACAGATTATGGCGGCGGGTGATCCCTCTGCCCAGCTGGCAACTATGATGCAGACCCTTGGCGCGGGTGCTGGCGGCAATGGTGGTGGGGCGCACGATGCGACAGGCCGACCCGAAGGCCGTCCGCCAAGTTATGAAGCACCGCCCGTGATGGAAACCCGCGACAACGGGCAAAGGACGATCATAAATACATCCGACCGAACTCGTGAATAAACTATGAGCGCTCAACTAAAGCCAGTTCCCCGCACGCAGTCTCGCTTACAAATAAAGGCGAGATTTGAACACGAAACACTTCAATTCGAAGGCAATCTTTTTGAATTCGTGGAGCACTTGATGCGCGAGAAGTGGACGGGCAAAGGTACGTTTGTGCTCAACCAGGGAACGGTAATGGCAATGGATTTCGATCTTCGCGGGAAAAAGTCTATTGACAATGCGGGAACTTAACTCGTACAGTTAGCGGCGAACGAAGGTCGATTGGCTCGCGCCTATTTAGTAAGGCTACCGACAAAGGCTCACGGGAGAAATCCTGTGGGCCTTTTTCTTTTGACAACATGACACCAATGACATCAGTGCCGACGCAAGGCGGCGACATGGGAATGCGATCGGCGATTAACACCGCCGATCCCAGAGCGTTGATACAGCAACCAGTTGGTGTTTCAGGCCCGTCACCGGAAGACACTTCTAACGGCATCATTGATTCATTAAAGCAAGTGACCGGCATTATGCAGGCAATCGCTGGATCGAATTCACAAGTGGCAGACGAATGCGATGCTGTTCTGAAACTGTGTGTTCAGATAGCGATGAAAACTCAATCACAGGCCGGAAGTCCACCTCAGTCAACTATGTACTGAGTGGATCAACCCGCGCCTCTCGCTCAACCCGGCATAGCCGGAAGGCGGAAAGGTAGATATGGCAGAATTCAAAATCGAGGATTACATCAAGTCGCTCAACCTTCAAACCGACGAGGAGAAGAAGGCGGCCGAACTGTTATTCGCGAAACCGGAACGAGTTGAAGAAGTAAAACGCGGCTGGAATACCGTGCAAGAAGGTTCACGGATTGTCACGGAGGCCCAGACCCTAAAGCAACAAGCCGAAGCCGCGCAACGCGCCGCCGCCGAGAAGGAAGCAGCCAACAAAGCATGGTTCGATTCGTTGAAAAAGTACGAGGACGATGCGAAGGCTACGGCAGACAAGGCGACGGCCTACGAGAAGTACCTGGCCGATATGGGCCTGACACCTGAAGCAGTTTTGACCGGAAGCGGCGTTCAACCGCCGGCACGAAAGGCAGCAGAACCTGCGATGGATACCAAGTTTCTCGAAGAGAACAAGCAATTTCGCGATCAGGTTACGGCTACCGCCACCCTGCTGGCCGATCTTCCGTTCGAACTTCAAGCCATCAGCAATCGGCACGTCGAGCTTTACGGGACCGTGCCGCCGCCGGCGGTGATGCGGGAACTTAAGGGCAAGTTCCTTGACCCGTCCAACACCAAGCCGCTGATGGAAATCGCCAGCGCAGAGCTGCACTTCGGCGAACGCGAGAAACAAGTAGCCGATGAGGCTCTTGAAAAGCGCGTCGAGCAAATGCTGGCAGAGAAAACAATGAAATGGGAATCGGAGCATAAACTGCCCACCGGGGCGCTGAGTGCCGCCGAAACCGAACCCGCCGTCAACATGACGAGCGAGAAATTTGCATCCGAGGTCAAGCGATCTTCGGAGAACGATATTAACCGGGTGAGCGAGAGAGACGTGGCCGCGTTCCAAGCTGCCGAACAAGAACTCGCTGGCCTCGGCATAAGGATGACCGGATGAAACACAGGGGCTTCGCCTCCTGTGACAACACTGGAGGCTAGATATGTCACTTAACATTTCGTGGCTGGACGCGATCACAAATAAAGTGATCAATCCGAGCGCGATCGAAGACCTTGTGTTTCGCAATGCCGTACTTCTGGCCTATACGCGGAAGAACGCATTCGAGGTTTATACGGGCGGTGTCTCAATGGACAACGCCTTCCTCAACAACGCCATGATCGGCGGCGCGTTTGCCAAGGGCGACCCGCTTTCGACTGACGTAGTTGAGCCGATTGCAGGGCAAACGTTCCCGCCTCGCACGTACTACACAGCGGTTGCGCACTACCTGGAAAATCTCGCCATCAACCGCGGACCCGCGGCAGTGTTCAAGGCGCTTTCGGTGAAGCACCGAGCAGCGATGAACACCATCAACAACATCTTCAACGTCGCGCTCTATCGTCACGGACAGGCGACCACCACGGGAATTATCTCGGGTGATCGCAGCACGCAGACGAACGGGCTGGACGAGGCGCTGAATGATGGCGCGACGCAAGGGCCGTTTGGTGATTATTTCGTCTCGTATGCTGGCCAATCACGCGCCAACACTTCGGAGCTGGCAGCGGGCTACTACTCAGTGCCCTATTTCTGCGGCAATGCGGCGACTGGCGCGGGAGGCGACATCAACTACTCGAAGATGCTCACGGCTTATTTGCGAGCGGTCAAGGGCAATCGCAAGCCAAACATCGCGCTGACGTCAAAGTCGTGCTGGGGCTTTATTGCGGCCAAGATTCAGGCGCAGCAAATCTTCCAGTTCACAGCAGGGCAGACGGACGCCTACTTTGGCGCCGACTCAATCAAGTTCATGGGCTGCGACATCATGATCGACGAGTACTGCCCGTCGACCATTGACGGCGTAAACGACCCTCGGTTGGGCAATTACCTGCTCGGGACGTTTGCAGCATCGACCACCAACCAGCAAACGCTGCCTGGCAAGATGCCTTTCGCCGGAGAAACGGTCACTGCTGGCGAGGCGATCTACTGGCTGAACTCCGAACCGCTGAAGTTCCGCTTGTCGGATCATCCGCTGTTCAACTTCGGATGGAAGGGCTACGTTCCGCAGGCGAACGGCACGAAGATCGTCGGCGACATTCTGGCTATGGGCACTCTGGAATACAGAGCGCCGTGGCTGGGCGTCATTCAATTCGGTATCACCAGCTAAAAGGGAGGCTGAGACAAATGTTCAACCAAGACAACGGATTAACTCTCGTCACAGGCTTCCTGAATTCTGAAGATGTGGCATATGCCGGGGGATATCAGGGACTCGCGGGAGCCCCGGGCGAACTCGGCCAGATCGTTTCGATTGGCGACGCGCTCGCGCTGAAACTCTCGAAGATTGCCACGGGCACGCTGTACGGTGGTCTGTATCAGAAGGTGCAGTTCAAGTCGGGATCGTCCGCATCGAACATTCGCGGTGGCGCTCTGATTTGGTACGACCGGGCCAACTTCATCGTTACGCCGGATCTCGCGGCCGTGACTGAAGGCGACTTTGCGGGCATCGGTCTGATGGCGAACACCAAAGGCAACTATGGTTTCATTCAGGTGGCCGGAAAATGCACGATTCAGTACCGCGCCTCGGTGACTGACACTAACGTCAGCGACCTCGTGCTTCAACTGACCACCACGAACACCTTTGACGCGATTGCGGACGCAACCGGATCATACATCTCAGGTGGAACCAAGGGTCTGAAGAATATCGTCGGCGTGGCGATCGAAGCTCCGGCCAATAGCGGCCTGAAAACAGCGTCGATTTGGGCGCGCAACCTGAACATCAAGTAAGGGAGGCTGCAAAAATGGCACTGGTTTACACGCTAATTAAGCGCGGCCACCTTATTGGCGGTCTTGAGGCTATCCTCATGGATATCCTTTTCGACTCAAGCTATCCAACCGGGGGAGAGTTAATTGACAATTCCTCGGTTGGATTGCCGGCCATCCTTGCGGCCATCGACACTCGCTCAGGGGTATCTGATGGCCCGTACAACTTCAAATACAACAAAGCGACCGGGAAGATGCAGGTCTTTCGCTCTGGGAGTGGGCCGATCGAGGTCTATTCCCCGGGCGGTGGCGACATCAAGGGATCGGTTTCTGCGGACGTGGGCATTGCGTCAGGCGCTTTACCCACCAATGGTCAACTATGGTCGACGTTGGCTGACGCGGCAAACACTACGGCCTTTACCATTGCGCTCCAGCCTGATGTTGGCCGCAACGTCTCAATCTCGTTGAAGAACACGGTCGCGGGCGCGTCGACGGGTAATGCCGTCACGTTCACGATTGTTGGAACATTCCGCGGTGCGGCACAGACGGACACGGTGGCGTTTACCGCGCTGGAGTTGACGTCAACCGCGCAGAACGAAGTGGCCACGAAGCATTCGGTGAAGCCGTTTGACTCGGTGACTTCAATCACGCCATCGGCGGCACAACCTGCGAGCTGGCAGCACGCGGCAGGACCCGGCAGCAAGATCGGGCTTCCGAATGCTACCGCTACCAACGCCGAAGCTGATCTGATCAAGCTGACCAAGAACGGTGCGAATCTGGCCATCACGGGTCTGTATTCAACGAATCAGACGGTAGACTTCGGCATCTTGGCTGACGGCGACGACATCTCGATCGAGTACCTGGGGTCGGGTGGATTCGTCGAACTCAACAGCGCGTTCGATTTGTCGGCCACAACAATGAGAGCCCTGTTTTTAGGTTAATCGGTTACAATGCTTCCGTGGCAAAACCCCGGTCTGATGAGGCGGTAGAAAAGCGACGTGCTTATGCGCGCGCCTACTACCGCTCTCACCCCCCTACTGGTGAGCGGCTAGAGCGGAAACGCGAGGCCACACGAAGACATAACGAGAAGAAGCGCCTACTTCGCCCTCCCAAGCCTGTACGTGGCCCGGATCCCGAATCACGAGCATGCACCCAATGCCTAGAAGTTAAATCTCTGTCCCTTTTCCATAAGCAGCGCGGTTCACTTTATGGGCGGCGTGCGATCTGCAATGCTTGTGATTACAAAAAAGAGTGCGAATATCGGCAAAAGCCAGAAGTCCGTGCGCGTCGGCAGGCGCGGCAGAGGGCTGCAAATGCCCGTCTTTCACCAGAAAAGAAAGCAGCCAAACGAGATTATCTACGCAGATGGAAAGAGACTTATGTGCCATCCGAAGAACAACGAGAGCGCAACCGTCAAGCTACAAGGGAATGGCATAAGAAGAACCGGCCTCGTATGCGCGAACACTGTCGCCGCTATGAAGCTAAAAAGCGCGCAGTAACAATCGGCGTGGTTTCGTACGATCGAATTTTAGATCGGGACGGGCTGCATTGCTATCTTTGCAATACCGCAGTGGCCGTGAGCGAGCTTAGCTTTGACCACGTAGTGCCCTTGTCGCGCGACGGCGCTCACACAGAAGACAACATTCGAGTGGTTCATGCCGTTTGTAATTCACGCAAACGCAACCGTCTCTTAAGTGAAATTAAGGGCGACTGGCTAAGGTTGGTGGCTTAATTGAGCACGTCATTTGATTTTCTGTGGAATGAGTTGATTGGCACGGTCGATGGCATTGATCCGTTTTCTGCCAAAAAATTTGTGAACAGAAGTTATCTCGATATTTGCAATCAACGGGAGTGGGGGTTTCTGCGAGGGCGTGCCGTCGTACAAATCCCCGACGCCGTTACTACCGGAACGGTATCTCTCACTCAATTCAGTACATCAATTCAATTTGACGCGGCAGCAGCAGCGGTGCTGGATGTCTTTGGGTTGAATCCGCCGATTACTCAATGCCAGATTAAGGTAGGCGTGCTCGGCGGGGCTTATTCGATTGACGAATACGCAGCCGGCGGCGCTGCAGTCTTGGATCGGGCATACCAGGGCGAGACGGATGCAGCGGCGACATACACCATCCTGCGGTGCTTTGTTTCGCCACCTGACGACTTCCTGCGGTTCATTTCGATCAACGACACCTTGCGGTCAAAGACGATGATGTTTGGGCCTCAGTGGACTCAACAGACATTGGATCGATACGACCCTCAGAGAATCGACACAAGCGAGCCCTACATCTTCGCAACCTACATTTACCGGGATGGCCATACACAATATGAAATCTGGCCCAACCCCACAGTCGGGCAAATCTTTTTGTGTGAATACCGGAAGCGTGGGGTTGATTTGGTGAGTGGCGACGATTTACCTGACGCGATTGGCGCGGATTTGGTATTATCGCGGGCGAAGTATCGAGCGTATGAATTTGGAGCGGCACACGCGACTCAGGCTTGGAAAGTTCAACAGTTCATGGCGTTGATGAAAGAAGCCAATGTGGACTATATGGTGAAGCTCCGCGATTACAAGAAACTGGACAAGGCTCAGAATCCGGATACAGTGGTGGTTCAGAATGATTGGGCGGGATTTATCTTTGACGCAGGGTGGATGCAGTCGCACGCCGGGCCGTTTGGTTGGGGATACTGGTAATGGAATACAAGGCTGAGATCATCTGCCGAAAAACTGAGTACGGCGATGTTTGCGAATGGAAAGGTAGCCATCGCGCCGTGGCCGCAGTGTACATGGAAAACATCCACCCCTTTATCGGTGACGGCAGGGTGGCTCAGCTTGGTGAAGTGTTCTCGTATGGTCGGTTGCGACTGCGCGTGGTTGATAATATGTCCGCGTGGAGGACCACGAAAGTTGGGGTGATGCTTGAAAGTCCTCATGCCCAACTCTATTGGCTCTATCGCGAGAAGGCCGAAGCAATTGTCAGATTCATCCGTCGCTGCGAACTAGCTGTTCGCGCATTCAAAGGTACACTTCGGATCGGCGAAACATTGCCATTCACATCACGACTGGCAGATAGACTTCTGTAGGGAGAAACTATGAAAGACAAAGAACTCAGTGGCCCGAACAAGAGCCATCACGACGCAAGCGGATTGGTGTCAGCCAGCGACATGTCCATGCCTTGTCCCGAGCAGGGATGGGGCGGAGTTGACAACGTTCCCGGCGTTGATCCCGGCATGACGCCGCCGATTCGCAGTAGCGTGGATCGGGGCTTCAGTCCGAGCGGTGAAATGGTCGGCGGTCCCGGCCCGAACGTCGGCATGGATGGCAACGATATCGAAGTGCCGCTCACAACTCTTTTGGACGTTGGCGAACAGCCGGGCGAGAAAACTGGCGCGGGGCTGCGCACGGCGGTTGGCACTTCGTTCAATGGCTAATGGCCTACACGTACCTGACGCTGGCCGAGGCGCGGGCAGACCTCTTGCAACGTCTTGGCGACCCTGACGGGGTTTTCTGGAGGTCTGCGGAAGTTGACGGTTATCTGACCGAAGCTATCCAGACTTGGCAGGTTGCGGCCCTGTACCACAAAACCAGAGCGTCTTTCAACACAACTCCCGGCGCTCCCTTTTACGACCTCTCGCCACTGCTTTCGGACGGCGCATCGCTCGTTCTTGAGCGCACCTTAACTCCAGCACAAATCATCACGCGGATCATCTATCACCTGATGGAAAATCAGGGCACTGATGTTGACGGCACAGCTTGGGTGGGCACTGAGATGTTTTCTCTGAACGACCTAACGCAAGCCGTCTATCGTCGCGTGAATCGCTTCCTTGAAGAAACAGGGCAGATAGTCACGCGCGCAACTCAGGTAGTTTCGGCCGGGGAAGGGATTGTCGAACTCAATCAAAACATCATCGACGTTCGCCGCGCGGCGTGGACAACAATTGAGGGCGTGACCACGACCCTGTGGCGCTCAAGTGAGTATGTTGCCGATTCGCAGTTCAATGACTGGAACGTTTCACCTGGTACGCCGGAAGCTTACTCGCTGGCAGTTCGGCCAGTGACCACGCTTCAATTGATTCCGGCGCCTATCGACAACGGCACGCTGGATTTGCTCACCGTCGACACATCAATCGTGACGTCAGTTCCAATTTTCAATGACTTTGGTTGGGTGATTAAGTGGGGCGCGATGGCCGATCTTCTCGGACAGGAAGGTGAGGCGAACGACCCTGAGCGAAGTAAATACTGTGAACAACGTTGGGCCGAAGGGGTTCAACTCGCCAAGATAATGTCCACAGTTTTGCGGACGATGATTAACGGAGTCTCAGTGCAGACGTGCGCGCTATTTGATTTCGATGCCCAACAACCTGACTGGCAGGATTCAGTTTTGGATGCGGCGACGAACGCAGCCACGCCAAACACTCCGGCAATGGCTGGCCCAAACATGCTGGCGCTTTATCCCGTTCCCGACTTAACTCTGGCGGTGCCGGAAGGCAATCATTCGATCACGATGGATGTTGTGAGGAACGCAATCATCCCGGTGAACGATGGCGACCTCGTGCAGATCGGGAAAGAGTTCCTTGCGGTGATTCTTGATTACGCCCAACATCTCGCGTCGTTCAAATGTCAGGGTGGCGAGTTCATGGCGACCTATGCTCACTATGAAAGAATCTTCAGGGCAGCCGCGAACGAGAACGCGAGGCTGATGGAAAACAGCGATCAGTTCCCGATACTGGCAGTGCTTGAAGAAAAGGATAGGCCCAGATTGAAAGCAGCGTAATGGCCGAATATAGTCACAAGCCGCGTAAGTTTTTGCTCAAAGGCGTAGACCTCTCTCGCCCCGTCGATCTTCTTGAGATTGGCAGTTACGTTCTTGTCAGAAACGTCCGCGGATATACCGATGGTACAGTGACAACTCGCCCAGGCGCGGCAGCACTCGCGGCAGCGCTCGCTGGTGGTGCGGTTCATTCACTCAAACGCCTCAACGATGAAATTGGCCCCACACTCTCAACGCCAACTCAATCGTATGCGCGCATGGCCGGAGCGGGAACAAAGCTCTATTCGGACAACTCGACACACAACGCTTTCACTGAAATCGCCACGGGCCTGTCAGGAAATCCAGTGACATGGATTCCGATTCGCCCAGAGCAGTCACCTCAACCGTGGATGTACATTCACGACACAGCGAAACTTCTGCGCGCCAAAGCATCAGCCGCGGGTGACGTTACAAAGTCTTACCAGTGGGGCATCGCACCACCAACCCAACCTTTGAGCATTGCTCTCGGTTCACCTGTTATCAAAACCATTGATGACATGGAGGCGGCAACGTTTGGTGGATGGGCAGCGAGTGCGGGAGCGTTCACGAATCCTGATCGCGCAGCGGCGATTGTTATCAGTAATATTCTTTTTGATACCGGGGCGACCGGGTGGGCCTGTGTGAATCCGGCGTCGATTGGTGAGATTCGCGAAGGCATGGACTTGACCACCTCGGCGAGCGCGGAGACGGTCAAGGTTGATTCGGTTTACAAAGCAATCACCACAACCACGATCGGCTCGATTCGCTACGACTCAGGCACGACGGGCCTTTGCACAATTCAGCTTGCAGCACCAACTGCTGAACTCGTAATGAATTCAATGGTGAGGATTGCGGCGGCTGAGAATGTTCGCGTGCTTTCAGTCACCTATGGCCCTGACGGAATTCCCTCATTTCGATGTTCGACTACGGCTACTCGATCTGCGGGTGATGCGGTAGCGGGGCTCGCATCATTCCGCGCTTACTTTGCAAATACTCACGCCGCGGCCGAAACCTTGTCTGGCAAGATGTTGCAGGTAGTCACTGCCGGGACCGGGATTACAACTTTAACGCGCACGGTCGCCCTGGACTTGTCTACGTTTGGAACTCGCCCGGTGCTCCCCAGCGACATCATGGTGCTTTCGCTGAACACGGACAATGTGGCAAACATCTCCGAGATTCAGCTTCAACTTGATGTTGATGCGAGCACAAACGATTTCACTAAAAACTATTACCTGAAGGCGATCAGCCCGGCTGATTTCACTCCAGTAGTTCAGCAAACACTTCCGCAATTGACCGTGCAGCAGCGAGTAATTCAGCGGGACGAGGTACGCGCCAGTCAGAGCCTCGCCCAGAAACTCAACATGCTGTCAATGGATTCCAACGAGATGGCGATTCTGCCGGGGGATGTTATTGACACCGGAGTCATTGCCGATCCAACGCCAAGCGTCGACCAGACCGCCACGGGCACAAGCCAGTGGAGCGTGATCAAGATTCCAATTAGCGAATTGCTGGCTGGCCGTGTTGGTTCAGATACGTCCCGGGGATTGAAAGACGTGGCGAAGATTCGCATTTCGATTAACGTGGCGACCGGCACCCCTACGGTTCAGGTTGACGACTGGTACATCACTGGAGGTTTTGGCGCAGATTCAGTTTTGCCAAACTCAACTGAGAACGCGGCTTCTCCATACTTCTGGACTTACCGCTATCGAGATGGCCGAACGGGTGACAAGTCGCCGTGGGCGCCATTGAATCGATCAGGCTTTCAAACCAGCCGCAATCGCCTGGTGCTCACTCCGACCGTCTCCACGGATGCGCAAGTAACGAAGATCGACATCGCGCGCATTGGCGGAACCCTGAACGAGTTTCGGATTATCGGCACGATGCCGAATTCCGGAACCTTCAACGATGACTTTCCGGATGACGTTGCTGCCGCCGGCCAGGCTGTTGACGTTCAAGACGTTCTGAATCTTGCGCAACCTTTCCCGGTGCTGGACATTCCGCGCACTGGCACATGCGACGTAAAGGGCACGGAAGTCATTTGGGTTTCGGGTGATAAATTCAACGTGGCAGCGATGAAGGATAGCCAAATCCTCATCAACAACGTTCCCTATAATCTGTACACGAATCCAGACACAGACCAGCATTTGACGTTGCTCCAGAACGCGGGAACGCAGACAGCGGTATCGTTTTTCATCCCTGACGCCTTCCTGCAAGGGCAAACTCTCGACGCGGTGTTTGGGCCATTTGCGCCACCGAACGGGCCGTTGGTGATTTTCGGAGTCAAACGAGGAACGCTGTATTGGACCACCGGAAACGACCCCTCACTGTCGCGAACGAACAACCAAAAGGAAATCACGGGCGGATCTGAAGTTCTGATGAATGGGTGTCTCTACGATTCTCGCCCCTACATGCTTTCAAATGAGCGAATGTTTGAAATCATTTCCGATGGCCAGGGCGGCTATGAAGAAAGGGAGGTCGCCAACTCTAAAGGGCTATGGGCACCGTGGGGGCTCTGCGTAGGTATCAACCGAATTTACGTGGTCTGTGAAGATGGCATTTATGAATCTGAGGGCGGCCAGTTTGTGAAAATCTCGCAAGACCTGGGGCCGCTACTTCCGCATGATGGCGTGCCGGGCGTGACTGTGAATGGAATTCTGCCTCCTGATTTTGCGCAGACCGCATCGCACAAACTCGAATATGGCGACAACAAGCTGAAGTGGTCGTTTCTCGACACTGGCGGCACCTATCGCACATGGATTTACGATACGTTCAAAAAGGGATGGGAGTCGCTGGACACCTATGCCTTCGAAGGCGTGATTCATTACCACGAAGAAGCTGAAAGCGTTCACTCAGAATTGATTGGCGGTAAGGATGGCATCGTTTACCAGGTTGGGGGAACCTTGGACGGAGCGGTCGCGATCACAAGTGCGCTGAAAACCGGGTGCGAAGACTGCGGCGAGTCTCGAGCGCAGAAGCAGTTTGGCGACGTTCAGTTGGATTGCAACACTGGCGCGGTCGATCTGACGGTGCGCGTGTTGACAAACAACTTGGTCACGACCTCGGCCACCGAGACAATAAACAACGCGCTTCGCACTTATGAACTCCTAAACATAGACAATGGGTTGGGAGTCACGGCGCGAAACATCAGTCTCGACATGGAGTGGACAGGGTACGTCGTTCTCTATGAATGGAACCCCAGCTACATTCCTCGAAGCGATCTGGCCACAGAGCGGACTACCGACTGGTTCGCGCCGAATGGTGGCCAAGCCTGCTGGTTGCAGGGAGTAAAGATCGACATCGACACGTTCGGTGTTGCCAAATCTTTTCAAGTATTGGGTGATGACGACGCGCTAATCGCTACACTGAGCATTGATCACGACGGACGAGTCATTGAGCCGTTTACCTGGGAACCGGCGTTTGTGCATTTAGTTCGATTGCTGCCTGTGGGCGAGACGACAGACTTCCTGATGTACAGCGAGCCCGTCTGGGTATCGGAGCCGGAGCCGGAACTTGCGTTACTGTGGCAGACTCAACCGACAACACATGACTTCCAGGGGTTCGGGCATGTCTACCGCGCACAAATTGCGCATCGATCGACAGCCGACGTCACGATGACTGTGACGATTGACGGGGTTGACTACGAATACACGATCCCAAATAGCAACGGCGAATATGAGAAAACCTATGTGACGCTTCAAGCGATCAAGGGTAAATGGTTCGCTTACCGATTTGAGTCAACCGAAGGTGTGCGCGTGTACAAACGCGACTGCGTTGTGGAACTCAAGGCTTGGGCTGACGTCGCGGCCTACCAGTCTGGAACGCCCTTTGGGAGTCTGAGCAGAATTTCTGGCGCTGATATTTAGTCACTGTGGTACATTAAGCCGCAAATGGAAGGGTCTAACACATGAAAATTACGCTCGTTTCAAATGCCGTCGCTTACAACCTATACACGCTATGCGTGGCTGTTGACCCGAATCTTTTTAAGAATTGCCGAGGGTTGAGCATTCAATTGCCCGACGCGGCGATTGAGGCTGCGAACGCGGGGGCGAGTTGCAAGATCGGCACGTCCAACGCCGCCGCAACCGCCGTAGACCCGCTCATCGCGCTGTCGGAGGGTGATACTTACAATTTCCCGCAGAGCGGAACTGCGAACACAATTTCACTGAAAGAAATAGGAGTAATTGCATCAGCGAACAATGCCGTGTTGTACGTCAACCCTGAAGTTGCATGATCCAACGAAACATCAAAGGCAAGTGCGAAGAAGACGTGCGCCGCACCATTGAGGATCTGGACGCATCAATCACCGCGCTTCAAGGTCAGCTCACCGCGCTCGCTGCGAAATCAAACGGGAATGCTCCATTGAGTCAACTTCAATTATCACAGGTGGCCGGACTCATCGGCGCGCGCGCTCAAGCCTTAATCGGCCCCGACACTCCAGATCCAGTGCTGGCCCAATTTGGTGGCGGTACGGTGACGGCAGTAACCGCCGGCGATTTGAGTCCGCTTTTTACTACAACCGAGTCGGCCGCGCCAATTCCTAACATAGCGTTTACGCAGATCCTTCAAAATGCGAACCTCGTCTTTGCGGGACCAGCATCGGGAGTGGCAGCGAATCCGGGTTTCCGGTTGCTGGTCAGCGCAGATTTCAGCGGATTCACAGGAGCGTTACTGTCCTCCACCGTCCTGAATCTCAATACGAACACCAAGCAAACGTTGTACACTGTGCCAGCCGGGAAGTCGGCGGTGGTTCTGTGGGTTGTGGGCCGGAGCGCGAGTGTTGACCTGAGCACCGGAGTTACCACGCTACTTAGTTTTGGATTTAATGCGGGCGCAACTGACTGGTCAACTGGAATGTTTGGGACTCCGGCGCTCACGTCGTCAGGCTTATTTCAAATGCTGAGTCAGACTGAGGCACTGTCTGGATTCCCCTCGGTGATTGGAACGGCGGGACAAATTTACGGCGCAATCACGGATGCGGCATTTGGTGCCGCGGCGACTCTAGTGATCGATTGCTTCGGCTACGAATTTTAGTTATGAGCGCACAGATTCAGCCACAGATTGAGTTTCGCTGGCTTGACGGGGAAGCCGCACGAGTTTTAGATCCTGACGGCATCGAATGGCCAGGCGATACGCGCGTTCTCTACGTCTTCGAAAACGGACAGCTCATTGCCCGATCTTCGATTATGTCAGTGCCGATGATTGAAGGCACATGGATCAAACCGGAGCATCGCAACGGAACGCTTGCGGTGAGGATTATTAAAGAGGTCGAACGGCACTACCTGGAAAACGGTGAAGAGGCGGCAATGGCGTTTGCGCCAGCCGATCAGCCCGAAGTCGCCGAGTACCTTAAGCGTCTGGGTTACGAAGAGAAGCCGCTGCGCTTTTTCATAAAGCCCTTAGTGTCGCGAGCAATAGCCGCGTAGAGAGGAACTTAAATGCCAGCAATTCCATTGGTCGCTGCGGGAATCGGGGGAGCGTTCGGACTGTTTGGCGCGAAGAAGCAAGCTGACGCGACTAAACAGCAAGTCAACGCGATGCAGCCTCTAATAAACTCTCAAACGGAGGCGTCGCGATTTGCTTTAGATCAAGCAAGGACCGATCTGCCGGCCGCTCGTAGCGCCCTCAAAGGGCCATTGGATTTCTGGACAGGGATTCTCTCTGGCAATCGCAATCAAATGTCGAGCGTTCTCGGGCCGGAGAATGACGTCATCGCCGGGCGAGATGCGATGGCCACGCGTAGCCTGAACGAGTTTGCTCCCCGCGGCGGACGCCGCACGTTGAGGCTTGGCGATCAACCCTTCACCACGGCCACGGACTACAATCGAACCCTTCTCGGGGTGCGCCCGCAGGCGGCGGGACAGGTGACAGGACTAGGCCAGATTCTTGCGCAACTGGGACTCGGGGAACAGAGCGCGGGAACAGGCGCCGGGTCAAGCGCAATTCAGGGCGGTTTAGGGGTCGCGAGTTTGGCTAATCAAGGCGGGGCCGCGAGTGCCGCAGGGATGAACACTCTGGGGAATTCAATCGGCCAGATTTTGCTGCAACTTCAAAAGTGGAAATGGCCGGGAAGCATCACTCCTGGAGGTACACCTTAAATGCCTGACGGATTTGCCGTACCATCACAACTTGGCGCTGTTGGCTCTGGAATAATGGAGACGTATTTTGGTGGACTACTCCGAGAGCAAAAGACAGAACGCGAACAAAAGGATGCGGATCAGGCCCGACAGTTAGCGGCCTTTCACGCGCTTTTGCAGCATCCTGATACGCCGGAATCTGAAGTGCCCAACATCTTGGATTCAGTAGCTAAGATGATCAAGGTAGACAAGGACTTCGCTCCCGTGACCGCGCATATGCGCGAAGGGATGAAACGTCGCGTGCCGTCTGGACCTGAGCAAGAAACCGGGCAGAGTCGGTTTAATCGGATGAAGGAGCGAAGCTCTGCTGAAGGCATGGGCCTTGTTCCCGATCTTCCGGCGCAGGAGATGTATCAGCCAACCGCCGAATACGGATCGCTGACTCAGGCTCAGGCCGCAGATTCCCGCAACCTGTCGATGTACGAAGCACAACAGGGGATTCAGACTCGCAAGATGTTGGAACAGCAGGCGGCAATGACTGACCGCGCAATTCAGGTTGAGTCACAGAAAGAAATCGCTCGCCAAGCACGGCTGGAAACTGAGTACAAACTAAAGCGTGACTTGCTGGAACCCAAGGAAAGACTTGCGGCAGATAAGCAGCGCAATCAGTACGAACAGTCGCTACTCGCTCAGTTGGGCCATGCGCCCTCAGAAGAAGAAAAGGCGTGGGCGCGCGCAAAGTCTGGCGAGATGGTTATCAACCTGGCTGACGCCATGTTGGGCCAGAAGGCGGCGGCAGCAGAAGCAAGTCGCGCAACGGCAAAGAACCGATTGGCACAAATCAAACATTGGAATAACCAAGACGCGCACGCGATTCGAATGGAAAGCATTACCGGACTGTCGGCAGCATCGGCGCGACAATTCAATATGCAAACTCGCGAAGTCTGGCCAGAACTCAGCCGCGTAAAATCTGAGATTCTTCAACTCCAAAAGTTCAAGGCGACGATTGGGCCAGCGGACACGCGATATGATGCGCAACTTCAGGACTTGGAACAGCGTCGCGATGAACTACAACTCCAAATCAAAGACGCTCGCGATGCGCTGCAATCGTCCAGTGTGCCTTCCTCGCCGCAAAGCGCGGTCCGGCCAGATGGAAAGTACCACTACACGCCCGACCAGATCCGTCGCGCTCTGAGGCCGGGGCAGAGTTACGAGAGTGTGCTAAGACAACTGCAATCCAGACCCAACGTAGTAATCGACCAATGATCCATGCCGGAAGATCCGCTCACCGAGATAGTCAACTCCACGCCTCGCGGCGTGCCGCATCTTGACGACCTGAAAAAGTTTGCCCAAGAATTCCGCCTAACTCCCGGCTCGACCACGGGGGGCACTCATAACGTCGGCTCAAAACACTATTCCGGCAATGCAATGGACATCAGAGGTAGCGGCGGATTCTCCGACGCTCAAGTTGCCCAACTTGCGGCAGCCGCGAAAGGGCGCGGGTTGCGGTTGCGCGACGAAAGAACGCGACCGCCCAGGCAAAAAGTGTGGGGCGGTCCGCACGTTCATTTGGAGTACGCGGGAGGCGTGGGGCAAGATCCGCTATCTGAAATTGTAGGACTCGCGGCAGATGTAGATCCGCTGACGGAAATTACACAAGGGACTTCAGAACCGCAACCCCAGCAAATAGCCCTTACTACGAACGACGCCGCGTGGCATTTCGGCATGACGCCGGATGAAACCAAGAAGCTCCCCGCACAGGCTCGCAGAACATTGGAAGATGCGGTGGCCGAAGATGAGCGAAAGAAGGCCGCAGGGCAGATGATTGAGCCGCCATCGCTTCGCTATCAAAACGACATGCGTAAAGCGGCAGGGTTGAAGCCTCTCAAGTTCAACGTTGCTGTTGATGAAAACCAGCCGTCGCCATATTACAAACCAGATGTCGCGCCGCTCTCACTAGGAGCACCGTCAAGGCGAGTTCCGGTAGGGCCACCATCTTCGGGGTTCACTTTCAAAGATGGATGGCCGAGTGACGATACGGTTAAGGCTGCCATGTACCGCGAAGTGTCGAATGAGCGAGAGCGCAGCGGATCTTATTGGATTAACGTAGACAGCGCAGTTAATGAGAAGTTTCAGCAATACCAGGCAGAGAAACAAAGGGCTGTCGATGTTGCGCAGCGAGGCCCGCGCTTTGAGGCGCGAGACAGCAATACAGAACGCATCGGCCAGTCTATCAATGACGTGCTTCTAAAGTACGCCCCAGGGCTGGCGACCATTGATGCGCCGGCGGGAATTAAAACTGACGTGCTTCGCGGGGCAGCGAGGGGCATTGGATTGCCAGTTCCCTTGCGTGAAGTCACCCGGGAGGAAAAGCTATTTGATTCTCGCGCTGAAGGAGAAAAGCATCTTCGGGAGATTGTTGGACAGAACGCTACCGCATTTTTGCCGTATGTTGGCGCAGGCAAGTTGGTGTCAATGGCCGGAGTGGTCAATCCGATTCTCCGAGATGCGCTGACATTTGGAATGGCGAACGCTGCCACGCAGTTGACGCAGACTGGCACAATCGATCCCAACAGCGTTGCCGAATCAATCTTGATGGGTGGCGTAATGGGCAAGATTGCCGGAGTTGACCCATTTCTGAAGCGTCGCCTAGTGGCATACATCGCGCCGCAACTTGCCCTGGGCGTGGCAAAAGGTGAGTCCAAAGAGCAGATTATCCACTCGGTTATTTCCAACGGACTATTCGCCTTGGCTGGTGGTACGAAAGAGCGTGAGGGAGTTCCAACAGTTCCCGAAGCGTTACAAGGCAAACTGCGAATGGGCGAAGTCCGGGATCAGATTCGCCAGATGGGCGGCGAATTGACTAACCCCAACGAGGTTGCGGCTGGTGCGCCGCCTGATATTCGATGGGGCCAGCCGCCCAACTTCGATACCATTCTCGCCGTTCGCGAGTTGTTGGTCAGACCGCCGCGTGCGGCTGGCGACATGCCGGACATTCCCGAAGTCCCGGTAAGTACCATTTCAGAACCCAGACTGGTCAAGCAAACCCCGCAAGCCGGAGTTAATCGCCCGGTCGAATCTGCTACGGAAGTTCCCCGCCAGGTGCCTACGTTGGCCGAAGCCGCTCAACCTGAGAGAGTGGCGGCTTCCACGCCTTCTGAGGGTGGAGTAGGTCAAACTTTCACAGTCTATCGTGGCAGTGAAAGCGGGCACCCAGAATTGACTGGCGAGGGTAATTTCACCACGTCGCCCAAGACTGCCCGTTTGTACGGCAAAGTGAAAGAGCATCGAGTTACATTAACCAATCCCAAGGTTCTTGACGGGAAAGGTCAACTGAAGGGCGAGTGGGGCGACTTTGAGGAAGAAATAGCGCAAGCCAAAGCAGAAGGCCACGACGGATTGGTGGTTAAAAACATCATTGACGTTCCGAGTCGAATGGAGGAAGGCTACTACGCCGACCGTCTACGGCCATACGCGAGCGATATTGTGATCCCGTTCGATACTGCGAAGGCTCTCTCTGAGGGTGGAGTATCTGTAGGGGAAGGGAAACAACTGCGTGATATTGGCTATTCGCAATCTACCATCGACGCGATGACGCCGGAGCAAGTGTCCGAAGTTCTATCAAAGAACCGCACTGCGAGTTGGGTGGTTGTGAATAAGGCCACGGGCGAACCCGTTACGGAACTGTATGGCAAGAGCGCGGTTGACAAGTTAAATACCGCAAAGTACGAAGCCGTTCCGATTGAACAATACCTCTCAAACATAAACGAGCAAATTGCCAAAGGCGCAACTGGCACCGTCAACTATCGCAAGTCTGTTCCTCAACTAAAGACTAAACCATCTGTACCTGAGACGAAACCGAACTATGATGACTTGGCAAAGGCAGACAGCGATGCCAGCAATCGTATCACTCAACGCATAGCCGAACTGGGCGAGCAAATGAGAGGCGGCAAGCCTGACGAAGCGCGAAAGGCCGCAGACGAAATGCGGCAACTTCAAGAGCAATCGCCATCTCATCCATTAGTAGCTGCCGCTAAGAAGGCCCAACAAGAACGATTAGCGGCGAAATCAGCACCATCTGTACCTCAAGAAGCACCAAAGACCGTTCCGCTGAAGCCTCTATCCACTTTGGCGGTCGGTCGTGAATCGCCTGTCAGTACCGAGCGGGGTACAGAGGTCAATACGCGATACGCCATCGTGGAAGCGCCCGAACTGGTGACATCACACGATACGATGCTGAATCGCAACCCGATCTTCCCGGCCGAACTCCAGCCACGCGAGCGGGACCGCGCAGCGTCCGCTGACCAAATCAACCGTATCGCCCAAGGCGTCCGGCCCGAATACCTTGGAGAGTCGCCAAAGGCCAGCGAAGGCGCTCCCATCGTTGGGCCGGATGGTATCGTTGAATCTGGCAATGGTCGCGTTCTGGGTCTGCGTAAGGCGTTCGAATCAGGGAAGGCTGAAACGTACCGCCAGTACCTTTTGGACAACGCAGAAGCCTTTGGCGTCGATAGGGCGGCTATTGAGGCCGCGAACCAGCCCGTACTTGTGAGAATCCGCGAATCTGAGGTGGATCGCCCTCAATTCGTCCGAGAAGCAAATGAAGCAGGCGTGGCCAGCATGTCGGCGCCGGAACAGGCCCGCAGTGACGCCCAGAGGCTCACAGGCTCGCTTTTGTCCACCTTCGCACCCTCCGAGTCAGGGGAAATCAACACAGCGGCTAATACTCCATTCGTTCAAGCGTTCATGCGTGACGTGGTTGGGCCGAATGAGTTGGGGCGATACGTCTCGGCGAAGGGTGAAATCTCGCAGGAAGGGCTGACCAGGATACGCAACGCGATATTCGCCCGAGCCTATGGGGATTCGCCTGAAGGGTTGCGCGCGCTCGAGAAGTTGGCTGAATCGCCTGACAACAATGTGCGGAATATCACCACGGCATTCCTTCAGAGAGCAGGGCAATTCGCCGCATTGAAGGAAGGCATTGCTAAAGGTGAGCGGTACGAACTCGATCCGACCAGCGACTTGACGAAGGCTCTAGCGAAGATGTCGTCATTGCGTGAACAGAGCACAACTGTCGCGGATTATCTGAATCAGCGCGGATTGTTTGGTGACGACCTGACGCCCATGCAAAAGCAGATGCTTTGGGTGTTCGACGAGTTCAAACGAAGTACGCGAGCAATTAGTGACGTGCTGGACAACTATGCCAAAGGTGCGGAAGCCGCTGGCAGTCCAAAGCAGACGGCATTTTTCGAAAAGAGCCCGCCGACCAAAGAAGCGTTGATGGAGGCGGCAATAAGGGAGACAGTCAGAGATGCAAACAAAGAGATTAGTTTATTTGCGCCAGAAGGGGTTTCTGCCCAGCCAGAGACAAGTAGCCGTGTTCCGGACATTGATACGGCAAGCAAACCAGTCAGTCGGGAAGTCCCTCGGCCAGATCGAAGCATTGCGGTCGAACGTCCCGCCGAAGCCGTCGAAAGCGTAGATCCATTAACTGAAGTCACGTCTGGACAGAACCTTGGCCCCGGCGCAAGGTCTATCCACGAGCCCGCGATAGAAGTGAAGGAACGTTCATTCGGTAAGCGATTCGTCGAAGACGAGCGCATGGTGGAAGAACTTCGCGAATCGCTGGGAACCGAGAGATATTACGAGCCAATCCCCAACAAACTTACGATGGAAGATGCGCGAGCGTTTGTTGATTCGCGGAAGATGGCCGATGCCATTCTCGCCATGCGCGACGAGACTAATTCGATGGAGCCGAGAGTTCGCGTTACCGTGGGTCAATTGATTCTCCAGAAACTCAACCGCTCGCTTAAAAACCTCAAGGATGTTGATGCCAACGCAGCGCGATACGTGCTCGACACTGGCTATGAAACCCAAGTCTGGCTGGATGCTTACCTGACCCGATTAGGTCAAGGTTCTCAGGCGGCGAGGATGTGGAGCCAGATGGGGCCGGACGGCTCTCTGAATATGTACAAGAGGGCGGTTGAAGGGGTGCGGGCCGAGTACGCGAAAAAGGCTGGCGCAGAAGTTCAGGAAATCATCGACACTGCCAATCAAGAAGGGTTGACCCATGAGCAGCGCGTCGCTGAGTTATCCAAACTATTCGGGAAGAATAAGACTGCACGTCAAGTCAAGACTCATTTAGAGAAACTGGTGGCTGCTGCCGAAGACGGAAAACTCACCGACCAACAATTCTATGAGATTGCGGCAGATCGTCTCGGGCTTCCAAAGTACACACGAGAGATTGCTGATCGCATCGTCGATTTAGCGCAGAGGATAGAAGACGCACCCGAAGGTCTGCCCAAAGACAAACTCATCTTCGAACTGAATAAGTTCATCGCTTCACAAAAGGGATTCACGCCTTGGGATTTACCCTTTGGAATTTACTACGGCAACATCCTGAGCGGCTACAACACGAACTTGGTAAACACGCTCGACACAGCTACCAACGTCCTGTCGGAAATCAATGGCCTGGCGCTAAATAATCCTCGAGCCGCGGCCAAGATTTACTCTGGATTGATGCGCGGATTGAATGAAGGCAGATTCGATGCGTTGCTCGTGATGAATGAAGGCCGGATGATTACCGATGGTAAGTGGTTGGAAGTTCCGCGCTTGATGGAAATCGCTCAGTTTGGGAAAAAGGGCGGCGTCCCGATCCTTACTAAATCTCGAATCGGTCGCACTATGAAGTCGGTCGCCGAATCGAAGATTGCAACCCCGCTAAACGCCTACAAGTACGCAACTCGCTTACTGGCCGCAAGTGATGCGGTGTTTTATCGCGGCGCGAAGGAAGCCCGCTCTGCGCTGCTGGCTTTCCGCATGGCTGAAGCGGAAGGGCTGAAGGGCGATGCCCTGCAAGCCCGCGTGCGAGAAATCCTTGCCTTGGATCGCACGGCTGATTTTGAAGCTCAGGCTGAGCGGGAAGGATTTACCGGGACCGAGGCGAAGGTTCGCGCAATCGAACTTCAGGAACTCACTCGCAATAAAGACCTAAATGCCGATGCTGCTGAATTCGCGGGAGAGTCAACCTACAATCACGATCCGCATGGAACCTTGGGCCTCGTCTCTCAGAAGATTTCATCCTTAGCACAGGACGTTCCGGCACTCAAACTCTTTGTGCCATTCACGCGCATTGTCGCCAACGTTACCAATCGGGGTCTGAACTGGACACCTTACGGTTTTAAGCGTGCGCTCAAAGGATGGGGCTACGGGGAAAGAGCGGAGACGCTAACACCTGAAGCTCAGAGACTCATGCTCACGCGCGCAACGATTGGCACCGCTGGACTGGTTACGCTCGGGGTGATGCAACAAGCCGGGCTGCTTCAAATTCATGGCAATGGCCCGAGTGATTCTGAGAAGCGTCGCCAACTTGTTGCCGCCGGGTGGAAGCCTTACAGCGTCCAAATGGGCAACACTTACATTTCCTATGTGAACACTCCTGTTGGGTTGGGCCTTTCCGTTTTGGGCAATGCTACCGACGCCTCGCGCTATCACGAGATGGCGCAGAAGGAAATCGGCACTCGCATGGCTTACGCTGTGGCGCGCGTGGGCAGCACAATCTTCAGTCAGAGTTTCCTGTCGGGATTGAACAGATTGTTCGAGGCTTTGTCGGATGATCCAGAAACTTCGGTGCGGGCGGTGAAGGGCGTACTAGGAACATCGGTTCAGGCGTTCACCGTTCCCAATATCGTCCGTGATGGCTACAGACTTTTCGATCCAAAGCAATACCAATCGAATTCACTGATGGGCGACTTAGTGCGCAACACTCCGTTTGCGGCTCTCGCATTAAGACCTGCGCTGAATGCTTTCGGCGAACCTGTCGAGATGCCGCGGCAGCGATTCGTCACCTTTGGAACCAACGATCCAGCGTGGAAGTTTGTGGTTGATCGAGGGCTGCGCGTTCCTGTTCCAAGTCGAACAACCGAACTGAAGCCAAATCAGCGAATCACGCCAGAGCAATACTATTCCCTACTGCAAACCACAGGGCCGGAAATCAAACAGTGGATTACCGACAACAGGCTTCGGCTGAGTGGAATGACTGAAGATGCTGTGCAGGATGCGCTCTCGAAAGCGGCTGGCGACATTCACCAGCGGGCATTGGATCGCATGGAACCGTCGCGGTTGATTCGCCGAACGCTGTTTCGCGGCGTGCCGCGACCGCCTGAGATGGTGAGCCCAAGCCCGTCGCCTGTACCGTTACCACCACAATAACCTTGCAGGGAGAATGATTGACCTATGCTATCCTTTCGACCCATGAAGAGACTCTTGCTTGCCGTGTTGGTAGTTTTGGGATTTGTCTCAATCGCACAAGCGCAATATGTTCGGGTTTTAGGCGTGGCCGAGAGAACCGGAACGGCAATCGTCTCTGGAATCTCCAGCACCAACAAACCGAGCATCACTTATCCAGGCGCGACAATTACGATCTATAACGCAGGAACAGTCACTCCAGCAACTATATTCAGCACGAGCACTGGAACCGCGAAAGCCAATCCGTACACAGCCTCTCTCACCGACGCTACATACGACTTCTTCATTGCTCCAGGCGCGACATTCGATGTCAGAGTAAGCGGCACCAGTGGTGGTGTTGCTATTACGACATTTACCCGCGCCGGGTACACCGCTCCTGGGACGCCGGGAACTTCGTTAGCATTGTGTGGCGGGACTGACGACACTGCACTACTTGCTGCCCTGAACACAATCAACGCCACGATCCAGATTCCAAACTTGACTACTTGCGCATCGAACACCCAGACCATCTCTGTTGCGCTTCAGGTTGACAATGGCGGGTTGCTGAAGCCGATCACCGGACAGACTATCTCGCTCACTGGCAGCTTCAACGCGGGTGGAACAACTCCTCATCAAGCCTTCACTAACGCAACTGCCGGACTCGGCACTGTCACCTTTGCCAGCAGCGCGCGACTACGTGAAGTCTATCCCGAATGGTGGGGCTGTGTGGCTAATGGCTCTACGGCGTGTCAGGCGTCATTCGACGCGGCTATCGCGTCCTTCCCTAATAATGCGCCGGGGGTCAACGGAGGTGTGATCAAGCTTGGGGTTGGAAACTACCGAGTCACCGGATTAACGATTACAGATGTTCAAGCCCACATCGTCGGCTCAGGCAGCATTGGCGATTCGGGTTCAACAAATACTGTTTCGACAATTATCAGCACCGTTTCTGACGCGCCGATTCTCAACTACGCTCGCGGAAGTCTCCACAACTATCGAGTGCGTCTGGAGAATGTGACGTTGGTTGGTAATAGCACGGGAACATCGCAGCATGGCATCGTGGTGGACAACGGTGGAATTGTTCTCAACAACGTGAGCATCAGTTTGGTTGGAGGAAATGGGTTATTTCTCCAACACTCAGTCGTTGGTAGCTACAACAACCTTGAAATTCACCAAGCAGGAATAGACGGCATCCGCTCTCAACCTAGTGCATCTGTCGCTCCAGGCACGCCGCCTGCTGTCACGGCAAACACCTTCTACCATGTGTCAATCGGGGGAACCGCAGCCAACCAAGCTGCTGTGCATCTCTTTTGCGCTCATGGCAATAACTGGTGGGGGCTGGACGTGGAGAATGGCACGTACTCAACCATCTCCACCATTAGCAACGCCGCCGCCGCTGTTATCACTACTTCATCTGCTCACGGATTTACGACCGGACAAACGACGGTCATCAGGGGCAATGGAACGTTTGAGGGGACAACTCTCGGCGCAGCGTTGCTAGGCGCGCAGGTTGTTACTGTCCTGACGCCCACCACGTTTTCCGTTCCTGTCGATTCATCTGCATTAAGTGGCTTCAGCGGCACAGCTACGGTGAATGGTACGCGTGGAATCTGGTTCGATCGGGAAGTGACCTGTACGCAGGAAACTACCTATAACGGTGTCTATGGTTACTGGTCAGAAGCCACTGCCGTTGATGTCCAATTTAACGGCACATCGGAAAACAATGTCGTGATCTTCTCGCGGCGAGATACTGGCCAAGGAGCGCCGATAGTGGTTGCTGGGAGTCCCGGCACCGGCAATCGGTATGACGATTACAACGCATACGCTACTTCACAAACTCAGCGTCTCACGGGTCGGGTGATAATTGGTGATGACTCGGCGCAGATTGCCGGAGCAGCAGGACTCAAGATCACAACTGGTAATCTTAATTTCGTCACTTCTGGACAGATGATTACCTGGGGGCCGTCATTAGCGAAACTAGGGGTGACATCTTCCACTAATATCAATTTTGTTGATAGTACGGGTACGGACGCTGGAAGCATCAACCTTGGCCCCGGTTCAGCAGCCTTTACGCAGTTGCTTAGAAATGGTACTGGGGTTGATGTTCGCAATGGCGATAACTCAGCTTACGGGCCACTTACCGCCAAGAATCTCATCGTTGCGAATACGGGAGTCTTGCGAACGACACCCAAGACCAACAACACTTGGGGAGCGGCGATCTCACTGGATGTTTCAATCTCCAATCACGATATTGCGGCCGTGTTTGCCACAAGCGCCACGTCCACCATTACGCCAACGGGAGCAGGGACCGCTGGAGACTGGCTTTTCATTAACACGATCAATGGGGCCGGAGGATCGGTGGTAGTGACTTTCGCCTCAACCTTCCATTCGTCAGGGACGCAAACGACGCAAGCGAGCAGGTATAGCTCGATCGCCTTTCGCAGCACGGGATCGGTGTGGGTGGAGCAGTATCGCACTACCGACCTTGCTTTCCTGCGGCCCTACGTTCAGCATCCCTTACTTCAGCTCATGACCCAAGGAGTTCATTCATGAAACGAGTATTGTTGACTCTTATCTTTACGATTGCCTGTGCGTTCAATGCGCTTGCTCAAGTGCAATCGCAGCGAGTGGTTTTCACCAGCTCTAATCCGCCGACATCTTGTGTTGCGGGGAAGGTGTACACGAATCCAAGTCTTAGTCCAGCTAAAGAATGGATAGGCACGAGCGCTGGAACCTGTACTCTGATTTCGACCGGAGGAACCGTCACCAGTGTTACGGGCACGGCCAATCAAATCAACGTCGCCACAGGCACTACAACGCCAGCACTGACCCTCTCATCCACGATAGTTACGCCAGGCACTCTGACTGTGACCGGATTGACTTCGGGCAGGGTCCCGATCATCGGAGCCTCTGGGTTGATTTCAGACGACTCCGATCTTACTTTTGCCACGGATACTTTGACCGCCACTAAGCTGGGAGCAACTACGCTTACTGGAACAATTTCAGGTGGAGGCCAGCAACTCAACAACATCATCATTGGCACGACAACTCCACTGGCAGGTTCCTTTACTTTCGGGGGTTTTGGAATCGCCGGAGCCGCGGGTACTCGCGTCAACATCCGAGACTCCACGGGAAGCGGAACAAACTATGGCGTCGATTCAGAAATGAGCGGAGCGGCTGCTGTAAATGTTGGTGGTTACTTTAGTGCTACGGGCGCAACGAACAATTACGGACTCCAGCTTAGCGTTGCGGCAGCGGCAAACAACTACTCAATCAAGTCAGACGGCACGGCCCAGAGTCTGTTTGCTGGCCCAATCATCAACACAGGCATTACCACTGACGCTACCCACACAGATTCAACGGTCTGCCAGGATACAACCACCCACCAGTTTTACTTCGGATCTGGAGCCGCGGGGATCTGCTTAGGCACATCTTCCGCACGGTTCAAGCGCGACATCAAGCCACTCAGCCTGGGACTGAAACAGATTGTCGGGCTCAAGCCAGTCAGTTTCAACTACCTCAAGGGCTACGGCGATGAAGGTGCGCGTCGTCAAGTAGGCTTTATAGCCGAGGAAGTCAACAAGACAATGCCTTCGCTGGTTGGGCTAGACAAAGATGGCAAGCCTCAGAGCGTTGACTATATGGGCGTGATGGTAGTCGCCACTCAAGCCATCAAGGAGTTGAGTGCCAAGGTGGATGCGCAGCAACAGGAGATAGTCAAACTGCGACGGATGGTTCGGCAAATGAGGAAGCACAGATGAGAATTCTTCTGCTTTTACTACTCATGCTGGCAGCGTTTTCAGTAACTGCCCAAACGAACGTTGGCGTGTTTGTGACAGGTAACGGTGTTCCCACTACTGCACTGAAATGTGGTTCGCAGAGCTACCTGGATTTGAACACAGGATTGGTTTACCCATGTAACGACGGATTATGGGGCGCACCCCTGACTTTTTCTATTTCCCAATCCGGGTCTGCAAATATCTCAACTGTCGGCACAGTGAACACGGGCACATGGAACGCTACAGTCATCGCCGATGGCAAGATTGCGCCGTCCCTAACCAGTAAGAGCTACGCCGGCTCAACCGTGACGATGACGGGAGCGATTCTGTCGTCAGGTGGTGGTATCGGCTACACAACTGGCGCCGGCGGCGCCGTGACTCAGCTTACCAACAAGAGCACTGGCGTTACTCTGAACAAACTGAGCGGTACGATCACCATGAATGGCGCTGCGCTGGCAGCGGCTGCGATCGTGACGTTCACCGTAACCGATTCGTTTGTGGCAGCTACGGACGTGATTGTGCCAATGCACGACAGCGCGGGAACGATTGGCGCCTACACCATAACTGCCAACACGCCAGGGGCAGGTTCCTTCAAAATCAGCATAAGGAATAATACGGCGGGGTCGCTGAGCGAGGCTATTGTAATTAGATTTGTAGTTATCAAAGCTGTCGTGAACTGATGGACCAACTAAAACGATGAAAACACTCTTCTTGCTTCTTATTCTGTCCGTCGCGGTCGCGGCGCAGACTCCTACAAGTTTTACTGGCCCCGTCAGGTTGACTACTACGACTGAATCTGCCAATCAAAAGACCTATGAGTGGCGAATGTCTGGGCCGGATTTAGTTGGGGTCACGCTCACCGATGCCGGGGCTGATGGCAGCGTGTTTCTTTTTATGCAACGCTCCGGTACAAACGTACGCCGAATTCACCAGTACATAACTAATGGCGCAGGGATTGACATAGTGTATGACAATCCGAACTGCGAGCCAGGGTATTGCTCGACTGATACCAACCCTCTTACTGAACTGCCCTTTATTGCCAACAAGATCGACATCAACACGGATATGGATGCGGGAGTTGTCGGGGTCAATAGTCGGATACTTTTGCTCAATCAGAAGTTCACTATCGAGGCCCCCGAGCCGACTGTCAACCTTCTCATTGGACACACAAGCGCCAGCTCGGTCGATCCGGGGTGGATCGCCGTAGGGAACGGACGAGGCTTGTCGGCCTTCAACTCAACGGACACTGGCACAGTCAGTCTGGTCAAACTTAACTCGTCTAACGAAGTGGTAGTGGGGACCTCGGCGTCGGGAGTAATAATTCCCGGCGTGATTAAGACCACTCCTGTAAATGTTAGCAATCTGCCGGCGTGTAACAGCGGTTCTGCTGGTTGGTATGCGAGCGTTTCGGACGCAACAGCCCCGACTTATCTTGGTGTGGTGGTGGGCGGCGGTTCTGTGAAAGCCCCGGTGTTCTGTAACGGCGCCAATTGGGTTACGCACTAGGAAGCACTACTAATCTGGCTTAGGGTGTCTACAGGGAACCTGCTCTAATAACATCACAAAGATTCTTCCAGCCTGATTTGCGAACCAAAAGATATTTACTGTCAGGGTCTAGCTGATTAGACACATCTTCGGCACACTTCTCCAGCGCCCGCTTAATCGGTTCAAGGTGGGCGTATTCGATTCCGTTCTCAGGCTGTTCGCCTTCCACGTAGAAATTCGGATCGCCATCGCGCTCCCCGCTTATCCACACTCTTGCTGGTGGCTTCCCTACCTCTGGCGGTGCGTGTTCGCTCATTGTTCCCAAAGTTCCGATTCAATGATGGCTGCAACTTTCTTCACCGTAGACTCTCGCTGCAAAACGTCTGCACAGTGACACACCGCCTCATTCCAAACTTCTTGGTTAGTCTTACCTTCCCACGTTCGCTGTAGATTCATCCACTCGCCAAGTCCGACTTGCTGCTCGTGACAGTCACCGCTAACTTCTTCTGAGATTTCCTTGGCTGCTCTCATACTTGGAGACTCACTCGGCGGTGTCTCACTTCCTACGGGTGGCGTGGGTGCTTCTGCTTTAGGTGTATCAGCCATTCTTCGACTCCTCTGTAAACTCGGCCAGTAATTGTTTGATATCCGCAGCTTTGTAAATGCGATATCCGGTAGGGGTGAACTTCGCAGTCACCGAAATTTTTCGTTGTGCTCGTTTGCG
>Ga0065705_10000016_pt1 | contig 42938 bp, 46 predicted proteins | sample SwibulcommuniRL2_FD_59092 | JGI IMG/M metagenome (GOLD analysis project Ga0065705, IMG submission 59092) | Bulk soil microbial communities from switchgrass field near Rose Lake, East Lansing, Michigan, USA - RL2 Bulk Soil v2 (version 2) | ecosystem: Environmental > Terrestrial > Soil >...
CTCGACACCACAACCACCACAACTCGGTGACTGCTTCGCTCCGGAGCAACTTTTCAACTCTAGCATGTTTCGTGAACCGGTCATAACCAGTCGAAACGCCTTGTGAAAAGCTCTTTGCTACCGAATGAATTCTTCGTGTATTCCACGTTGTTTTCGTTTCGGCAACAGAGAAAAACTATACATAAGTTTTCAGGTTCGCACAAATCGGGGGCTACGTTCTAGGTCACATTCAGATCCCTGTTCTAATCTGGGCATATGAGCGACCTTCAAACACTCCTTGGATACCGCGAACCAATCTTTAACGCATCGATGGCCGGAGCCGCTGGCGGTAAGCTTGCCGCCTCAGTGAGCGCTGCCGGTGGGGTTGGGATGATCGGCTGCCCTGCTTCACCTACCGAAGAATGGATCTCAAATCAGGCAGCATACCTAGCCTCAACGGATTCCCCGTGGGGAGTTGGTTTCATGGCTTGGTCATTAGAAGAGGACCTGAGTCCATTAGAAGCGTTCCTCAACTACGACCCCTCATTGGTAGTACTGAGTTTCGGAGATCCCACGAGAAGTGCCGCGCTAGCCCATGAGGCTGGGGTACTAACCGCCATGCAGGTTGGAAACGCCAAGGATTTAGCTCGTGCAATGCACGATGATATAGATATCGTCATCGCGCGAGGCGGTGAGGGAGGCGGCCATGGCCGCAATGAAGCAGGAACTCTTTCGCTACTTCAGTTAGCTACCGCGCAGAATCGTAAGCCCGTCATCGCAGCTGGCGGCATCGGCACCGCACGGGGAGTTGCCGCTGTCCTATCGGCAGGAGCTGAGGCAGCGTGGATTGGGACACGCTTTTTGGCATGTACCGAATCCAGCGGGCATCAGAACGTTAAGGCCGCGGTACTGGCAGCTGGCCTGGATGACACCGTCTACACCCGAGCATTTGATATCGCTCAACAGCTGCCTTGGGCCGAAGAGTTCGGCGGTCGGGCATTAGACAACGGCTTCAGCCAGCGTTGGTCCGGGGATATCGCTGGGCTTCAAGCCGCTGCCGGCGATCCCCTGCGGGAACAGATGCTGGCTGCCCGCGCGCAAGCGCAGGTTGACATGGCTCCCGTGTATGCCGGCGAAGCTGTGGAGTTCGTCCAAGGCGAGCAAAGCGCTGCACAGATCATCGAGGAACTAACGCAATTCCGGCAGATCTTGGCACAGACTGCACGGCGCTTCGGCTAGTTAGATCGGCTGGTTGTCGATCAACCGCACACCGCCAACCTTTGCCGCCACCAAGATGAGGGCTTCACCGGTAAAAGGTGTGTCCTGGCAGATGAACGCCAGCTCTTGGAGGGTATGGGGATCTACCACTACAAAGTAGTCGAGCTGCACAGAGGGTTCCATTTGGAACAGGCCCAAAGCATCGTCGATATTGAGTGGTTCATGGCGTGCCGCGCGTGAAGCAATTAGTTCGATCGCCCGATGCAGAACTAATGCGGCTTCCAACTGCTCGGCGCTAAGCAACGCGTTGCGGCTAGAGAGAGCCAAACCCTTGGTATTACGCACGATTGGCACCGAACATAATTCCACCTGGTAATCCAGGTCTGCCACCATCCGCCGAATCAGCGCTAGTTGCTGTGCGTCCTTCTGTCCGAAGTAAGCGCGGTATTCGCCCTGCCGAGGGTCGGCCAGATGCAAAAGTTTTGCAACGACGGCGAGCATTCCATCAAAGTGTCCGGGGCGTGAGGCGCCTTCATACATTTCACCCAAGATGCCGCTGTGCAACTGAATGAGCGGTTTGCCAGCATGGTAGATTTCCTCGGCCGATGGCGCAAAGACAATATCAACCCCGGCACGCGTAGCCATGACGAGATCGGTATCCAGATCCCGCGGATAGTTGGCATAATCCTGCGCATCATTAAACTGCAGCTCGTTGACAAAAATCGAGATGACGACCAGTTCGTTTTCGGCACGCGCCTTGTCAAAAAGACGCTCGTGGCCTTCGTGCAACGCTCCCATCGTAGGAATGAAGCCCAAAGACTTCGGGTTGGCATGCGCAATAGCAGACTTCAGCTCTTCGCGAGTATGAACAATCATTGGGGTCATCACGGACTCTATTCTAGAACCTGCAACAATTCTTGGAGCGTGGCCTGAGAAATTCGGCCAAGAGCCGCGGCCCGCATAGCGGTAGCGCGGGACAGACTACGGTAGCTGTCTTGGGTATCTTGCTGGTCTTTAACCATCGAGGCCAGATGCGCTTGCACGGTACCTACATCGCCTCGGGCCACAGGGCCGGTCAATGCCAAAGCCCCGGAGCGTAGGGCATTGTCCAGACTCGCACTCATCAGAGCACGCAAGGTAGCCGACGGATCCTCCACGCCAATTCGGCGTAACATGTCAGCGGATTGCGCGGTAATAGTGTTCAAATGATTTGCCGCATGCGCCAGCGCCGCATGGTAACTAACCCGATCGTGCTCGGCGATCACCACCGGCTCTCCGCGCATCTCCACCACTAGTGCCTGTGCGACCGGGAGCATGATTTCATCTGCGGTGACCGCAAAAACGCAGTCGGTCAGCCGGTGCAGGTCCATGGACATCCCGGTGAAGGTCATCGCCGGGTGGATCGCCAGGCCGAAGGCCCCGGCTGCTATCGCGGGCTCAAGAATCCCAATGCCGTACCGTCCCGCGGTGTGCGCCACCAGCTGCCCGGTGACAAAGTGCCCACCTGCGGCTAGCCCCTGAACGAGTTCACCCAACACGTCGTCTGGAACCGCAAATATCACCAGCTCGCTGCGTCGCAGGATTTCGGCCGGATCAAGGATCTGAACTCCCGGAAGCAGCGCGTCGGCACGCTCTCGCGAGGCTTCGGAGACCGCATGGACTCCGGTGATTCGGTGCCCGGAGGCCGCCAGCGCGGCACCAAGAACAACTCCCACCTTCCCGGCGGAGATGATTCCAATTCCTAAGCGTGGTGCGTCCATGTGGCTACCTTTCGACCTGGCGCTGCGCTTGAGCCGCAAAAAATTCGCTGGCTACCGACGCGTCTAGCTGATGCAGGTATCCGATAATCGTGCCACCGGCGCTGTAAAGCCTGACCCCGGCAAGGTCATGGCGGCGTTCCCACGGACCCTGTTGCCAACCCATCCCCTGGATTCTGTTGTGCGGCACAAAGGCTGCACTGCGCGAAAGCCAGCCGAAGCGCGTGATGACACAATTCTGTGTTGCAAGAAATGCCTGATGTTTCCAAGCTCCCGGGGAGAGCGTTTTGGCTCGCACCGGTGAATTGATAAATCCGTGTGTGGTGCCGGTGGTGATAGCCGTCAGCAGAACCTCGCGCTGATTTTCCGCGCCGAGGTCCGGCAGCAAGATCCCCATCACCTGGGTGACGGCATCAAAGTCGCCGACCGGAAGCACCAAGAGGTTTGAAAATTCCTCATCACCAACGCCCAGCGCATTGACCTCTACCCGGTACCAACCAAGTAGCCGCCAAAAAGCCGGCGAGCTGACCTGGATCGACTGCACGCGCCCTGCGGGCAATGACTGCTGCTTGGTATCGGCCAGCCCATGACTGATCCGCAGCCCGGTATCCGTGGCGCTGGCGCTGAAATTCCAGGAGTTATTCAGTTCCTTGTAGAACCAACCGCCAAAGCCGAGCAGAATCGGCAGCAGACCGGCAACAAATGCACCGTTTCCGGTGATACTCACGATCCCCACGGTCAGCGCTCCGAGCAGCCCGATGATTGTCGGCACGCGCAACAGCAAGGAAGCAAGCAGGCGTCCAGCTGGCACCTTGGCCATCAGCGGAACTGGTTCCATGGCCTCAGGCTGTTCCACATCTTCGCTCGGCGCGGCTACCTCTCCCTGGGCTAAGGCCAGGATTTCGGTACGCAACTGGTGCGCGTGGGCCTTGCGTAAAAACGACAGGCGCATCACCGAGGCTGAACCGTCCGCAACATCAAAGCGCAGCTCGGCTAATCCCAGCAGGCGCGCCACCAATGGTTGGGCGATATCGATTCCCTGCACCTTGTCGATACGTGCCTGTTTTTGGCTGCGGAAGATCATTCCGGAATTTACGTAGACATGAGTTTCGCTGATCTTGTAGCGGGTGAAATACCACGACAGCGCATAAAAGATGAGCACCAATAGCAGCGCTGCCGAGCCGATGGCCACGGTCCAGGTCAGCCGGCTACCGGAAAATCGGTCCTCCCAGGACAGCTCCTCGGTATTTTGCCAGTACACCCACAACAAGCCGACGATGGCCAGCCAGCCGTGCACGAAAGGACTTGCCGGGTGTACCCGCTGCCACTCATTCACAGCAGGTTCGCCTCGCCGGCCGCGACCAAACGTTCACGAAGCTCTTCACCGGTCTCCGCCCGCAGCCCGGGAATAACCGCGGTGGCCGCGCCGGCTGCGGTATTCAGCGTCAGCTTACACAGGCCATAACGGCGCTCCACCGGGCCTGAGGTCACTTCCACGTACTGCATTCGGCCATAGGGAATGACCAATTGTTTACGCCACAGCACCCCGGAGCGGACCATGAGATCCTCGGCTCGCTCCTGGTAACCGAGGGCGCGAACCTGACGGCGCAGGATGCGCAGAACCAGCAGCGCAAGTCCAGTGACGAGTACCGGGGGTACGATCACCAGCCACCAAGGCACGAGGAGGCCGAACAGTCGCAAGATCAACGGCAGTAGCGCGACCAGCAGGTAGCAGCTGCTCTGGATCGACCAGTTGACCAGCTTGACCTTAAAATAGTCGGGGTCTACCGCGGTGAAATTATTCGGTAACGATTCCATCGGTATTTTCATCGGTGTCCTCGGGCGGTAGTTTGCAAAGGTGCTGAACGATGTAGCCGATGATCACCATCAGCATCCCGGAACCGGCCAGTACCAGCGCACGGGTCAGCGTGGGGCTCGGTCCGGAAACGAACACTAAGGTAATCAGCGGTGCCAGGTGCCAGCCGGTTATCAATGCGCCGGCATAGGCTGCAGCCTGTGCGAGCACTAGGGTACGTGCGGCGGCTATCGGATCAATATGCGATCGGCCCAGCGTGGAGCGTTTGACCCGAATACCCAGAAAAAGAATGACCGCGCAAACCGCCCCGAGGGAGAACAATGCCGTGTAATCCAGCACCGGGGAAAATCTGCCCGCGGCCGTGAGCAGGCGCAACGCTCCCCAGCCCAGCATGCCGCCAAGCAGCATGCACCAGATCAGCGTGCGCAACTTGAGCCGGTTCATAGCCTGATGATGTCCTTGGTATCAGCGGCCGACTGCGCGAGTCGGGAAACCAGCTGTCCATGCAGTACCGCGTCGGCGTCCATCCAGCTCCACGGAGCCAGCACAAATCCGCGGATGTGCGCCCTCGGGTGGGGCAACGTCAACCGTTCATCGTCTAGTTCAAGCTGATCATAGGTGATCAAGTCCAAATCCAGCGTGCGCGCTTCCCAGCGCACCTGGCGGGTACGGTGATGATTCGCTTCGATGCGCTGAGCTAAATCCAGGAGTTCGTGAGGTCCCAGGGTGGTGCGCACCTTGATGACCTGATTGGTGTAATCGGGCTGATCCGGTGGTCCGCCCACGGGTTTGGTGATCGCCACCGGGGAGGTTTCCAAAATTTGCACATGCTCGGCAAGTTCGGTGATCGCCGCGCGCAGGGTGCCTTGGCTATCGCCGAGGTTAGCGCCCAGCGCAATAATCGCGGTGTGCACCTGCTGGTGCCGGGTCAAGGCGACTGAAACATCCGAGAAAGGCACCGGGATGGGCGCTTGTGGTTTGTGCACCACCACATCCACGGTTGCCACCGTGGGCCAGGTGCCCAAAATTGCCTCTGCGATCTGCAAGCCGAGCTTTTCAATCAAATCCCAGGGCCCGGCTTTAATCTGTTCGACAACCAGTTGGCTCACCGCCCCGTAGTCCACGGTGTCAGCAACATTGTCGCTGAGCGCGGCTCGGGTGATGTCCACATGGAGCACGACGTCGATGCGGAATTCCTGGCCTTCGCGCTTCTCGAAGTCAAAGACTCCGTGATAGCCGGTGGCGCAAATTCCGTCGATACTAATTCGATCCATAAGCCTTCACGACTTCCAGCGCGTCGCGGCTGCCTGCCACATCGTGTACACGCACCGCCCAGACACCGTCGCGGGCTGCCAGTGCGGTGGTGGCAGCGGTGGCTCCATCGCGTCCTAGGGGTTCACGCGGAGTGCCGCCATCGGCCAGTAGTTCGCCGAGGAACCGCTTGCGGCTGGTGCCCACCAGTACGCGGTGACCTAGTTCTCCGACCGCCTGCAGATTCGCCAGCAGCGCCCAGTTATGCGCTGCATCCTTGGCGAAGCCCAATCCCGGATCGATGATCAGCTGTTCTGGCTTGACACCCTTAGCCACAAATTCGTCGCGCAGCGTGCGTAGCTCGGCCACCACCTCGGTGACCACCTCGGTGTAGTTCGCCTCGCGCACCATATCCGCGGCGGTACCGCGGCGGTGCATGAGTACGTAGGGGACCCCGGTTTCTGCGATCAGTTCGGGCATACCCGCTTCGTAGGTCAACCCCGAAACATCGTTAATCAGGTGCGCCCCGGCAGCGATTGCCGCGCGGGCCGTAGCTACGTGCATGGTGTCCACGGAAATCACCGCACCGGCTTTGGCCAATGCCTCAATGACCGGAATGATCCGCGCCTGCTCCAGAGCTGGATCAACATCCTTGGCTCCGGGGCGGGTAGATTCACCGCCGACGTCGATAATATCGGCTCCGGCATAAAGCAGCTTCAGACCGTGATCCAGCGCCTTGTCGATGGCCAGATACTGCCCGCCATCGGAGAAAGAATCCTCGGTGACATTCAAGATTCCCATCACCAAGGTACGCCCGGTTGGCAGCTCTGCGAAGCTTTTGCGCTTCGACTTACGGACCACTGACAACGGACTGGTGTTCGGGCCGGTGCCCGGGATAGCTCCAAGTGACATAGGTTTTACCTTCCGAGGATTAGGCTCATGGCTTCGGCACGCGTCGCGGTTTCACGCAGCTGGCCGCGCACCGCACTGGTGACCGTCTTCGCTCCGGGCTTGCGCACCCCGCGCATCGACATGCACATGTGCTCACATTCGATCACCACGATCGCGCCGGAGGGTTCTAGATGTTCCACCAGCGCGTCTACGATTTGTGTGGTCAAACGTTCTTGGACCTGGGGGCGGCGGGCGAAGACCTCGACCAGGCGCGCCAGTTTACTGAGCCCGGTGACTTTTCCGCCCTTGCCCGGGATGTAACCGATATGCGCGGTCCCGTAAAACGGCACCAGGTGGTGCTCGCAGGTGGAGTAGAACGGAATGTCCTTCACCAGCACCATCTCATCATGTTCGATGTCAAAGGTGGTGGACAGGTGCTCGGCGGCGTCCTGATGCAAGCCGGCAAAAAATTCTGCGTAGGCCTTCGCAACCCGCTTGGGGGTATCGAGCAAACCGTCGCGGTCCGGATCTTCGCCAATGGCTTCAAGGATTTCACGGACCGCGGCGGCAATACGCGGCTGGTCGATCTTCGTCTCTTCAATCACGACTTCGATACTAGTCGGTTGACTGCGCCGCGCGCTCCTTTGGACTTAATATCGGTCCTTCTTCGTGGACCGGACGCGCATCATTGCTCAACCAAACCTCACGCTTTTCGCGCTTAACCAGGTCGACGAACAGGTCCGCGATTTCTTTCTGGTTCAGCGTTTCGCGTTCCAGCAAGGCCAAGGCCAAACGGTCCAGCACGTGACGGTTAGCGGTCAGCGCAGAGTACGCGTCGTCGTGCGCCTGCTCGATCAGCGCGCGCACCTCCTCGTCCACCAGGTGCGCCATCTCGTCAGAGAACTCTCGGGTGGCGGTACCCATGCCCTGTGCGGCCGCCGAGGAAGCCAAACGCACCGCGCCGACCTTTTCGCTCATGCCGTACTCGGTGACCATCTTGCGGGCGGTATCGGTAGCCTTCTCGATATCGTTAGACGCGCCGGTGGATGGATCGTGGAAGACGATTTCCTCGGCGACACGGCCACCCATGGCGTAAGCCATCTGGTCCAGCAGTTCGTTACGGGTCACCGAATACTTATCGGATTCCGGAACCACCATGGTGTAACCCAGCGCGCGGCCACGCGGCAAGATGGTGATCTTGGTGACCGGTGCGGTCTGGTTCATGGCCGCGGCGACTAGCGCGTGGCCACCCTCGTGATAGGCGGTGACCTTACGCTCGTGCTCGTCCATCAGGCGGGTACGCTTCTGCGGTCCGGCCATCACACGGTCGATCGCTTCGTCCAGCGCACGGTCGTCAATCAGGTTTGCGTTCGAACGGGCGGTCAACAGCGCCGCTTCGTTCAGTACGTTGGCCAAGTCGGCACCGGTGTAACCCGGGGTCTTCTTCGCTACCGCATGCATGTCCACGGTCTCATCCATTGGCTTGCCCGCCGAGTGAACCTTCAGGATCTGCTCGCGGCCGGCCAGGTCAGGTGCTTCTACCGGGATCTGACGGTCAAAACGTCCCGGGCGCAGCAGCGCCGGATCAAGCACGTCCGGACGGTTGGTCGCGGCGATCAGGATGACGTTGGTGGAGGCATCAAAGCCGTCCATTTCGACCAGCAGCTGGTTCAGTGTCTGTTCGCGTTCGTCGTTACCGCCGCCGATGCCGGCACCGCGGTGCCGGCCCACGGCGTCGATCTCATCGACGAAGATAATTGCCGGAGAGTTGGTTTTAGCCTGTTCGAACAGGTCACGCACGCGTGAGGCGCCAACGCCGACGAACATTTCAACAAAGTCGGAACCCGAAATTGAGTAGAACGGGACCTGCGCTTCGCCGGCAACAGCCTTGGCGAGCAGGGTTTTACCGGTACCCGGAGGACCGTAAAGCAAAACGCCCTTAGGGATCTTCGCGCCCAGGGCCAGGAACTTCGACGGCTCTTGGAGGAACTCTTTAATTTCATGAAGTTCTTCCACCGCCTCGTCCGCGCCGGCTACGTCCACGAAGGTCACCTGTGGCATGTCCTTGGTGATGAGCTTCGCCTTGGACTTGCCGAACTGCATCACCTTCGAGCCGCCGCCCTGACTACGCGCCAGAATGAACCAGAAGATGCCTGCGATCAGGATAAAGGGGATGATGATGCCGAGCATCGACAGCAGCCAGTTGTTTTCCACCGGCTGATCGGTGAATTTGCTCAGCTTGGCTTCGTTCATCGCGTCGACCACTTGATCGGCGCGGGGAATGGAGTAGTAGAAGGAAACTTTCTTTCCCTTGTCCACCCCGTCGACGTTCAGCGCGTCGCGCAGGGTCAGGTCTACTCGTTGATCTCCGTCGAAGATCTTCGCTTCGGTGGCGTTACCGCTGGTTAGTTGGTTCAGCCCTACGGAGGTATCCACGCTTGCCGAACCGTTGCCAAATACCATCGGCAGGAACAACACCATTGCGGTGACACCGACCAGGACCCAAATGATCCAGCTATTAAAAATCTTCTTAGTTTTCATCGATCCGAAAGGTCCCGTACCTTCCGCATCCCCCTCACGCGTTCTGCCGGCGTCCGGGCAACGCCACCTTCGATACAGTTCAACGCCCAAGTGGCGTTAAAAGTTCCCTACTCGTAGATGTGCGGAGCCAAGGTGCCCACGCAGTCAAGGTTGCGGTACTTTTCCGCGTAGTCCAGACCGTAACCAACCACAAATTCGTTCGGGATGTTCATGCCGACGTACTTCACGTCGATTTCTACCTTTGCGGCTTCCGGCTTGCGCAGCAGGGTGCAAATTTCTACCGAGGCTGGGCCACGGGATTCCAGGTTCGCCTTCAACCACGACAGGGTCAGGCCCGAGTCGATGATGTCCTCAACAATCAGCACGTGCTTACCCATCAGGTCGGTGTCCAGATCCTTGAGAATCCGAACTACGCCGGAGGACTGGGTGCCCGAACCGTAGGAGGAGACCGCCATCCAGTCCATGGACAGGTGGGACTTCAGTGCGCGGACGAGGTCGGCCATGACCATCACCGCACCCTTGAGCACGCCGACCACGAGGATGTCGCGTCCCTCGTAATCCGTATCGATCTGTGCTGCCAGCTCCTCAATACGAGCCTGGATTTCTTCCTTGGTATAAAGGACATGCGCCAGATCGGCCTTGACAGTGTTCGAATCCACGAGGGTTCTCCTGATTCTTGAAAGGTGGGGTACTCAACTAGAGTGCCACATTTAGTTTAGTGTTGTTCATCCGGTGGTGGTGAAAACTATCACCGACGAGCGCCGAAACGCGCTGATTTTCCCGTCTAACTGCACCGGACCGGCGGAACGTGACTTATTCGTTCCCACCCCGGCCAACGCGCAGAGAGCCGAAGTTCGTTCGCTGCTCAGATTCCGCGCCCCGGCCTCGATAGCCGCCAGGCGCAGGACCCGCGAGCCAATAGCCGGCGGAAAACTGTGAAGAACCCGCAGGTTTATGCCCTGCGCTCCGCGTGACTGTTCCCAGGCTTGATGCGACCAGGTCTCCAGCGCCTCGGCATCCGCGGCCGCCAGCCGCGCGGTGCGGGCCAGTGCTTCGGTCAGCTGTCTGCCAAGCTGCTCACGCAGAAACGGGAGCACCGTGTGACGGATGTGATTACGCCGATAAGCGGTGTCTGTATTACTTGGATCTTCCCAATAATCTACCGCTGCCCGCCGGCAGATCGATTCGGTGTCGGCTCGGGTTAGTTCCAGTAGCGGCCGCGCGTACTGACCTCGGATGGGCGGGATGCCAGCCAGCGTTCGAGTACCTGATCCGCGCAGAATTCCTAAGAGCACCTGTTCGGCTTGATCATCTTTGGTGTGTGCCAGCAATAAGCGTTGCGCCCCGGATTCGCTCAGGGCTTGTTCAAAGGCGGCATAACGCGCGGTTCGCGCCGAGGCCTCGTCGCCGCTGGTACTCACGGTTTTGATCTGTACCTGCTCGAAACCCAGTTCGGTGCATTGGGCCGCGGCCCGCTTTGCTACCCGGTCACTATCCGGTTGCAGCCCGTGATCCACGATCACCACCCCGAAACGGGTATCGCGCAGTAGCTGGCTAGCGGCAATCGCCAGGGCCATCGAATCGGCCCCGCCAGAGATACCCAGCAAGGTATGCGGCGCCGCGAGCCGGATGATCTGGTTGCGGGCCAGATCGATGGGTCGGCTCATCGAGTACGGGCCAGCCAGAGCGCGGGGCTGTCGAGTTCCGCGGAGCTGGGGAACAGCTCCCGGGCACCGAAAATAGTATTAAATTCCGTGTAGCCGATCTCATCGACCAGATGGCGAACGAACTTCGCGCCGCGCTCATACTGGCGCGCCTTGGCGTCCATGCCCAGCAGTTTGCCAATCCAGGCGGCCCATGGTGAACGATTTTTGCCTCGGGCGGTGAAACGATTTTGGATGGTCTTGATGCTTGCGATGCTTGAAACATCGTTCATCACGACCATGGCGTGGCCTTCGAGCACGGACATGATGCTGGTCAGTTCCCCGACCTCGCTGCGCATGGATTTCACCCGTGCACCGATGTCATTCATTGAGTTTGTTTTCTCGCCCAGAGGCTCAAAAACCTCGGCGAGAATCTGCTTCATCACTACGGGAATCCACGGGGCGTGTTCAAACTGCAGCCGGTGAGTCTGTTCGTGGGTGGCAATCCACAGGTAAAAATCGCGTGCGTTAAGGTTCAGTTCGCCACGGATTTGTGTGATCGTTGGGGCGTTGAGCAGCAATCTGGGGCCGGCGAAAGGATCAAACTGGCCAAGCACCCGGGTGCCCAGAATGGAGAGCACCGCGCCGAGTTCGGCGCCGGCGATCAGCGGTAACGCGCTAGGCGTGTTCGGCAGCTCGGGAAGCATCGCCGCGAAGTTCTGGCTGACCGCCTTAGCCCAGCCGCCACGGTCCACCACCAGGGTTTGCGAGGGCGCGGTGCTGGTCAGTTTCGAGATTTTCTCCGCCTCGTGCAATCCCTGCCCGGCGGCGATGCGCAGCTCCTCGACAATCCGTGCTGCCTGTTTTCCGCTGAGTGCAGGCCCGGCGGGCATCAAGGTTTTGGCCGTGCCGACCGCGAGGTCCCAATCGATGAACTGGCTCATGATTTTCTCCTACCGGCAACCGCATCCGCGCAGGGCGGTGACTGCCTGGTCGATAGTTTGTTTATGTGGCGCCAACGCTCCGTCAGGCTGCGTGGCAAAAATGCTGAAGGCGATCAGTCGCGCGTCCTCGGTGAGTGTCATTCCGGTCAGTGTGGCCACTCCAGACAGTGACCCGGTTTTGGCACGCACCAGACCCAGCGTCTGTTCCGAAGTCAGCCGATTCATCAGTGTTCCGTTGTAGCCGGCCACCGGGAGGGAGTACACCAGTTCGCGCAGTTCGGGTTTGCCGCTGGTGGCCGCTGCACGCAATAAAGTGGTCAACGCTGCCGGTGAAATTTTATTGCTAGCCGCTAACCCGCTGGCATCCACCAAAGATATACCAGTTGCGCCATATGACTCGGCGACCTGTTGCACCGCCAGGCCGGCCTGCTTCGGGTCGAGCTCTTTTTTCACCGCAACGAGTCGGCCCATGGTTTCGGTGAGGTAATTATCCGAGACCAGCAGCATGTGCTTAATCTGGTCGCGCAGCGGTGCTGAAAGCACTTGCGTGATTTGCTCCCCGCCGCCATAAGCCCCCCGGCCGCCTTCGCTGACCCGAACCTCTTTGCTCAGCGCTGCGCTAAACACCTTGCGCACCTGCTGAGCAGCATCGGACTGATAGGCCGAACGGGTGCTCTCGGTGGCACGGCCGGCATAGTGCGCAATCGGGTAGACGTCGCCAATATTGTTCGAGGTGAACAAGGACTTGTCCCAGGCCGGATTAACCTGCGCATCGCCGAACAGCGAATCGTCTAACCAAAGTTTTACCTGACTGACCCCACGCGCCCTGAGCTCCTCAGCGGTCTGCTCCGCCAAGGTTGCCAGCCCCGCATACCCTTTGGGATGTGCCGGATTCGACTGACCGTCACCGAGCAGCACGTCACCACCGCCACGCAGCACCAAGGTGTCCCCGTCCAGCCAGACACTGGTCGCTAACCGGTGGTCCCCACCGAAGGTATCCAAGGCTGCCACCGCGGTGGCCACTTTTAAGCTTGAGGCCGGAGTTCCGGGGGTCTGAGAGTTTTTGTCGTAGAGCACCTGGCCGCTAGCAACGTCGACCACCTGTGCGTTAAATGAGGTCTTATCTGGCTTGGTAGTCAGGATCGCGTCCAGTTGCGCGGTAAGTTTTGCCTGATCGGGCACCGGCGCTTCGGGGTTCAAATCCTTCACGGTGACCGGCTGCGCGTCCGCTGCTGCAGCCTGCGCGCTCACGTAATGTGCGGCGGGTTCACCGGTGAAGGTCCGCGGCGAGAGGAACATCGCCGTGGCCATGCCCACCACTGCTAACAGCGCCACTCCAAGCGTCATGACGCGTCGGAAGGCAATGTTCATGTGAGCAGGTTCCTCTCGAAAGTTTAGCTACTTATTCTCTTGGGGGCGCTACGCTTATTAGCGGATATCCCTAAGACTAGTTTAGGAGTGTGCTTTTTATGCGCCACGACGTGACCATCGAGATCCCAACGGGATCACGCGTCAAGTACGAGATCGACCACGAGACCCACCGCTTGCGCCTGGACCGTGTGCTCTTTACTGCCATGCAGTACCCAACCCACTACGGTTACTTCGACGAAACCCTAGGCGAAGACGGCGATCCTCTGGACGCCATGGTCTTCATCCCAGGCGTCGACTTGATCCCTGGTGTCATCGTTGAATCTCGCCCTATCGGCGTCTTCAACATGACCGACGATGGCGGTGGAGATGCAAAGCTACTCTGCGTCCCGACCGACAAGCGCTTTGATCACATCAAGGAACTTGAAGACATGGATGAGTGGTTGATCAAGGAGATCGAGCACTTCTTCACCCGTTACAAGGACCTGGAACCGGGCAAGTGGGTTAAGGCCGAGGGCTGGGAAGGCCGCGAAGCCGCCGAGGCCGAGCTGGCACGCTCCATCGAGCGCTTCAAGGCTTAAGTACGATCAAAGGGTGGGCACCTTGTGCGGTGCCCGCCCTTTGTTATCCCCTTCGAAAGGTCTCAGATGCTCGATGCGCTTGCACTGCCCACACCGCTGACCGCGCTGGTTCAGCTGCGCCGTGCCGAGCCGGGCGACTTAGCTCAGCTGCTGGAACTACTCAGCGACGATCCGCTAAGTGCTAGCCGCGAGGCGCCTTATCCGCACGATGCCGGTTATGCGCGCGCACTGGCACAGATCATCGAGGATCTCGGAAATGAGCTCATTGTTGGTGTGCAAGGTGCACAGATCATCGCCATGCTGCAGCTGACTCGCATTCCCGGAATTTCTCGGGGCGGCTGCACCCGGCTCAATGTCGAGGCGGTGCGTGTGCGCGCGGAGCATCGCTCCAGCGGACTTGGCACGGCACTGTTGCGCTGGGTCATTGACCAGGCCGCACCCGCCTGCGACGCCGACCTGATCCAGCTCACCTCGGATAGCTCACGGGCCGGCGCACACCGTTTTTATGAGCGGCTGGGGTTCACCTGCTCACACCTGGGATTTAAGTTACGCCGCTAAAGACCGAGGGTGGTTTCCAATGCCGGCTCATCGGGCAGATTTTCAACTTCGCGCAGCGTTCGCTCCACCGCGCGGGTGCGTGTCCCAGCACTTTGCACGGTATTTTGGGCCGCCGATAGCTGTTTGCCAAGCTTGTCCCACACATCGCCATATTTACGGAATTCGGCTTTCGCCGCGGAAAGCACCTGCCACACTTCGCTGCTGCGCGCTTCGATTGCCAGGGTTCTGAAACCCATTTGCAGCGAGTTAAGCAGGCTCATCAGCGTGGTGGGTCCGGTAACCAGCACCCGGTGTTCGGTCTGCAGTTTACTGGCCAGTCCCGGGCGGCGCACGACCTCCGCAAAGAGCCCCTCGGTGGGCAGATACATGATCGCAAAATCGGTGCTGTACGGTGGGGCGATGTATTTGGCCGAGATCAATTTGGCCTGCTCGATAATTGCCCGATCCAGCGCCTTGCTGGCCTTCTCGATGGCTTCCTTTCCACCCGATTCCTGAGCATCCAGGAGCCGCTCATAGTCTTCTTGCGGCAGCTTCGAGTCGATCGGCAAATACACCGAAGTTTCATTATGGCCCGGCATCTTCACCGCAAATTCGACGCTGTCTCTGGTCTCGGGTTTAATCACCACGTTCTGCGCATACTGCTCCGCGGTGAGAATATCTTCGAGCTGGCGTGACAACTGCACCTCGCCCCAGGTGCCACGGCTCTTCACATTGGTCAGCACCCGTTTAAGGCCGCCGACATCGGCTGCGAGGTTCTGCATTTCGCCCAGGCCCTGTTGCACCATTTCGAGCCGTTTGCTTACTAGTTCGAAGCTTTCACAAAGCCGTTTCTCCAGCGTGCCCTGCAGTTTCTCATCAACGGTTTCACGCATTTTTTCTAGCTTTGCCTCGTTGCCCACGCGCAGCAATTCCAGCTCTTCGCGCAATGCCGCCTGTAATTGACTGTGCATCAGCCGATTCGACTGGCTCAGCGAACTGATCTTGTCATCCACGGTGGCGCGGATCGTCTCCAACCGAGCCTCATTATCGCGGCGAACCTCGCCCAATGAAATACGCAGTTCTCCGCGCTGTGCCCCCAAGTCCTGCCGTAACTCTCCGTGGGTGGCGCGCACACTGGCCGCGATCGAGTCTTGATCCACGTTTCCGGTACGCCGCACCAGGAGCGCCATGGTGCAAAGCACGAGGAGGATATTGAGTAGCAGCAGGACAATATTCATGTACTCATAACTATCAGCGCCGTGGGACATAATGGGTTCGCGGTAGCTCATCGGCTACTGGAAAATTTCGGACTTCACACCCATTACGATGCGATCTCCGGGTTGTACTCCGCGCAGGTATCTCTCTACGGTGTCCAGGTCGGTGGAAATACAGCCCCAGGTTTCCTTCATGCCCGCATGTAAAAAGATTGCAAAAGTTTCCCCGGCCACCGGCTGCGCACCCGGTGGCCGGTTGTAGTTGATCACCGCGGCCTGCTCATAGTCGCCGGCTTGCATATATTTCCAGAGCGGCTCGTCGGGGAACTGCCCTTTGCCCTCAAAATAGTCATTAAAGTGCGCGCTGTAGCGTCCGCCCCAGAAGGAATTCTCCTGCAATTCTTGATAGCTCAGTGCGGTTCCCGGGTTCTGCCGGCCAAAGGCTTCGGTGACCGAATAGGAACCAGTGGGGCTGAGCAAGGAATTGACGTACACCGGTCCGGGTTTAGCAAAACCGTTACTGCCGGAGCGCCCTTCGGCGCTCCACCGTTCGATGTACCCGGTGTCCGATAACTCGCAATGGGTTATCTGCACCGAATTTTGCTCGTAGTCTGCGGCCAGCACGAAAGTCACCCGCTCACTTAGCGCATATTCGGGCTTCACCGTGTTCGTCGATTCGCAGGGGCCCGGTGGAGTCACGCGTTGCGCGAGTTGCGGCTCCGAAGTGCAAGCAGTCAGGCAGAGCAGAGCTGCCAGCGCGACTCCCAGCGACCGAGTCAATAACTTCATGCATCCATCTTCGCAGACCTTTAACCCGCACTTTACCTACTGGTCAGTAAGCCTTTTTTCGTATTCTCAAGATGTCTATATCTAATGAAATATTCTGTTTTTTGACGTTAGCAATCGAAAACACCGAGCCGACTAGTGCCCATCACCAGATAGCCCTTTAAGCCACACCTTGAAGTTCGGCTGAAATCCGTGATCCACCTCATATATGCGATACCTAGCTTGCTCGGCTCGATAATTATTGCCATGATTTGAATTAGCGACTCGCGTTGGTGACAGCTACCGCCATGGGGATGGCAGGTAGCGGTCAGATACGGCGCAGGTCAGATTCACACTCAAGTAAAACGTGTGATTCACAATTGCTGGGGAGCAATTGGCCGGAAAAATTCCGGTCCACAAATAACAATGATCCTTGGGGGAAAATTGAGCGATAGGGACCACTCTGCGCGCTCCGATGTTTCATCGGGCAATACAGCGACGACAGACCAACGTGATTCGTCGATAAACACAAACTTTGCGGAACCAGCCACCGCAGTCATCAATTTTGATGCTGAAAAGGCACTCTTTCCTAGGACCACTCCGGCCCGTGAACGCACGCTGGTCGATGTCATCAGCGCGTCCATGGATGTTTATCCTTTCGCGTTAGCCATTGATGACGGCGCACACAAACTCACCTATGAACAGCTTCGCGAAGAGGTCGATCAGTTAGCGAAGCGTCTGTGGGCAATGGACGTCGGAGCCGGGGACCGCATAGGAATCCGAGTGCCGTCCGGCTCGAAGAATCTTTACGTCGCCATTCTCGGTACGCTTTTTGCCGGCGCCGCCTATGTTCCGGTAGATGCCGACGAACCTGAAGAGCGAGCGAATACCGTATGGGAAGAAGCTGGGGTCTGCGCGGTCATCGGCGAGAACCTGAGCATCACCCACCGCGAAGCCGTACGCACCCAAGGCAACAGCCCGGTTCCCAGCCCGGATGACGATGCCTGGATTATCTTCACCTCCGGCTCTACCGGCAAGCCAAAGGGCGTGGCAATTACGCACCGCTCGGCCGCCGCCTGGATTGATGCCGAGGCAGAAATGTTTCTGCCCAACGATCCGCTGACCCGCGGAGATCGCGTGATGGCCGGTCTCTCCGTCGCTTTTGACGCCTCCTGCGAGGAAATGTGGCTGGCCTGGCGCCATGGCGCCTGCCTGGTCCCGGCCCCGCGCTCCATTGTGCGTTCCGGCGCAGACCTCGGCGACTGGCTCACCGATCGCAAAATCACCGTTGTTTCCACGGTACCGACACTGGCCGCCATGTGGCCCTCGGAAACTCTGGAAAATATCCGCCTGCTCATTTTTGGCGGTGAAGCGTTGCCGCCGGAACTGGTCCAACGCCTTGCCGGGCCAACCCGCGAGGTCTGGAACACCTACGGACCGACCGAAGCCACCGTAATCGCCTGTGGCGCAGCGGTAGACGGCCACGGACCAGTAGCCATCGGCACGCCGTTGCGCGGTTGGGATCTGGCTGTTGTCGATACCGAAGGCCACCCGGTGTCCTGGGGTTCCGAAGGCGAATTGATTATCGGCGGCGTAGGCCTAGGACGCTACCTGGACCCGGAAAAGGACGCGGAAAAGTACGCGCCGATGCCGACCCTGGGCTGGAAGCGCGCCTACCGCAGCGGCGATATAGTGCGCGCCGAACGTGACGGGCTGCTCTTTGTCGGCCGCGCCGACGAACAGGTGAAACTCGGAGGGCGCCGCGTGGAACTCGGCGAGATCGACGAGGCCCTCGCGGCATTGCCCGGGGTGGCTCAGGCCGCCGCCGCGGTACAGTCCACCCCCAGCGGGAACAAGGTCTTGGCCGGCTACCTAGTGCTGGAACCTGACACCGAGATTGATCTGGCGCGCTGCCGGAGCCTGCTGGGCCAAACTTTGCCCGCACCGCTAGTCCCCGCTCTGGGGCTGGTCGAAGAATTACCGATGAAAACCTCCGGCAAGGTAGACCGCAAGGCTCTTCCTTGGCCTTTGCAGCTGGCCAGCGACGCCCGCGGCGGACATAACCTCTCCGGCACCGAAGGCTGGATTGCCGGCATTTGGACGGACCTGCTTGGCCCGGTTCCGCTCGATGGCGACAGTGACTTTTTTGCCCTCGGCGGGGCCAGTGTGGCCGCCGCACAATTAGTCGGGGTACTGCGCACCCGGCACGCGCAGGTCTCGATCGCCGACATCTATGACAGGCCGACCCTCGGCCGCCTCGCGGCTCACCTGGACGCGCAGCAGCTGCGCGAAGTTCAGGTGTACGAGTCGCGGCCGACTCCCTGGTGGACCGCCTTGGTGCAGGCCCCGGTGATCGGCGCCCTGTATTCGATTATCGGCTTGCGCTATCTCACCGGCATGGCGCTGGTGTGCTGGGTGCTGTTCAATTTTATAGATGCTTCCTGGGTGCCCAACCCGCCGCTAGTGCCGATCCTGACGGCCTGGGTAGTGCTCTACACCTTGCCTTTCCGCGTGCTGTTTGCACTGCTTTCGGCCCGGCTGCTGCTCGCTGGAGTCCAACCGGGAAATTATCGGCGCGGAGGCTGGGTTCACCTACGCCTGTGGGCGGTGGACCGCATTGTGACCTTTGCAAAGATCGAACCGATTATGGGGACCCCGCTGGGCATTTGGTACGCCCGCGCACTGGGAAACAAGATCGGGGACAACGTGCACCTCGACGCCATGCCTGCGGTCACCGGACTGAACAGTATCGGCGCAAATACTTCCATCGAATACGAGGTTGACTTAGCCGGGCACTGGCTGGACGGAGACACCCTCGTCATCGGCCGGATCATCATCGGCCGTGATGTACGCGTAGGTACCCGCTCGACCGTCATCGGCGGGGCCATAATCGAAAACGGTGCAGAAGTTGAGCCGGGAAGCTGCGTGGACGCCACCGTGGCGGCCAATCAGCTGGTCTCCGGTTCGGCGCTGGAACATCTCGGAGACGCCGGCAGCAGCTGGCCGGCACACGATAATCCCCAGCAGGCACCGCGTGCCGGATTCCTGGGTGGGCTGCGCTATAGCCTCTCCCTGGGCGCGCTTGGCCTGATGCCGATGGTATCGGTCATTCCAGGTTCGCTCCTGCTCTTCTCGCTGATTGACGGGGCGGAAACGCTTTCTCTGGTGCTCTGGCAGCTAGCCCTCTTAGCGCCGCTCTTCGCGGTGCTCACGATCCTCATTTTCCTTGGCCTCACCGCGGCCAGCGTGCGTTTCCTGGCGCGCTTCTTACTACCCGGCTTCCACCCGGCGCAGGGAACCGCCGCCTGGGCCGCCTGGCTGACCAACCTGCTGCTGGCTAAGTCGCTGATGTCGGTTTATCCGATCTACGCCAGCATCATCACCCCGCTGTGGATGCGCCTGCTTGGTGCAAAGGTGGAGGCTAACGCCGAAATCTCCACCATGGAAACCATTCCGCACCTGACCCATATTGCGCAGCGTTCCTTCATGGCCGACCATTCCCTCGCCTCGCATCCGCGGGTGCGAGGCGGGTGGCTGCATTTGGGCGAGACGAGCATTGGGGAGAAGTCATTTGTTGGCAACTCCGGCATCGTCGGCCCGGATAACCATGTACCGGATGATTCGCTGATCGCGGTGCTCTCCTCGGCGCCGCAGAATATGCCGGCGGCCTCCAACTGGTTTGGCCGTCCGGCAATGGAATTGCCACGTCCAATAGATAACGCGCAGTCCGAGTTGACCTACAACCCGCCGCGGCGGCTGAAGGTGGCCCGCGCACTGGTTGAAGCCTGCCGGATCCTGCCGCTGTTGATCACCATCTGGTTGGCATTGGGCACCGTTTGGGTGCTGTCGGAAATGTACGTGCGGTCCGGTTTGGGGCTGACCCTGTTGCTCTCTGGTCCGGTCTTGCTGGCGTCGGCCACCGCCGCGGCGCTGATTGCACTGCTTGCCAAGTGGGCTTTGATCGGACGCTTCCGCGCAGCAGAGCACCCCTTGTGGACCTCATTCATCTGGCGCAACGAACTAGCCGACGTGTTCAGCGAGTCGCTTGCGGTAGCCGGCGTCGTGCGCATGAGCCTTGGCACCCCGATGCTCAACTTCTGGCTGCGGCTGCTCGGCGCCCGCATCGGCCGGCGAGTTTGGTGCGAGACCTGGTGGTTGCCCGAACAAGACCTGATCAGCATCGGCGACGGGGCAAGCATCAACCGTGGCACGGTGCTGCAAACCCATCTCTTCCACGATCGAATTATGCGCTTGGAACCGGTACACGTCGGTGAGCACGCAACTCTTGCCCCCAACGGGGTTATCCTGCCCGGCAGCCGCATCGGCGAAGGAACCCGCATTGGTCCTTGCTCGCTGGTGATGCGTTCCGAAGAAGTGCCGGCTAATAGCCTCTGGCACGGCAACCCCATCCGCAGCTGGTCCTAGTCTTGGAGACGCACATCATGAATAAACAGCTCAAGTACGCTACCGAATGTTTTGGACGAGTCAGCACCGCAATGATTACCGAGTTCGATCGTGCGCAGGCCGTGGATCTGGCGGCCGTGCGGCGTTTAGCAGCCGAGCTTACCGCTCCCGGCTCCAACGATGCAGTAGTAGTCAACGGCACCACGGGTGAGTCGATCTCAACCACCGAAGGCGAAAAACTGGCAATCATCCGCGCAGCAAAGGAAGCCGTCCCCGCCACCGCACGAGTAATCGCCGGGGTGGGTGCCGCCGATACTGCAAGCAGCATCCGCATGGCCGTCGACGCGGCTCAAGCAGGCGCCGACGGCCTGCTTGTGGTGGCCCCGTACTATTCGCGCCCCACCCAGCAGGGGCTGGTGAAACACTTTGAAGCCGTCGCGGACAGCACCGAACTACCGATCATGCTCTACGACATCCCCGGACGCACCGGGGTGGCTATCGATCCGGCAACCTTCACCCGGCTGGCCCGTCACCCCCGGATCATCGCGGTCAAGGACGCCAAGGGAGACCTGGAATCCAGCTCGCAGGTGATCGCCGAAACCTCGCTGGCCTACTACTCGGGGGATGACGCGCTGAACCTGCCGCTGCTTTCCATCGGCGCGGTCGGCTTCGTGTCGGTAGTCGGCCACGTCGTCGGTGAGCAACTGCGGCAACTGCTTGAACACCACAGCGCCGGACGTAACGCCGAAGCCCTAGAGCTGCACCAGCGCCTGCTGCCGATCTATCACGGAATGTTCCGCGCCCCGGCGGCCTCCTCGGTGAAGTCGGCGCTGGCCGCCCTTGGCCGCAGCGAGTCCACCGTGCGTTCCCCGATGGTGGAACTCGACGCCGAACTGGCGCAATTATTACGCGCGGACCTGATCCGGGTCGATCTGGGCGCACAACTACAAACGGCTGCGGGTATCCGATGAGTCAAGACTTTCAACCCCGTGTACGTCGACGAGCCGCACGGCCCACGCGCATCACCGGAATCGATGCGGCGCGCGGCGTTGCCCTGCTGGGCATGGTCGCGATCCACGTGATGCCGCAGTTCAACGACGAGTATGAACCGACGCTGGTGTGGTCTATTGCCGCCGGTACCTCCGCTGCGCTCTTTGCGCTCCTGGCCGGGGTCGGGCTGAGTCTGGGGTCCAAAGCTGCCACCGATTCCGCGGCCCAATTGGCTGGCGCACGGGCCGCGCTGGGAGCGCGCGCCGGGTTCATCATGGCTTTGGGTCTGCTGCTGGGCCTATTCGACATTCCCGCGTTTGTCATCCTCGCCTACTACGGAGCGATGTTTGCGCTGGCGATTCCGTTGCTGCGGCTCAAGGCCACCAGCTTAGGATTTGCCTCCCTGGGTTTCGCCACGCTCGGCGCAATCTTCACCTGGCTCATTTCGCCTGCGCTGCCCCACCTAGACGGCATCGATCCTTCGTTGAGCACCATATTCAGCGACCCCGGAGCCACCCTCGGTGCGCTACTATTCACCGGCGCCTACCCGGCACTGCCGTGGATGACCTTCCTGTGCGCCGGTATGGCACTGGGCAAAACGGATCTGCGCTCGCGAGACCTCCAGCTACGCATCGGGCTCACCGGGTTAGTCCTCTGGCTTGGTACGCAGGGGCTCTCCTGGCTCTTGCTTGGCCCACTGGGCGGCACATCTGCATTGATCGAATCAACCGGCCGCTGGATGGAACCTGCCGACGTCACCGAGGCTTTAACCTTCGGGACCCCCGACGATGTCCCGCTGGATTCTTTCTGGTGGCAGGTGACACTTTCCCCGCATTCAAATCTAGTCTTCGAACTGCTGAATACCCTAGGCGTCGCCCTGCTGGTCCTTTCGATCGCATTGCTGATCGGCCAACAGCTTTCCTGGTTGCTGCGGCCGCTAGCCATCATCGGTTCGATGACGCTGAGCATCTACACCTTGCACCTGTTCTTCTTAGCCACCGGCTTGGGCACCGAAGTACCAACCCTGTCCTTCTGGCTGCAGATCTTTGGATCGCTGCTGTTTGCGGTCTTATGGCGCAATATTTCCGAACTTCCGCAAGGCCCGCTGGAGCATCTCACTTCCGCCCTGGCTAACCGGTCCAAGGCACGGACATTGAGCCGAAAGGGCTAATATTGCGCACCACAGATTGCACTGCGCTGATCTCTAGGCGATACTCAATGCCGTGGACACTGAACGCGAGCTCGCCGGCAGGGCGCTGTACGAAAGCCGACTGAAAAACCTTCACGGCTTGCTGATGCCCGACGCTCCGGCATGGGAAGATCTCGCCAGTGAGGTACGCGAACGCTGGTGCTCCTATGCGCAGGACGAGCAGTAATGCGCATTCTTGTCACCGGGTTTGAGCCCTTCGGCGCCGACAGCAGCAATGCCAGCGAGCAGACGCTGAGCCTTCTGCCGCAGTCCTTGGGTGAGCACCGGATCCACACCGGCGTTCTGCCGGTCTCTTTCCGGCGCAGCGCCCGGGTACTTGATGAACTGATCGCCGTGCACGTGCCCGATGTGCTGGTGCTTTTGGGCGAGGCCGGGGGACGGCAGCAGATCAATCTGGAGCGCTTTGCGGTGAACCAGATGAGCGCGCGCATCGCCGATAACGACGGTGCCCAACCGGACGGCGAGCGCATCGAGCCAGCGGGCCCTGCCCGGCGCACCGCCACGCTCACGGTCCCCAGCGAGCTTTCGTTCAGCGAGGATGCCGGTCGTTTTGTCTGCAACCGGATCGCTTACCACGCCTATGGCTTAGCCCTGCCCGCCCAGTTCATTCATGTGCCTGCGGTACGCCCGAACCGACAGCGCGCACTCGTTGGCGCGGAGACCGACGCCGGCGCCCCGGTGTCCAGCGAGCTGACTGCGGCGCAGCTGGCGGATTTGCTGACTCAGTATCTTCAGGACATTTGTTTTCACCACCGGCCCCATAGCTAGTTACGGTTAACCTATGAGCCTGACCAACCTTTCCCCGCGCCAGCAGTTTGCCGCCGGCCGAGTCCCACTGCGTTTAGCCAGTTTGTTCGCCGGGCTGCTGCTCTTCGCATTGGCGATGGCGTTGATGGTCCGGGCAAATCTAGGTGTTGACCCGTGGAATGTGTTCCATCTGGGCATCAGCGGCCACGTGCCGCTCTCCTTGGGGAGCATCGTGATCATCGTCGGGGTGATCATGCTGCTGACCTGGATTCCGATGAAGCAGTGGCCCGGGGTCGGCACCATCGCCAACGTCTTTGTCATCGGTGTGGCGCTGGACGTTTTCCTGCTGAGCCTGCCCGAATTTTCCGGGCTGGGCTGGCAAATTCTGTGCCTCATCGCCGCGATCCTGATCAATGGCCTGGGCGGCGCCATGTACATCGGCAGCCACTTTGGCGCCGGCCCGCGCGACGGGCTGATGACCGGGCTGCACCTGCGCACCGGGTTGAGCATCCGGCTGGTGCGCACCAGTATCGAACTGCTGGTGCTGGGCATCGGCTGGCTGCTGGGCGGTCCGGTAGGTTTGGGCACCGTGGCCTACGCGCTGTTGATCGGCCCCTCCACGCAGTTCTTTTTCCGCTTCACCATCATCAAGCTGGCCAGCGCCTAGGCACCAATCGATGGCGTTGCCGGAACCTCGTTTCCTGTCTTCTGCGTCCCGCGCGGTACGGTGACCATAATCGAGATGATCGCGATCACCACCATCAGCAGGTTGAACAGCACTCCGACGGCCCCGCCGAAGCGCAAGCCAACGTTCTCCTGATTGCCGATGAACAACCCCCAGGAACGGATCATATCCGGGTTGGCTGCCTGCGCTGCCGCATACAGCGCCGCGGAGACAGCCACCCCGATGGCATTACCCAGCGAGGAAGCCATCTTGTAGATGCCGGCGGCGGCTCCTGCCTGATTGTCCGGCACGCTGGACAGCGCCGCGTCGGTGGACGGGGTCGCATAAAATCCGAGCCCCACGCCGAAGAGCGTAAACCCGATGACCGCCAGCACGAGGTACTGGTCGACCAGCACGAAGGTCATTNAGGTCAGCAAGATGCCCAACCCCGCGATGGCGCTGCCCCAGATCATCGGACGGCGCGGGCCAAAGCGCTGCAGCAGTTTCTCGCCGACGCGGATCGTGGCGATGATCGAGATCAGGTAGCCCAGGGTCAGCAGCCCGGATTGCAGTGAGCTGAGCCCTGCGGCCACCTGCACCAGGCCCAGGGCCACGATCAGCGTGCCGGCGGCGCCGTTGAGCAGGAAGTTTGACAGCGTCGCGCCGGTGAAGGTCATGTTGCCAAAGAGCTTCAGGTCCAAGAACGCGTGCTCCTTGCGCGACTCGATGGAGAAGAACACCAGCGCGGCGATCACGGAAATGACCACCAGCCCGATTCCGGCCAGCGATAGCCAGCCCATCGCCGGCCCCTGGGAGATGTACACATTGATCGCTACCAGCGCGATGATGAACGCGATCAGCCCGCCGAAGTCGAACCGCGCGGCCGGGCCGGCGGATTCGGCTTTGGATTCCGGGGTACCGCGCAGCAAGAAGAGCGCGAGGATGGAGAGCACGATCGAAATCCAGAAGATTGAACGCCAGCCGAAGACCGAGGTGGCCATCAGCCCGCCAAAGAGCGCGCAGAACCCCGAGCCGCCCCAGGAACCGATGGACCAGAAGGACAGCGCCCGCTGCCGCTCCTTGCCCGCATAGTAGGTTTTCACCAGCGCCATGGTCGAGGGCATGATGCACGCCGCGGACAGCCCCTGTACGATGCGTCCGCCCAGCAGCAGCGAGCTTGTCAGCCCGCCCAAGTTCTCCGGTGTCAGCGCGATCAGCAGCGAACCGAGAATGGACAGGTAGATGCCCGCATACATCAGCTTCACCCGGCCCAGCCGGTCCGCCAGACCGCCGGCTACGACGATGAAGATCCCGGAGAACAGCGAGGTGATCGACACGGCCAGGTTGCCGATAGTCCGCTCGATGCCCAGTTCCCCCTGGATGCCGGGGATTACGTTAAGCAGTGTCTGGGCGAAAAGCCAGAAGTTGATCACCGCCAGCACGATGCCGATCAGCCACTTGTCGTCCGGCTTCCAGGTGCTCATGACAGCTCGCTCAGCGCGGCGAGCACCATCGCCTGCACACCGCGGGACAGGGTCGGTTCAAGTACCGGGGCGAACAGCGGCGAATGGTTGCCCACCGCAGTCCCTCCGCCTAGCAGCCAGAAGGTATACGGAATCCCAAAGGCATCCGGGATCCGGCTGAAATCCTCCGAGGCGCTTTGCCTGCTGGCGGTGCCCACCTGCCCGAAGTACTTTTTAAACGCCTCGCTCACCTGTGCGGTCACTGCCGGATCGTTGGTGGTCAGCGGGAACTGGTCGTAGTATTCGAACTCGGGCTCCTTCGGCGATCCGGCCGCCGCGCATTCACCCCGCACGATCCTTTGCACCGCGTTGATCAGCGTGTCCCGCACCGCGTTGTCATAGGTGCGCAAGTTCAGCAGCAGTGTGGCCCGGTCGGCGATGATATTGGACTTCGTGCCCACCTGGACCGAACCGATGGTGAGCACCGCGAACTGGCCCGGAGCCACCTCGCGGGAGACCACCGACTGCAAGCGCATCACGATCGAGGCGGCCAGCACCACCGGATCCACCGACAATTGCGGCGTCGACCCATGGGAGCCGGCGCCATGTACGGTAATGCGGATCGAGTCTCCGGCCGAAAGCACCGGGCCGGTGACGGTTTGCAGTTCACCGGCGGGCAGCTGCATCACGTGCTGCGCAAAAGCCACGTCGGGTGCGGGGATCTTCTGGACCAGTCCGTCGGCAATTATCGCCGCCGAACCCTGCGCGGTTTCCTCGGCCGGCTGGAAGAGCACAATGTATGTTCCGGACCACGTAGCGCGGTGATCGGACAAAAGCTTCGCCGCACCGAGCAGCGACGCCACATGTACATCGTGTCCGCAGGCATGCATCACCCCGTCATTTTCGGAGGCATAGTCCAGCCCGGTGGCCTCAGCTACCGGCAGTCCGTCCATATCCGCACGGGCAAGTACCGTGCGCCCGGGCCCATTGCCCAGCACACCAACTACCCCGGTGCCGCCGATACGTTGCACCTGGTAGCCGAATTCTTCGAGCTTGCCGGACACCAGCGCAGACGTCCGGGTTTCCTGAAGACTCAGCTCAGGATGCCGGTGCAGATCCCGATAAGTTTCATGAAGCCACTCAAGTTCGGTGTCGAGTTCGGCCAATACTTTGCGTGCGGTTTCCATTGCGCTCCCCTTCAGCAGACAGTTCTCAATATATGCCCGCTGCCCTGCCGGCGAAAGAGAACACGGTATGTTGCGGGATTGCAAGACAAAACGAGCACCTCGGGCAATACTTAAACCATGTTTGTCCTCGCGCTCAGCCCGAAGCCGCGCTCCGTCACCGACGTGCAGGCGGCCACCGAACTTTTGTGGGACCAGCTAGATCAGGTGCACACCCACGCGCCATTTATGGCGCTCAGCGGTCAATTGCTGCTGGGTGTACCGCGCGATGCGCACGCTGCCATCGACGCGATCATGCGTTGCGCCAGGCTGAACTTCTGCCATATCGGACTAGGCGTAGGCACGCTCTACGAGCCTGTGCCGGCGCAGGCAGATCTGATCGAGGGCAAGGCTCAGCGTCGCGCGCTGGGTGCCTTAGAAGCGGCCACGCACCGCGGAGAACGCGTACCTATCTCCGTGTCCTGCGGAGATCCAGACCTCGACCTTGAGCTCGAAGGCTTATTACGCCTGCTCGGCCAGTCCGTGCGCACGCGTAGCGCCGCCGAATGGGCCGTGGTGGATCTGCTGACCCCCGGGGTGCGCGGCCAGCAGAAGGCCATTGCGCAAGTTCTCGATGTCACTCCGCAAGCGGTCTCGGCCGCCATCGTGCGCTCCGGATATCACGATGAGATCGACGCCCGCAGCGGAATCGTACGGTTGCTGGAGCTAGCCGACCAGTTTTAAAGCCCAAACATTCGAAGACATTTTCGAATAATAAGCGTATAATAGAGATATGTCCGAAGCAATGGCGCCAAGACATCGCCCGCCCCAAGCAGAGTTTTACCAGGTCGCAGATGGTCTGGTAATTTCACCGCGGCGCGAGGCAACTCCAAGTAACGCGCAGCGTGCGGCCGCTAAACATTTCCAGAAAATTGCGGACTACGAAAAAGAAATCGCCCGCCTTCGCAGCAGACAGGCAGCGGAGAGCTATCAGGCCGAAAAAGAAATCGTGCGCGAGAATGAGTACCTTGGAACCTCTTGCAACGACCTCACCCGCGGGGCAGCAAGCGCCGTGGCTTTAGCCCGGCAACAAGCACCCAACGGATTTCGAAACTATTTGGTCAACTGTCGAATCCTGGCAGAAGACACCCCCTACCTCCGGCAGCACTTTGCACAGGGTAAATTCACCGAGCAGCAAATGCTGGCGATCCTCACTCCACTGCAAGAGGTCAAAACCGAACGTCGCGCCGAATTTGATGCTATTTTCCGGGACAACCCGGAAATGTTCGAATCTCAGGGGCCAAAGCAGATTGGCGAAACCGTAAAACGTTTCACCTTGGACTTCGCCTCCGATGAGCAATGTCTAAAAATGAAACAGCAAGATTCCAAGCGCTACGTTCACCTCAAAAGAGGGAAGGACTGCGTTCTGATCAACGGCAGACTGCCCGTTGTCTCCGGCACAGCGTTACAGATGCACCTGCAGCAGGAGTCTTACCGCTTGAAGCAACTTGGAGATCCCCGTACTAGAGAACAGATCAAAGCGGATCTTCTTTGCACTTACCTCCTCGCAGGTCGTCCGGAAAAACTACCGATTCAGTTGCATGTCGGCCTGATCATGACCGACAAGACGCTCTTCCTCGGCGACCGGGAACCCGCTTATATGGAAGGTTATGGCTACGTTCCGCCGCAATACGCGCGGGAACTCATCGCCGGAAGCGCTATCGCAAACGAGCTGAGTTTCGCCCAAATGGAGGCTGGTAAAGCAGACGAGCATTTGGACCGGTTAGAGACGTTACCCGACCTTATTCGACTCTATACGGCACCCGGGGATAAAGAATTAATCGCCATGGACTCCAAGGCTCGCATCTTTCCGGAAAAGCTTCGGCGCTTCGTAAAAATTCGTGACAGGCATTGCCGCACCCCATTTTGCGATGGCAAGATTACGGAAATTGACCACGTATTGCAGCATCATTTGGGCGGCCCCACAGATGTAGACAATGCAGATGGCCGGTGTTCATCATGCAACAAGGCCAAGGAGAGTCCAGGGTGGATTGAAATTGTGGCGCTCAAAGGGCCTCACACTATGCGTGTGAACCCCGGCTCCTCGATGACCTACCGCTCCACCGCACCACCGGCAACGGGATACGCACATAAACCATTTCCACAGTTGATCTGTGATTCACAATGGATACGTCGGGTGAAGCGCAGACTGCATGCCCAGCAGGATTCAAACAGCCCCGGGCCCTGACTAAACCTGCAAGAGTCCTTCAAGGACGATCGCTAGACCGTCTTCATCCACCGAAGCAGTCACCTCATCAGCAACAATCTTGACCTCTTCGGGAGCTTGGCCCATGGCGACACCACGCCCGGCCCACTGCAACATCTCAATATCGTTTCGTCCATCACCCACGGCAAGAGTCTGAGACGATTCGAACTCCAATTCGGTGCGCAGACGCTCCAGGCCACTGGCCTTGGTAATACCTTCGGCTGCAATATCCAACCACGCGGTCCAACCCACCGAGTAGGTTACGCCCGAAAGCCCCAGCCCATGTACGGCCTGACCAAAGTCCTCGGCGGTGGCATCGGTGGAGAAGACCACTACGCGCACCGCCTTGCTGCGCAGTAACTCGTCAAATTCGACCACCTTGGAGGTGGCGCCAAAGCTCGCATCGGTGAACACATCGCTGGAGAGGAACTCTCCGAGTTCATTTTCCACGGCATATTTAGCATTAGGAAGCTGACGCATCAAGGCGGCCAGCGCTAACGATGGATCAAAAACTTCACGGTGCAAAATCTCAACATCGTCGCCGCGCATTCGGGCGAGCACGCCGCCGTTACTTGCCACCACATAACCGTGGTCGATACCCAGTTCGGTCATCAGCGGCACAGCCGCACCGAGTGACCGGCCGGTAGAAATCACTACCTCATGCCCTGCCTTCACTACCGCGCGGGCAACCTCACGCACTCGGGCACTCATCAGTCCCTGATGATTGACAATCGTTCCGTCAACATCAAGGCAAATCATCAACTTGTCGTCATCTAGCCGGTCATCGTTGCCGGTCTTAGTCAAAATTGTCATAGTTCCAGTGAACCACTGCTACGTAAATATTACGATGAGCCACAACACAACGACAGGTGAACGGCTGGTTAAATGAAAATCGACCGGCCTTGTGGGGCCGGCCGACGTTCGCTTTACTTCATGATTTCGAGTCCACCAAGATAAGGCTGCAGCGCCTTAGGCACGTTGACCGTACCGTCCGGGTTCTGGTGGTTTTCCAGAATCGCAACGATCCAGCGGGTCGTGGCGAGCGTTCCGTTCAAGGTAGCTACCGCGCGCGTTTTCCCCGGCTTGCCGTCGACGATTTCGCGTTCACGAATATTCAGTCGGCGTGACTGGAAGGTCGTGCAGTTCGAGGTCGAGGTCAATTCGCGGAAGGTTCCCTGCGTTGGCACCCAAGCCTCGCAGTCGAACTTGCGTGCTGCACTCATGCCGAGGTCACCTGCTGCGGTATCGATGACCCGGTAAGGAAGTTCCATGCGACCGAGCATTTCTTCTTCCATGGCCAGCAAGCGCTCGTGTTCTGCAGCGGCCTCTTCGACCGTGGTGTAGATGAACATTTCGAGCTTGTTGAACTGGTGCACGCGAATAATGCCCCGGGTGTCCTTACCCGCGGAGCCAGCTTCACGGCGGTAGCAGGAGGACCAACCGGCATAGCGGATCGGACCATCTGTGAGGTCCATGATCTCGTTGGCGTGGTACCCGGCCAACGCCACCTCGGAGGTTCCGACCAGGTAAAGGTCGTCGCGCTCCAGCTTGTAGATCTCGTCGTCGTGTTCGACATCGAAGCCGGTGCCCTGCATAGTTTCTGGGCGGACCAACGTCGGGGTGATCATCGGAATGAAGCCACGCTCGACCGCAAGATCCAGCGCCATGTTCATCATCGCAATTTCCAGGCGGGCGCCGATGCCCTTGAGGAAGTAAAAGCGTGAACCAGAGACCTTTGCGCCGCGTTCCATGTCGATCGCGTCGAGCTTCTCGGCGATCTGCAGGTGGTCCAGCGGTTCAAAACCCTCGGCGGCAAAGTCGCGCGGGGTGCCGACGGTCTTCACCAGGGCGAAGTCGTCTTCACCGCCGGACGGAATGCCATCGACGATCAGGTTCGGGATGGAGCGCTGCAATAAGGTGCACTTAGCAGCCGCTTCGTCGGAGGCAGCTTGGGCGGCCTTCACGGAAGCCGCTAGCTCCTTGACCTCCGCCAGCAGTGCTGTACGTTCCTCGCCCTTAGCGGCGCCAACCTTCTTGGAGAAGGCATTCTGCTCCGCGCGCAGGCGCTCGTAGGTGCTTATGGTCTCGCGACGCGCCGAATCAGCCTTAATAAGCTGGTCGATTAGCGCTTCGTCGGCACCGCGCGCGCGTTGCGAGGCGCGGTACATTTCCGGATTATCGGTGAGCATTTTCAGGTCGATCACATCTTAAGCGTAGCAATTTTGAGTACGATGAGAGCACTATGCAGACAAACCGCGTGATCTTAATTTCTGTAGCCGGCGCCGCGGCAGTACTTGCGGGCGTTACCGGGTACTCCGTGCGCAAGCTTTCGCACACGAGCAAACCGATCAGCAAAGAGCCTTCGATCAAGGAGCAATCCGAGTCTGAGAAGGTCGGACTAGTAATTAATCCGTCCAAGTCAGGTGCTGACGAGGCACGTGAGGCGGTTAAGCATGTCTGCGCAGAAGCGGGCCTGGAAGAGCCGCTGGTTTTTGAAACCATCCCCGAAAACGCGGGTCAAGAAGCTGCTCAAAAGGCGATCGATGCCGGATGCGACACAATTATTGCGGCCGGTGGCGACGGCACGATTCGCGCCGTCGGAGAAGTACTTGAAGGCACCGATTGCACCCTGGGACTGCTTCCGCTAGGCACCGGCAACCTGCTGGCGCGTAATATTGAGGTCCCGCTTGATGACTTGCACACCGCTGCGTTAATCGCCGTACGGGGCATGGTGCGGCGCATTGATGTGGGACATATGAAGCTGAACCTGCTCGATGGCACAAAGGCGGATCATGCATTCCTGGTGATCGCCGGGGTCGGCACCGACGCAGACCTCTTTGACGATACCGACGAAGAGTTGAAGTCCAAGGTGGGCTGGTTGGCATATTCGGAAGCCGGTTTGCGCCAGCTTCCCGGACAACGCAAAAGGGTCGAATTTAAGCTTTCCGAAGATGAGGCCTGGCAGACCCGTAAGGTTCGCTCCGTGCTTTTCGCCAACTGCGGCAAGCTGCAGGGCGTGGATTTTGTCCCGGACGCCAAGATCGACGACGGAATTCTCGATGCCGTAGTGCTCTCCCCGCGTTCGGCGGCCGGCTGGGGTTGGATCTTGTTGAAGACCGCCTTCCGCTCGCGCAACAAGATCCCGGTGATGAGTTTTTACCAAACCACCGAGGTCTCATTGCGTTGTGCTGAACCTATGAATACACAGATCGACGGCGACCCTACAGGTCAGGTCAACGAGCTGAAAGTTACCATCAGCCCTTCGGCGCTGCGTATTCGCACGCCTTAGAGCCGCGATTTGAGCGACTGCACCCACGCCCGGGATTCGGCAAACGCACTATCTGAATTGTGCGTATCGATGAAAGGGCGGGTGCCCTGCGCTGCCGGATAGGATCCCAAGAACCGCAGTTCTGGACACAACCTGTGCAATCCGGCGAGCGCCGCGGCGACACGTTCTTCAGCAATATGACCTTCAACATCTACGGAGAAGAAGTAGTGCCCGAGCCCCGCGCCGGTAGGGCGTGACTCGATGCGCGAAAGGTTCACCGCACGAGCGGTGAACTGCTCCAGAAATTCCATCAACGCTCCGGGACGATCCTCGGACAACGGCAAAATCAACGTCGACTTATCCACACCGCTTGGCGCCGGAATGGCTCCGGGCCGTGTGACAAGGATAAAGCGGGTTACCGCCCCTGCGTGATCTTCCACCTCACGCGCCAACACCTTGAGGTTTTTCTCCCGCGCCACCAAGGGTGAGCAAATCGCGGCATCGTGATGAGTCTCTGGATCCAATAGGCCCAGCGCACCGGAAGCGGTGGATGAGGCCGGGGTGAAACTGGCGGCGGGAATGTTTGTTTCCGCCCAATGCCGGCACTGCGCCCAAGCGTGTCCGTGAGTAGAAATCTCCCGGATCTGTTCGAGCGAGGCAATTTCCTCGCGCACCGCCAGCACAAAGGTAATCGGGACCAGCACTTCGGCGACAATCTGTAACGATTCCCCGGCAGCAATGGCATCCAATGTGGCAGAAACTCCGCCCTCTACCGAATTTTCGATTGGGACCATCGCAGCGTCTGCCTGCCCTAAGCGGACCATATCCAATGCGCTATTAACGCTGCTGGCAGCAATCCGCTCACAATCCCCGGCTCCGGGAACCTGCAGCAAAGCCGCCTCGGTGAAGGTGCCCGCAGGGCCTAGATAGGCATACTTCATCGAACGGTAGGTTCCGCACCATTGTCGGCATCCATCGGAAGCTTGGCTTCTAGCCAGGCATCGGAACCTCCGGCGATATTAAATGCGGTATATCCCAGGCCGGTCAACCACGCGGCCGCCTGTGCCGAACGGCCACCGGTGCGGCAGATAACGTAGGTATCAACGTCGGGGTCCAGTTCCTCAACACGGGCAGGCAATTCACCGAGCACAATGTGCTTGGCGCCGGTCGCGCGGCCCGCTTCCCATTCGAAGTCCTCACGGACGTCAAGAATCAATGCGTCCTTAGGTACGTCGGTGACCTGAACAGTCTCAAAGTCGCTCATGGTTGGCTTTCCTCTCTGGATGGGTGTTTGCTTATAAGACTATCCATTCCCCGCCTCGAAAGCCGACATGAAGACAATAACGGGGTGCATGGTTGGCCTATGTTGAGCTTAGCTGATTCCCGCGAGTTTTCGGGGTTTTCATGGTTGGTAGGCAATGGCTGAAAGTGACCTAAATTGATGCTTTTGCGGACTCGTTGCGGACTGATGAAAGAATCCCCCGGTATTGCTACCGGGGGATTTCTTTGTATTGGCGCTGGAGTCCTACGCTATCTAACCAGTGACTCCATCGTTCCCTGCTGGATGGAAAAGAGGAAAGTCTCCAGAGGGTGACGTTAACGCCAAGTTCTTAGCCGGTGATCTTTTTCAGCTTCACCGGGATATGTGCCAGGAAGCCAGTGAACGCGCTTACTTCGCCCAGAGACTCACCTTGCACTTCATAAGTAGCGCCTCGCACGGTCATCTTGTCCAGAGCCTTGATGACTGCCGATGCTGGGACGTAGAGAACCGCCTCGGTTGATACCCGAAACGATGCAGCATCATTTGGTTCTACGCTGTCCACACGTTGTAACGATGCCCCGTGAATGGCCGGCTGGACTTGATCTTCATAGATCGGCATTCCCTGCGGGGTGCGCCCGGTTTGGACGCGCCTTGTGTGGATCACGTTCTCTCCGAAGATCATGCTGTGCGCCTCCGATACAGGTGCAGCACGGCCTGTTCTGGGATGGTGAAGCCGTTCAAACTGGCATAGGTGACCGATTGGGTCCCTAGCTGTTCCCGAACGTTCTGCTGCGGGTTTACGAGGTAACGCGCCGTAGCAGTGATGATGACGTCTTCTAGGTCTAACGTCGGTTCACCGTCGATATGAAACCCGTTGCCCCGGGTGTATGCCCTGACAAACGTGGTCACAACACGAAGGTGTTCCTGGGCGAGTGAGAGCACTTGCGCGTCCCCATCCCGCCCAAGAAACTTAGCGACCTTCGATGGCTCAATCATGCTTAGACCAGACCGGTGATCTTAATGACGGCCTCGGCGTTCAGTGGCTGCGCGTCGTAGCGTGCGATGACGCGCAGGGCCTGCTGGTCGTAGTCTGCGTAACGCTCGGTGAGTACCTTGACACTCGGTGCCATGTCGCGAGCTACTGCAACCTGAGCCATGTCTACCAGTGCGGCGTTGCCGGCTGGAACACGGTTGGAGATGTTCACCTTGGAACCCCACAGCCGGAACACGCCGTCTGCGGTTGGATCTGGCTGGAGCAAGTACTGGCCGGCGGTGTCCTTGACCTTGCGCAGTGCGGTGAAGTCGGTAGGGCGCAGGAACCACTGCAATGATGCGGTGTTCACGTTGGCTGCCAGTGCGAGTCCCCATGCATCCAGCAGGATATCCAGGTCCAGGGCGGTGGTGACCGCGAGTTCCTGGGTGTCAGCCCATGCGAAGATGCCCTGCGGGGTGCTGATGCCGTCGCCGGTGGAGCCTAGGAACGCGGTGTCCAAGGTCGAAGCCACATCAGTGACCAGACGATCCTGGAGAGCGGTATCCAAAGCTACGACCGACTGACGGGCGAGTTCATTGGAGAAGCGGGTGATGACCTTGACGGACTTCATGGTGTCCGGGAGCAGCAGCACTTCATCGAAGGTTGGGTCCTGCTCGGTGATCAGTTCATTCTGACCGTGCCATGCCGGGGTGGTTGGTGCGCCCAGCTTGGGAATGCGGATTGCGCTGCCGTTGGTGTCGAAGATGCGAGGGCCAGCAGCGAGGAAGATCGAAGCCTGCTCTAGAGGCTTGACCAGGATCTTCTGGACCTGTTCCTGAGTGAGTTCAGGTGCGTTTACGGTGGATACAGCCATTTTCTTGGCTCCTTACGTGTCAAAGTTTTGTTTGAACGTTTTGGGAGCCAGCCCCAAAAACAATATGTGGTACAAACCCACCGGGAGTCTGTACCACATATTGTACCAGATATACCCCTATGGGGTATTTTATCTACCAGTCAACCTTCGTCTCGAGATTCACTGCACCCGCTGGCCGAATATTGGGAGACGGGGATTTAGCAGGAGACGCGCCACTTGGCTTGTCATATTCACCATTGCGGATGCAGTTGATATCTTCCTGCATGATTCCGATGGTGCTGTGCAAGCTCTTGATCTCGTCGATCAATTCCTTGAGAAGCTTTTCNGTCATGATTCCCCTTTTCTACATTGCCCCTGCGCGGAGAATACCGCCCAGGCTTACATCGTTGCTCACCGGGGCGACACCTTGGCCGATGTTCCCCATTGGCTTGCGAGTGGCGAGATGTGGCTTGTCTGCCAGCACCGCGTCAATCGCCTCTGAGAGCGCCACAGGGTCATCTAGGTGGGATTCATCGAATGGAAGGTCACGAGCGTCTGCAAGCCGTCCTGTGCCCTCCACTAGCGCCGTGTGGAGTCGTGCTGCGAGGTCATCGGCACGCTTAGCCCGGTCACGATGCCCAGCAGCCTCTTTGCGTAGCTTTTCGACATATGAGCGGGGGAAGGTTTCGGCATCCTCGGAGACTTCCTGCTCCTCATTGGTGACCACGATGTTCGATACGACTTCCGTGGTTTCATCCTCGGTCGGCTCGGTGACCTCGGTAGTAACGAGGTCATCCTGAGACTGGGTTTCTTCTGGGTTCTCGTTCAAATTTTCCACAGACATGATGTTCTGCCTTTCCTAGTTTTCGATTCCTGGAGTTGCTGGCACTGCTGGAGTAGAAACAAGACTTACCTGCTCTGGAGTCCAACCCAGAGTCTCTGAGAGGATCGCCGGCAACGGGACACCAATGCTGTGCAGTTTCACCGCTGCATCCGTAGCCTGTGCCGTGGTGCGGGTTTCCTCCGAAGCCCACACCGGTTCGAAGTCGTAGCCCAGAGGATCTTCGCCAGTTTCAGCAGACTTGATCAGCGCGGCGACGTTCGCCCAAGCCTGGCCGAAAGTGCGCTGGAGACTGTTTGCCTTAGCGACCAGTGAAGCCTCAGCGGAGCGGATAGCGTCAGCCGAAGGTGGCTGTGCCGAGTTAATGCCGATGTAGTGCGGAGGTAGCCCACTGAGCGCGCCAATCTGATTAGTGACCGTGGCGATAAGGTCCGAATACCCATCCAGACGTGCACCGTCGAACTGTCCGAACTTCGTTCCCTCGTTCTCGGAGATCCACACCTTGTTAGCTTCATTGGAAAACGGCTGAATAACGTTGCCGTCTTCGTCTTCCTGGAGTTCCAAGCCGGTAGCCCAGCGCCGTGGCCGTGCGTAGAACTCCGAAGACACCAGCGAGTCCGAAAGCAACTTATTCAGTGCATCCGTGAGTCCCAAAATGTCGGTCATCTCGGATACGCCGTCCAAGTCCAGCAGCCGGCCACGATTTACCAGAGGCACAACCGGGACCACACCGAACGGGTTCGCGATGACCTCCACCGTCTGCCAACCTGTAGAAGGGAATCCAGTGCCATCGACAACGTTGGAACTGGACACCAAACGAGTGATCTTGTCCTGCTCATAGAGCACGCCGTGAGCCTGCCCATCGGTAGCCCACCGCTTGAAAGCAGCCGTGACCTTGCGAGTTGCCGGGTCATGCTTCACGGCGACTTGCTTAGGTGACTCCACCGTGACCAGAGGGCCGTTCTCGTCCGCCCACACGATGATGAATGAACGCCCGTACACCAGCGCGTCCATATGAGCCTGTGCCGAAGCATCCAGCATGTGGCAACGTCGCCAGGTACGCCAGAGGCCGGTGTCTGTAGCCTCAGACGAACCGGCCTCACGGAATCCTCGCACCTCCAAACGCTCTGCCAGCGACGTGACCGCCAGCTTGGGGAAGTTCACCGCCAACCCCGTGAGCGTCGTTCCTAGCGCGTCCCTAGCGTCTTTGGACAGGTACGCTGCCGGCTGTGTGCCGTCCCAGTACGAATCCAACGTGGAAAGCGTCGGGGCCGAAGTGTCTAGCTTCTCTGAAAGTTCCTTGATGATGATGTTCATTTAATTCTCCCTAGAATGAGACGACGCGACCGCGCCGCTTCTTATTGCCGTGGAAAGCCGCTCGATCTGTCGCCACAATCGCGCAGATAGCCAAGTCGATCTTTCGCGGGCTGTTCTTCCTGTCCTTCGCCACCAAATCGCCCAAAGCCGTCGATTTAGCAACACAGTGCGCCACGTGCGAAGCAAGATCCTTGTCCCCGTCATGACTCACGGCCCCTTCCTTGACCGCCTGGAATAGCCGGTCCGTAGCTGGAGCCATGCGAGTGGCATTAGCCGTGTTCCACTCGATGACGCGCCGTTCACCGTGCTTCTGCGCCCAGCCTTCAATCTCTGAGCGCCAACCCCACGGATCACAACTTGCTTCTACTACGTCGTACTTCTCGAAAGCTTCATCCAACGTGCGAGAAACCTCAGCACGAGGGACCCGCCAGCGTTCATCGCCCGGGTTCGCCCAATGCCCAATAACGAATAAGTGAGGATCATGGACCGTGCAACCTACAAGGGCCGTACTGTCGCCAGAGGCCGAGCCGTCGAAAGCCATGACGATGCGTTCCCCAGGCTGAACTTCGCGGGAATTGTCCTTGATCGAATCCCACATACCCCAGGGCATCCAGCCCTCGACACCTGTAACCCACTGTCCAAGCCGCAACTGCCGGAACACTGGTTCACGAATCGTCTTCCTGACCGCCTCCAGAGCATCCTCAGCCAAGAACGGGTCTTTACAAGCAAGAGCAGGGTTCGCAGCCTTCCAAGCGTCCCTGTCAGCCGTATCGCACCCATCCGGGGCCGCATACTCCTTGAAATAGAACTGGTGATCTTCACCAGACCGCCCATGCTCCACCAAACGCCACATCACGCTGTCCGGGCTGTTAGCCGGCGTGGAAATAGCCAACGTGAGCGATTCAGGACGTTTACCCGCTGCCGTGGTCACTGCCTCCCAAATGTCTTCCTTCACAACGTGGAGTTCATCGACAATCTGGAGCGTGGGGTCATAACCCTGCAAAGCGTTATAGTCAGCCGGCAACGGTGTGAGCGTCGCGTCATTGTGCGGGTAGTAAAGACGGTCCTGGAATACCTGAACACGTTCTTCCAACTCCGGGTTTAGCTCGATCATGCGCTTCGCCATGTTGTAAGTGATCTTGGCCTGCCGAAGATCCGAAGCCACCACAAGCACCTCAGCCGACATGTCCCCAACAAACATTTCAGCGAGGCCGATCATCGCCGCCAAGCCAGTCTTGCCATTGCCACGCGGGAGACTGACCAGCCCAGTGCGGATACCCTCAGCAAACGCGCCACCAATAATGTCCTTCTGGAACTCCCGAAGCTTCACAGGCTTACCAGCACCGTGCCCCTTAGGAACAATCAGATACTTCTCGATGAACTTCAAACGCCGCTTCGCACGATCTTTAGGCCAGCCCTTGAAATCCAGTGGCTCAGCCGTGATCTTCGCCTTAGGACCCGCCATAACAACCCCCTTCCTTAATGATAATCATTCTCAAGTAATTGAATTGGGGACTAGACCCGGGGCGAAGAAACAGAAACCTTGAACCCCAACCCCCACTCATCGTGCAGCTCCTCGTTTGGAATTGTGCGACCGGCAAAGAACTTCAACGTCTTGCAACCGGATTGGTTTGCCAAGTTGTTTGCGTTCCCATGCTTCCGGGCTGTGGTCCACGGTCAGATCCATGTCTTTGCATCCAGGCACTGAGCAGAACGGTTGCATGAACCGTGCACGCTTGCTGAGCCGGTCCCAAGCAGCGTCGTAGCCCTGGTTGCGTCGGTTCTTCCCGCGAGTATCTTTGGGTCGATGTGGTGCGCAGTACGTCTGGTCGGATAGTTCACCGCAGTGTGCACAAGCTTTCAGAAGGTCACTCATGCTGGCCGCCAATGAGAGCTTTCAGCTCAGCCTCAACCAAGTCGTAGTCAGCTTGAGCTTGGAGCCGTTGAGCACGTTCGCTGTCGATGATGCGCTGCAGGAAATCAAGTTCACGACGCAGGCGCTTCTGCGAGGTGAGGTGTTGCCAGCGCCCGAGGTCCCGGTTAGAACTTTCCATAGTTCGCACTCCATTCATCCCAACGAGCCGCCCGAAGTGACCAGCACTCTGGACAAGGACAACCTGCCCGGTGAGGTTGCTCCAGTTCCATCTGCTCCAGAGCGACCGCCCTAGAAGTTCCGCCAAGTTTCCCCGTCATCAGATCCTTGAGGTAAGAACATGCGCACCGGGCAAAATTACATTCATCGCACTTCATGACGCTTTCCTTCCCATCGCCTTGAACTGTTCAATCAAAGGCAATTCAGAGTTCGGACCCGAATCTGTTTTCAAGGGTTTGTTCTTCCAAGGATTGTTGTCATCAAAGACTTCACCAGTGTTTGCATCAAAGGTTTCGTTATTAGGTAGATTCATAGTCCTTGCCTCTGCCTCTTCCTCTGCCTCTGCCTTTCCTCTACCTTCAATCCTCACGTGAGTCTCACGTGATGCTTGGGTAGATTCCCCTTCAATCTCCTGCTCACGCTTCTCTTTGTCGCGTGCATACTTCTTGCGCTGCCGTTCAGCGTCAGCAGCTTTGCGATTGGCAAGGGATGCTTCCATCTGTGATGCACTGGTTTGGATCTTCAAGAAGTCGTTGATCCGCCAACCTGCGTCTACCTTGGACCAGAGGCCCAGACTCACAAGCGCGTCAGCGTCATGAGTCTGAGCCAGTGGGATAAGAGGAAAGTCATCCGAAGGGATCAGCCCATCAGTCATGTTGGATACAGACCAGGCACTACCGATAACGAATAACCTAAACGCGGTTGGAGTGGCCTTTAGGACCCGGCGATCCTGCAAGTAGTAAGTAGGGAACCTAGAGTCCATAGCCGCCTCCTTAGTAGTGGATTGGTGCGCCGATAGCTGCGCAAACTAGTTGTGGGAGCAGCACTAGGGCGATGAAGCAGATTCCTAGTAGCGCGGTGTCCTGCATGACCCTGAGCGCCTTACGCATTGTCATCACCTGACAACATTGAGTAGCGCAACATGCAGTCTGGGCAGGTGTATGAGGTTCCGTTGCCCATGCCCTTCGTGTTGTTTGTGGCAAGCATTGGTTCACCACAGAGCGAGGTCGTTGCTTCACCAGAGTTGATGTAGACCTTTTTCACGTAGTGCAGCTCCACCGGGGCAGGTGAAACATTTGGTTCAGTTGATACCGTCGTGGTGCTAAGCATTGTCAGCACCGTTGCCCTTGCCCTTGGCGTAGTACTCGGCTGCGCAGTCTTTGCAGTGGGTTTGGAGGCCGTCGCGGTTGCTCACGTGCTTGGAGTACTCGCTGAGCAGCTTTCCCTCGTTGCAGGTTGTGCAAACCTTGATACCGGAGTTCTCAGCGGTGCTCACTTTGGTTGCGGCGACAACTTCACGAATCATTCGGCCCAGTTCGATAAGTTCATCAGTAGTGAAGATGCCGTTGTCTGCCTGGGATTGGTTGGAGACGAAGTGAATGATGCCGCTATCTGCGGACCAGGAACTTTCGATGCTGACTGAGCCGTGGTGTGCTTCGGGGCCTAGGTATTCGGTCCAGCTTTCGCCGTATGGTTCACCGTTGATGGTGTCTTGCACGGTGTAGGCACGGAATACTGCTGGAGGTTCTGGGGTACATGGCACGTGGCCGTTGAAGTCGATAGACTGGTCCATGGAATCTTCCTTTTTCTGAGTGATGGTTTCGCAGGCGGTAGCAGATTCTTGGTCGGAGATGCTGCCGTCTTTTTCTGTCTTCGGAGTGAGGGTCATTACTTGGCTTCTTCCTTGTCGAACTGTTCGTTGAGCCAGTTCTCCAGATCAGCCTTTTTATACATAAGTCGCCCCCCGATGCGAGCCGCCTTCGGACCGGTGGACATATGCCGCCAGTACCTTAATGTCGCGACTGGGACGCGCAGGAACTCGGATGCTTCTTCGATCAAGCAAAGGGTGTAAGGGCCGGTGTTCATGATGCTCTCCTTGTGATTTCCGCATATATTGTTTGTGGGAACAAGTATGAGTTTGCCATGGTTGAAATTTGCTGTCAAGCGCATAGGATGGGATTTATGCAAATTGACCAGACTAAGAACATCGAGAAACAAATAGGGTCCGAAATATCGCGGGTGCGGAAAGTTCGCGGATATACCCAAAAGCAATTCGCAGATGCATTGACTGTGCGAGGCATGGCCGTTGATTCATCTGCCGTATCGCGCCTAGAAAAGGGGGAGAGATCGCTGAGGGTAGCTGAATGCGTCCTTATTGCCGAGGTGCTAAACATGGGGATAGAGAACCTACTGCGCGGCGTGCAAACACCTGCCCAGCGGATTCGGGAAACTATCCGTGACGCAGATCTTGAACTGGCTTCCGCGCAGAGGAATCTATGGCGTTGGCTGGCATATCACTATGACGCAAAACTCACTTTGGAAAGGTTGCCTGAACTTCTCAAGTCGATTTCACCTGAACTTGAATCGGCGGAGGAATATCTGCCAATGGTCGCCAAAAAGTTGAGGCACTATAGTTTCCGGAAGGCTGTAAAGCCATCGGAGCATCATTTGGGAGTTAGAGACGAGACCGATAAAAGGCAACTGCTGGAATGCGTCAATGCGTATTTCGATCATCTAATTCTAATTAATCGCCACTGGCCACAGGACATGCCCGCCGACGAGATGTGGGACTTGAAGACAGGGGACGAGGATTAACTAATGGCCTCGATAACTAAACGTCCTGACGGTAAGTGGCGTGCCCGGTATCGTGACGATGACGGCAAAGAGCACGCGAAGCACTGTCGCCTTAAGAAAGATGCTGAAGCGTGGATTGCCAAACAGACCGTTGGCTTGATTGACGGCACGCATGTAAGCCCTAAGGCTGCGAAGGTCACTGTGAAAGAGTGGTCTGAGATTTGGTTGGAGGGCAAGCTTGGCGGTCGCCTTAATTCGGTGCGCGTCGCGAAGACTGCCACGAAGCATATTGTTGCGGAGTTCGGATCGAAGGCTCTGAAAGATGTGCGCCCATCCCATGTGAAGAC
>Ga0065705_10104185_pt1 | contig 42710 bp, 79 predicted proteins | sample SwibulcommuniRL2_FD_59092 | JGI IMG/M metagenome (GOLD analysis project Ga0065705, IMG submission 59092) | Bulk soil microbial communities from switchgrass field near Rose Lake, East Lansing, Michigan, USA - RL2 Bulk Soil v2 (version 2) | ecosystem: Environmental > Terrestrial > Soil >...
CCTGCCGTTCGGCCATCAAGTGGTACGAAGCCTCGGTGCTGAAGAAGCCCGCTGCAACCTTGGCGCAGAACTCCGGGGCCTATCAGCACGAGATCCAGGACGGGGAGACGGCACTGCTGTTCAACGACCCCCAGGAGTTCGAAGATAAGCTGGGTCTCCTGATCGAGAATGCCAAGCTGAGGAAGACGCTGGCTTCCAACGCCAAGGACTGGCTGAGCGAGAACCGCGACGCGATGAAGGAAGTGCCGAAACTGGTCTCCTTCTGGGAGCAGTTGAGAGAAGACAGGAAGAAGGAGCAACCCCACGTCTCGGACGAGCAGTGGGCAGAGATCGAGGCTGAGGCGAGGGCGGAAGAAGCATCCACCAACGGGGTTCTCCAGCCCGCATAAGGAGCCACGATGGCTCTTTTCACCCAAAGCACGCTGTCTTGGGTATCGGCAGTGCGACGGATCGCAGACTCGATCGGGGCCTCGGGCGATACCGAGATGCTCAACCGCGCCCACATCTCCCTACGTGCGGCGTTTCAGTTCATGGGTGCCAAGACGCGCTGGAACTTTCTCCGTGGGGAGATGGCACCAGCGGCCGTCATAGCCCCGTTCTCGGTGACTGGGGTGACGGCTTCGGCAGGTCAGGTCTCAGCCGCTGCTCCCGCCGGTCATGGGTTAGCGGTGGACGACAACGTGGTAGCTCCATGCTTCATCGTCGGGACTCGGGTCTCGGCAACCGCGGCCAGTGGGTTTGGAGTCTTCACCGCTGTGATTACCACGGGCTCGAACGTCTTCAACGTGACGGTCTCGCGGGATATGTACGATGCCCCGTCCGACATGCGAAACGGCTACTCGGTGAGGCTGCTGAGTTCGATGCGGGCGCTGCGCTACATCCAGAGACGTTCGTGGGATCGGGCGATCTCCGACGAGTTCTCAGCCGGCACGGTCGAGGGCTATGACTTCTACCAGTTGGGCGGGAGAAGCAAGATCAGGCTGATCCCCCCTCCCGGCTCTGCCGATGTCTTGCTCCAGCGCTACTATCGTAGATTCGGCCTGGCCACGTCGTCGGCTTCGACGACTGCCCTGGACATTCCCGAGGACTATGAAGAAGTGCCTATATCATGGGCCAAGTGGCACTTCCTAACCGACAAGGGTGAGGGACGGAAGGATCAAGCGACGACTTGGCTGAGTCTGGCTCAGGATGGCTTGAAGTCGATGCTGGCCGAGCAGACCGACCTCCCAGATGAGAACCTAGGCTGGGTGCCGGGGAACCTGCCGTGGGCGGCGGGAGACCGTGCCACCCGCTGGCTGGACTGGAACTACGGCTAATGGCTCGGCACACAGAACCATTGAATGGTGGTCTGTGGACTTCTGAAGACGCAGGACTGCTAGAGCCGGGCCAACTCACCCGAACCCAAAACGCAGTTTATCTTCCTGGGAGCCAGCTTCTCACCCGGGCTCGGGGCAGGGACACTGCTGGCACGGCGACGGGTGCCGCCAACGTCGATGGGCTGAGAGACATCGAGTTTGATAACGGCGACCACCTGCTGGTTGCGATGGTCTCGGGCCTCTATCGCTACTCGGCAGTGGGCGACACCCTGTCCTTCGTCACCCTCAGTGCCACCGCCGCCACGGGTGCCAACCAGCTAGAGGTAGTTCACTACCGGAACCGCTTCTTTCTGTTGAACGGTGCCACGGCGGATGCATCGAGCACCGGCACCAACTACGTGGTGTACCAGAGCGCCACGGCTGCCTCAGGAACCCCGACCGCACGCCAGCACGGCATGTTGCCAGTCATTGCCGCTCCGAGCGTTTCTGGGTCAGCCACGGCGTTCTCACAGACGGTCATTGGGTACTACGAGTACTGGACCACCGAAGTCGCCAAGTTCACCCAGGACGGTGCCCTTCAGACTTTGGAGTCGGCGTTCTCGTCCGACACCAACCCGACCACGATCTATGTTTCCTCGACGGATATGGCCCCGGTGATCCAGATGCCTTCGGTGAGGAACACTGAGATCATGACCCACTGGCGGGTCTACAGGTCTCCAAAGAAAGACAAGGAGTCAGACCGGAAGTTCCCCTCAGGGTTCATGATCGCCGAGGTAGCAACTGCCACCGGGGCAGCCACGGGCTGGACCCAGGTGGTGGATAGCTCGACGGTCGCCAGTGCTTCAAGTCTGCCGACCAACGAGAACACCACCGGGTTCTTCTCCGACTGGCAGGTGGCTTCTGCGTTGCGGGTGTCGGGGGCTGGGTTTGCCTCAGCGACCGCCGTCCTACTCGGGACTCCGAGGAAGCAGGGGACGTATGGTTACGGTTTCGGTGGGTTCTCGGGGACGGTGAAGGGTATCCAGGTGCAGTTCTCGGCCTACATTGCCTCGGGGTCGGGGTCGAGTGCTTACCCCCTGACGGTGACCATAGGCAAGCGTAGAGCGACCGATGGTGGGTTCGTCTCCAGTCTGGCGGAGATTGCCCAGGGCACTCAGAAGATCGCTAGCAAGTCGGCGGTGATCACGGCAAGTGCTGTCGGCTCACCCCAGACGGTGACCCTGGGAGCTTCGGCCGATCGCTGGTTCGCCTCCGACAAACCTGGATTGGTGGACTCGGATTTCGACGCCACGTTCATGGCGATGGTGGAGTTCAGCAAGCCCGGTGTCTTGGCGGTGGACTACCTGAAGACCTTCGTCTACTACGCCTCGACGGTGGATGGGACGGTTCAGTACCCCTCGGTGGTCTACACCTTCGGTGACATCGTGGCTCAGGTGTCGAAGAACCACCCACCTTCTAACGCAAGCACGGGGGATTTGTTCGAGGACTCACTGGTCATCAACGACACCAGTAATCCGGCACTGATCCGCTGGAGTGCGCCAGGCGAGCCCGAGTACTTTCCCCCAACTTACTTCCTCGACTTCGAGACTCGCGAGAACGACCAGGTCCGGCTCATCAAGGTCGTCAACTCGGTGCTGATGGTGGGCCTCGACGCCAGCCTGTGGGCGGTGAACTACCTTCCCTCGGAGCGCGACTCTTCCTTCGATCGGGGCAAGGCACTCAGGGCCATCTCGAAGAACTACGGGGTGGTGAACCCGATGTGTGCCTGCACGTTCTCGACGGACGACGCCCCGGAGCTACTGGCCTTCGTCTCGAACCACGGCATCCACGTCACCGATGGCTATAACTTCACCACCCAGACTGACGGCCTCAACTGGGACGGGGTGATCTCACGGACGGGGAACGGAACTCCCATCTGTCTCATCAACGACCGCGAGAGAGAAGAGATCCTGTTCTACTACCGGAACGACGACCTCACCCCCGAGACCTTCATGTGCCTCCACCTGAGCTACGCCTCGGATCACATGAACGGCCGCCAGATGAAGATCTCAGGCCCAGTCCACATGCGTAACCTGGATGCAGTAGGAGGGGGTACAGCGTCCCTGGAGAGCGCCTGGAGCGTTCAGCGCAGCACCGGGGCCACGGACATCTACCTGGGCTATGGGGGTGCCTCTGCTGCTGCGGGAGCGGGCAGGGTGTACCGCGAGACCGGAACGACGATCCCGGCTGCGGACTCGACGGTCAAATGGTCATCCAGGGTGATGTACCTGGCCGGGATGGGTAACGAGTTCGTGGCCGGGGACGTTTACGGCTACTGCGGGACCTACGCCGGAAGCCCGGTCATCACCTACACCGCCCAGAACCGCAAGACCAACGACGCCGGTCCTACGGTGATCTACTCGAAGGACATCACCCTCGGTGGCCAGAGGCTGCACAAGGTTTCTCCCAGAGCGACTTTCGAGGGCATGCAGGTGACGGCGGTGGTTACGGCTACGACCTTCAGCCAGGCTAACATCATCATAGACGGTGAAGACTTCGGCGAAGAGGACTCGGGACGCTAATGCGCGTTTATCACGGTATCAAGCCTGAGACGCTTCCACCGCCTGATGCGCCGGACTTCCAAGCACGGACGAGGTCGATGCTCACCGACATCGACTACTTCCTCAGGGACGCATCCTTCGGCTTTGCACGCATCATCCAGGGCGAGATCCCGGACGGTTCTGGGACTTCGATAGGTGATGTCTCGGGGCTGGATGGGGCTTTCCTTCTGGCGGGACGGTCCGAGAACCAGATCGGCCACGGTGGCCAGACGGCTCAAGGCTACCTGGCGCTGAGCAGCACCACCCACACGACGAAGGGAAAGATCTACCTCGGCGACGCCATGACGCAGGGGGCCTTCGATGAGGCCAACGGGTGGCTCGGGCTCGGGACGATCTCTCCCACTGCCATCCTCACCCTGGCCAACTCGGGCGTGGGTGTCAGTAACGCCATCCCTACCACCACCATCTCGGGGCGGGACTCGCTCAACAACCAGTGGGCTGGGTTTGTGGTGGGTGAGGGTGGGGCGGGTTCGACCCCCAACTTGGCCTCCGAGGTGGATGAGGGGATCGCGGGGGCTGACGACTTCACCACCTACATCCGCAGCAACGGCAACCCGAGTGACAGTTACTCTCGCTGCGTCTTGGGGTTGAACACCACCATCCCCAGCGTAGCCGCCGTCTACACCATCACCTACCGGGTGACGCTCGACACCAACAGTTCGAGCAACGGCAGCTACTTCTTCCAGCTTTATCGTGCCGACGGCAACGGGGAGGTCTCGGAGACCATCACCGTTGACTCCACGACCTATACGCCGGGGACCTGGTTCACCAGAACCGCCACGGTGACGATGGGGGCTTCTCCCAGTCTTTCCGGTGGGACGGCCAACAGCCTCGGCATCCGGCACAACGGCAACAGTGGTGGGACGCGGCGGATCTTGATCACCGCCATCTCGATCGCAAGTGGTGGGACGGCGGGAGACCTGACTCGCTGGTACACCGTCGGTGGGGCGACGCTCACCAGCATCGTGGACCAGTCTGGACGCTTTGGAGTCGGCACCACGGGCACGCTGTCCTCGATGCTCAGTGTCACTCAGGCCCCAACCGACACCAACATCATCAGCGGCTTCCTGAGCGTAGGGGATCGTGTCTTCAACGTAGACAACACCGGCGTCGTGTTCGGGATCAACATGGCCATCGACCAGAACGGCTACGCCGCTGGGACTACGGCTACTTTCTCGACCCCGGCACTGACGGCGGATCGCTCGATCTTCATCCCTGACGCTACGGGAACCCTGCTGATCCGCACCGGCACCACGGTCAACACCACCGGCCGCACGACCTCGGTGGCGACGACCAACCTGGTCTCCTCCCCCACCACGCAGATGTACCAGATCAACGCCTTCATGCACTGCTCCACGGCGGGGGACGCTGGTGACAACGTGAAGCTAAATCTGCTCTGGGACGATGGGAGCGGGGTGAAGACCATCAGCCTGATGACGCTTGACCTCGCGGCAGTCGGGAACTACGCCAGCTACACCATAGCCGTCTATCACACCACTGGCACCAATCTGCGCTACTCGACCACGTTGGTCTCGCCCGGGGCCGGGACTCCGGCTCACTCGATCCGCCTGCGGGCGACGGCGCTGGGGTAGAACGATGCCAGGCTTCCTGACCAACGAGTTCTACCTCTACGACCCCACCGACCAGAGCAAGCAGCTGAAGTTCGATACCTCGGCGCTGACCACGGGGACGTTGCGAACCCTGATTATTCCGGCCTTCGGGACAGCGTCTGAGACGATGGCAACGCTCGGTGGGCTGAATACGTTCACGGCCAACAACGTATTCAGTGCTACGGCTCCTGTGACTTGTCGCGGCGGGCTTGGCACCAATGCAGCCAGCACCGGAGATACGCCGTTGTTTGTTGCGCAGTTCTCGTCCGGTCAGGTGAGCGATCTGGCCACATTCACGACTTCAGGTGCGGGAGCGCTGCTTAGGATTAACTATCGCGGCAACTTCACGGATGACTCCTTCGCGATTTGCGAGGGGCCGATCGATGCGGGTGGCGGAGATTCAACCAAGCGTGTCTATTTCGATGTCTCCGGTATTACCACTGCCACCGATAGGACCCTGACCGTCCAAGATGCCAACGGGACGATCGCCCTGCTTTCTAGTCGTGGGGACTACGTCACGGTCGGCAACGACCCTCCTGCCGTGGCTGCGGGGGCGATGGGCAAGGTGGACCTCACCGCTCAGGCGGCGGCGATTGGCTCGACCAATCTCACCAACGGTGCTGCGGTTGGCTATTACCGAGTGTCCTACTACCTCGAAGACACGACTTCGGACGTGACGGCAGGAACGATCCAGTTCGGCATTGCCTACACCGACGACATTGGCGCGACCACCCAAGCGGGAGCGGCGCTGGCCCTGACGGCCACCGGTAGGGATCGCGGGGCGTTCCAGGTTTACCTGGTGTCGGGGGAGCTTTCCTACAGCACGACGCTGGTGGGGCTCATCGGGGCCGCGCGCTACGCGCTCCACGTCCGCGTTGAGTTTCTAGGCTAAGGAGGGAGCATGGCTCAGTTCACAGTCCGTATCACCGCCATCGCTACCAACGGTCCTTACTGCTACCTGATCGTCAAAGACGGGGCGGGGCTCAAGGACGCCAACGCTCTGGCGAATATCTCGGCGGCGCTGGATGCGGTGAAGGCCGACATCGCTGCCAACCTGGCGGGCGAGACGGTGAAATCTGTGGCGATGACGGTCAACTCGGCATAGGCTGCTGGTGCACAAGGAGGTGTAAGTGGCAAAGTCTTCGGCTCCTGGGGGTGTCACGGCCACGCAGGGCGCGGGTGCCTTCCTGGGGAACCCGCTCTTTCTGAGCGCGCTGTTGAGCTTTGCCCCGGCTCTTTTTTCCAAGCTTTTCGGCAACGACCCCCAGAAGAAGCTGCGTCAGGACGTGAGACGCCTGACCGGGGCCCAGAACGTGGGGGCGGAGACCAACAAGTTCTACCAGCAAGGACTAGCGAGTCCGGCCTTCAGTCAGGCACAGGGCGCAATCGCCGCAGGAGCCAACCAGACCGCCAATCAGGTCCAGGCTAACCTCGGAGCCAGGGGTATAGGAACCAGCGGCACTGGGGCCATCCTGAGCAGCCTGACACCGTCTCTGGTAGGTAGCCAGCAGGCGGGGTTGAGGACTTCGACCTACCAGGGAGCCCAGAACCAGGCGCAGCAGAGTATCCAGGCTCAGTTGCAGGCTCTCATGGGGACTCAGGGACCGTCCCAGACCCAGCAACTCTTCGCCGGGGGGTTGGAGGCTTATCTGCCCTATCTCCAGCAGTTGCTCTCAGGGAGGGCGATGGGGCCGGGGCTGCCGTCCAACGCGCTGAGCCAGGCGAATAGCTACGCACCTCTGCCGGGCCTGAGATGAGTGCGTCGCTCACCGGGACGATGGTTGATCCTGACCGCCTGGCTCAGGAGCAGATGGAACTCCAGCGCCAGCGTACCGAGCAGGCCCAGCAGCAGGCCCAGCAGGCACTGAGTCAGTACCAAGGTACGGCTCAAGCACCCCCGGCCCAACTGAGCCCGCTCGATACCTTCCTGCCCACCTTGGTGGGGAACATCGCCTCGGTGATCGCCCAGGATCCGACGTACCGTCAGCACGGCCACGAGGAAGTAAAGCGCCGCCAGTCAGAGTTGCTGAAGAACCGGGCCGATACCCTTCAAGCGCTGCAAGACAACTACAACCAGAAGGCCAAAGCCGCTCTAGATGCTGGGGACAACCAGGCCCACGAAGAGGCTCTGCTGGCCAAGGAGAAGGTTTCCAACGCCTACCAGAAAGTCCTCGACGCACAGAAAGCCGAGAACGACCGCACTGCTGCCAAGACCAAGCAAGGCTATGACCTTGCGAGAGACAAGGCCAAGTCTGATCTCGATCTCAGGAACGCCAAGGAACTGGCGAGGATCAAGGCCGAGGCCGACTCCGGGGCGGCGGCCGAGGCACAGCAGGCCACCTTCGAGAACGACACCAAGCAGACCGCTTCAGGACGCCAGTACCTGCCTCTGACCAACGTCAAGGGCGTGAAGCCCACCGCTGCGGCGAGGCAGTACGCGGCAACCCATGGGATACCAGTGGTCTCCGCCATCGACGATGACAAGTTGACCCGCCTGGATCAGGCACGCCTGAACGCTGACGACATGATCGCGAGCCTCCGGAAGTTCCTGCCTAAGAGCAACAAGGACGTAGGAACGATGGCGCACAACACCCAGCAGGATTTGATGGGTGGAGACCCTGAGATCCGGAACTATCGTCAGTACTACGACGCCCTGATCGAGCAGCTAGTCGCGGTCGCTGGAGGTCGTGGCTCGGGTGTCCGCATCAACCGCGACGAGATCAACCGTCAGGTGAAGATTGCCCCGACGATCCGCACCCCGCTACCCATCGCTGAAGGCTGGGTCCGCAGGGTTCACCAACTGATCGACAACGCCGAAGACCCGGTGCTGGGCCGGGCGAACCTCAAGACTTCAAACCCCAAGGTCATCGCCTTGAAGGCCGCGAGGCAGGGCGACATCGCCACCTTGAAGCGGATGATCCAGGCCAACCCCGAGTTGAACGACGACGAAGACCTGCTGAGGATCACGCAATAACATGGGCGTCCTAGAGAATCTTCAGGCCAAGGAAAGCGCCGCCATTGCCACCGGACAGCCTCAAGCCACCCCCGAGGCTATCGGGATGGGAACGGCCAAGGAGGCGCGCTCTCAGGTGGCTGGCAGGCTTACCCCGCTGATCCCCTACGCCGCAGCCATCGGTGGTGGAGCCTTCGGTCCCGAGGGAGCTATCATCGGCGGGATGGTGGGCAAGGATATTCAGAGCGGCATCGAGGGCAAAGGCGTACCCACGGCTAGAGAGGCGATCGGCGAAGGGGTCAAGCAAGGAGCCCTTGATCTGTTCGGCCGTGGCATGGGCAAGGCCGCTCAGCCATTGGCACGAGGCATCTTGAAGGCGGCTGCCAAACTCTCGCCTGAGTCTGCCGATGTGGCGATCAAGGAAGGTATCACCGCGACCAAGGGTCGGTTTGGGCTGGAGAAACTCAAGGGTCGAATAGAGGAGCAGTCCAAGAATCTGTGGCGACTGATCCGGAGCTATGAGCAGCGCGGTATCAAGTTCGATCAAGGGCAACTGGCAACTGACATCAACAACAACATCGAGGCCCAACTCGTCGGCCGCGCCATCTCCAAGCCCGAGATCGAAGCTGCTGCCACGATGACCAAGCAGTTCTTGGAAGAACACCCCGGACCCATCAGCCCGGTAGACTTGCAACTCATCAAGCAGTCCTCTGACAACATCGCGACCCCCATCTATGAGGCCATGAAGCGCGCCAAGAAGGGCGGCCCACCCATCCCCTTCGATCAGGTAGTCGAGCATCGCTGGCACAAGGCTATGGCTGATGAGGCCAGGAAGCTGCTTGAGTTCGTTGATACGCGCATGAACCCCCAGACTGGCATGATGGAGTCCCCCGCTCGCATGGCCAACGCCGAGACTCAGAAGCTCATCAACCTCAGAAACGAGCTATTCCCTGAAGTCGAAGGGGCCAACAGCGTGGCCGAGCTTGTGGGGCGTGGTGCTAAGCGTGGCGCAGGGCCTGTCATCGGTGCGGCCATCGGGGCGAGTCGAGAAGGTAGCCCGGGCCAGCGAGCCACCCACGGTGCCGAGGGGGCCATCGCCGGGGCGCTGCTCACCTCACCTCAAGTGCTGACCACCATCGCGATTCACCTGCCCTGGCTCATGCCGCTCTTGGGACAAGCCCCTAGAGCAGCCGGGGCAGCCATCGAGGCTTCGGAGTAGGGACCGCGCATCGAGCAGCCCGGAGTGGGCGCAGCAATGCGTGTCGGGTGGCTCACGGATAGGGCCTGCACGGCGCGGTCATAGGACTTCTAGGGGGCAAGGATGCCGAGCTTCGGAAGTGCCAGCGAGCGGCAGCTAGGCACCTGCCACCCTGACTTACAGCGCCTGTTTCGCCGTGTGGTCCTGAACTGGGATTGCCAGATCATCGAGGGCAAGCGGAGCGAGGCGCAGCAGCGGGTTTATCTGGCCTCGGGGGCCAGCCGAACCCTCAACTCGAAGCACGTCTACCCCCTCGATGGGCCGTCTCTAGCCGCTGACGTAGCACCATGGCCCATCAGGTGGAACGACTACTACCGATTCTACGCCTTTGCTGGATTCGTCATTGGCACCGCCACGGAACTGGGCATCAAGGTACGGTGGGGTGGCAACTGGAGTGGGGACCGGGATGACATCGGACACCAGATCTTCAACGATTTGCCTCACTACGAGTTGGTGGAGTAGCTACCTCACATGACATCAGGGGGAAGGGGTTTCGTGCGTGAACCCAGTCCACGTCTGGCTAGCAGCAGGCTCGGTGATCCTGGCGGTGGCGGTGCATCTGGCAACCTTCGCAGTCAAGTGGGGTCGGATGACGGCCCAGCAAGACGAGCGTCACCGGGAGAACAAGGAGACGATGGAGGAGATCCGTGACGACCAACGCGAGATCAAGGCCGACATCAAGCATATCAACGGCAGGGTATCGGCCAACTCAGCCGACATCGACTGGCTCAAGGGCCGGCGCAGGACAACGTGACCGCTGACCAGTGGGTTCAGATCATGCTGGCTCTCATTGCCGGATTGCCGGTGACCCTCGCTGTCATCCTGACGGCACGGGCGCAGCACACCAAGGCTGTGGTGTTGGAGGAGAAAGTGGACGAGGTTCACAAGCTGGCCAACGACCGTCTCACCAAGGCGCTGGATCAGATTGCCGCACTTCAGTTGATGGTCGAACGCCAGCGGGTTACAGCACAAACCAAGGAGGCAAAGCCATGAGTCTGCTCGTGGTGCTGGTGATTGTGGACATGGCGTTGGCGATAGGGTCGATCTTCGGCAAGGTGCCAGGCTGGGCGGTGGACTTTGCCATCTGCGTCACGCTGCTCGTCGCCTTCTGGGGTCGGTGATGGACTTCCTGCCCTGGCTGACTCCGTTGATCATGCTGGCCTTCGGCATAGCGGTGAAGCGCTGGCCGCTGCTGGCCAAGATCCCCAACCAACTCATCTGGCTCGGCAACCTCATCATCGGCATCGCCGCCAAGTTGCTGGGTCCAGACGAAGCACATGCAGGCTTCTTCACCACTGCCTGGAATGGGCTCGGATGGTTGTGGCCACCGATTCAGGTCATGCTGGCACGGTTACTGTATGAGACGTTTGTGAGACCGACTGAAGAACTGACCGGGCAAGAGGCTCCAGTCAGGAAGAAGAAGTAGTCCCCAAGGAGGGAATCCCCCGTGAAGAAGTTGCTGCCGCTGCTGTTCCTGCTGTCGCTAGCCACCATCGTCGAGGCCGCTCCGGCCAAGCACGCCACGCGGTGCAAGCGCTGCGCGCATCCGTGCTCGACGGTGGCGGTCCCGGCCAAGCCCGAGACCACGTCCTACAACGCCGTGGATGCCTTCCTGGACGCTTTCAGCCTGACCGCTGGGTTCCGCTGGGACCGTGAGTGCGTAGGCGATCCTGACGCCTCCCACGCTTCCAACAGCGATCCCTTCTTCGTCGGTGGGGAACTCAGACTGCCGCTGAACTCCTGGGCCGACCTGGGTGGCAACATCGACCGCGACTTCGTCGAGGCACCGCACTGGAACGCGAGGGTTTTCGTCGCCGCCCACCCTTGGAGGAAGTAGCCCATGCGCCAGACCCAGCGTCCGCCCCCTCAGCACGAGCACTGGCATGAGTTGATCAAAGCCGTGGGGCACATGGAACGTGCCCTCGGCGGCAAGCTCGACAAAGTCATAGACACCCTGGAAAAGCACACTCCTGGTCCGAGGAAGGGTCTCGGGCTCTACATCAACACGGTTTACGGAAAGAGGTGCAACATGGCTGTTCTTCCCCCGATCAAGATGCTCGATGTCGAGAAGGTGTTGCTGTCGGTCGCGCCGCAGAAGGCTGACGGCACGGTCGATGACAGCGTCATCGTTACCTGGTCAAGCTCTGACCCCACGCAGGTGGGTGTCGAGCCTTCCAGCACCGACAACGGTAGAAGCTGCTTCGCCCTGACCCCGCTGGAGAGTGGCACTGCCATCATCTCGGCGTCGGCCCCGGGCTATGATACGGACACGGTCGAAGTGAGCTATGCGCCGGGAGTTGCTGGCAAGCTCAACCTGTCGGCAGGTACGCCGGTCAGCGACGCACCGACGCCGTAAGCAGCCTAAGGTGCCTTCAGCACTTCATTGCTGGGGGCACTTTCATTTCCATTGGAGTCGGTTGCGGTGACGTAGAACCTCGTAGGTCGGGCGGGGAGCCAGGACCAGACGAAGGACTTGGGCAGCGAGACGTAAGCGGGCTTGCCTTCGCGGTGAAAAGTCTGCATCGAGAGGAAGAGGCCCCACGTGGCTCCGGTGGTATCGACCCGGGAGTACATACGTCCAGACTGCAGCCCTCTCTCGGGGAACCCCAGCGCATCCGTCGAAGGCCAGGTCCAGCGCCACACCACGTAGGGTGACGGTAGCGGGACGGAGAACCCGTTCAAGGCGATGGCGTCCAGTCGAGGCTGGGTGCCCATCGTGACCCCGACCCTCCCCCCACCCTTGGCGTAAGGCCACGAAGCCACCGACACCACGCCGATGGAAGCACCGTTCCTGGAGACCGCCACGCCACCGAGAGAGTCACAGGCTGCGGTGACGGTATCCCCTGGGACCAAGGTGCAAGGCCACTGCGCGTAGTCCACCCAGGCGACGTTATAGGCTGCGACTCGCATGAGGTGGGCATTGGCATCGTACCTGACCTCGATGTGGGCTCCTGGGGCACCCTGAGCCTTCAGGAGCAAATCCTGCTCTTGCCCTCCGAGCACCTTCCAGATGCCCGAGACTGACTGCTGCTTGCCAAGTACGGAGTCGTAGACGGCGGAGGTGTAGGCCGTGGCACCGAGGGTGTTGTTGTCGAGGATGAGGAAGGACGACCCCCCGACCCACTTGGGACCCACCGAGGTGCGGTTGAAATCATCCAGGGTGGCGCAGAAGGTGAAGGTGGCCCACAGGACAAAGGTGATGAAGACCACCACCCCAGCGGCGAGCATCGCACCTCGTTCAAACTGCCTGTCTCTCACTTCACCCTCCTAGAAGTAAAGCCGGGGCCTGCCGTCCCGGCTTTCTCATTGCCCTTGTCAACTGAGCGCTCTGTGGTTGAGGACCCTATGCATCGATGGCCTCCTCTCGCTGAGGTTCTGGCAGGCGGGGTTGAAAGTCACGAATAGTCTGCGCCAGGGTCCAGGCTGAGATCCAGTATCTGGACTCCGGGGTGAGCCAACGCCACTTGGACTTCCAGTCGCGGAGCGGGACGCCCAGTCTCAGGATCATGGCAGCTTCAGTTGAACGAAGACCTCAAGTCTCGCCCGTCCGAGGTCTTGATTGAGAGTTTTCTGGTGGGAGTCATAGACACCGAGGATGCGTTCGTTATCTGCGGTATATCCCATGGCCGTCGCGGTTGCCCACGACCAGAACAACTCGCGCAAGTCCTGCTCGACCTTGGCCCTGGTTGCGGGGCTCATGTACTTGAAGAACGTCACGGCGTCCCGGATGTCGTGGCTCATGCCGGTGACTCTGAGCCGTCGAGGTGCTGACGGACCTTCCGAGGGCGGCCACGTTTCTTCTGAGTTGGCGGTGGAGCAGGAAGGGCATGAGCTACCCCCGCATCCTTGCGGTCTGCGGACTCCACCGCCTTACGTCTACGCTTCCTCGTCAGTCCCAACTGAGCATAGTGCTCGTCCAGGGTGCGACGCATCGCTCCGAGGACGATTGCCGCTACTCGGGCTTTCTCCTGAGCGTTCAGTTGAGTCGGTGTCCCTCGGTACATGGCAGAGGAGTCGTGGATCACTAGCTCCTTCTGGCTCAGCAGATCGGCCATGTCCCTGATCAACTCAGAAGCCTCCATGACGGGCTCTGAGGTCTGGACAGGCTCAGGGGCCTGGGCGCGATAGATCGTCGGTGCAGGAGGCTCTGGGGCAGGTTCTGGCTCGTTGTCTGGCAGCATGTCAAACTCGTCAGGGTTCTCCGGCATAGGCTGGGGCCAGGGTTCCTGTCCTGACTCTGGGATCACGGTGCCATCCAGGGGCGGGAGTCCTTGCATCTGCCGGATACGGGCTAGCTGTTCGTGTAGGGTCATCCAGTCCTCTCAGGGGTGGCAGAGTTTCTTCCAGTCACAGTAGCCGCAGGGCCACACGGGGTTCTTCAGGTAGGATTCGGGGACTCCTGGGTCGATGCCAACACGGGCGTCCTTCATGGCTTGGCCGAGGATCTTGAGGTCAGACTCGGCTACTTCCGGGGCGTAGTCCACGAACCACGCATGAAACAGGGGTTCCCCCTTGGTGGCACCGACGGCGGTATAGATCAAACGGCCACGAGCCAAAGTCGGTGACGGAAATTTTCCCAAAATTCCGGCATGCAGGTAGGTGTTGACCTGTTTGGTGTAGCCGTCGTCCTGCTCCGGCCCGCCTCTCTTGATCACCCAGCCCAGGGCACGTGAGTTCTTGGTCTTGAGTTCCCACAACTCTCTCTCGTCCAGTCCAGGGATCAGCGCCCGGACTTCCTCCGGGACTTCGATGAGCAAGTCCAGCTTGCCCACCACCTTCTCGCCGTCCGTCTCTAGCTCGACTCGCTCTTGAGTCAGGATGGTGACCCCGGCCGCTTCGAGGAGTTCGATGTAGAGTTCTTCAGCCTTCCTGCCGATGTTCAAGGTCATCCACGAGTCCAGAGTCATGACCTCGGTGCGCGGCACGTTGGTCAGTGCGAAGAACAACTGGCGCGGGCACTTGCCAGCATCGGTGACGTAGGGGTACTCCCTCTTGTCTTTCCCCTCGGCGGCACGCTGGGCCTTCTCCTGCTCCAGCTTGCGGGCTAGGCCGTACTCTAGGAGTGTTCTGACGGGCTCTGTAGCTTCTCCGGTGCCTGACTCACGGACTATCCCTGAGAGGTGCTGCTGCGGCTTCCAGGAGGGAGGGAGGGTCACGGCTTCCTCGTAAACCACCATGCCAGCACGCCCAAGCACCATCCACTTAACGCGCCGATGGTGACGAAGTCGGCGAGTCGCCCGAGTTCTTTTGGATTCATGGCTCGTCCTGATAGTGCCCGTAGGCGGCGTAATTGGCGTCGAACTTCTGGTGGCGCTCCCACCACGCCTTGACCGACTCGTCGTAGATGCTCAACTCGCGGCGCATGATGGAGCAGAGCAGTGCTGCCCCCTCGCGCATGTGCTTTTCGTGTTCTCTATCGCCGGGCCTCTCATCGGAGCAGGGGCTCACTCCGGCCACCCCTCAAGAAGGTGCCGTGCAAGCTCCATAGCCTCGCTCACAGCCTCTGAGCCTTGACCTTGGAACAACCTGCCAGCGAAGGTGAGACAGTGGGCGTAGCGGGCATCCTTGGAGGTCTGGCGCGGTGCTGGGGCTACCCCGGGGATGGCAGTCTGGACGGGGGTGGCAGAAGCGACGGTGACGCCGTTCTGGGGCTTTTGCTTGCACTCCCGGATGGGGCAGGCGATGAACGAGTTATAGGGCTGGCCGGTGGCCTTGTTGACACCAGCGGGAACGACCTTCCATGGCAGGTTGTGGACGGGACATAGGGCAGCGCTCAAGGTTTCCTCCCAAGTTCTTCATCGGTGGGCTGGTGGTTGGCCAGATCCCACCATTCATTGTCTTCCTTTTCGACCCGAGCAAGGATTTTGCGCGCTAGGTGAGGGTCGCGCTCGATGCGGCGCTCCAGTTCCCAGCAACGGTCGCAGCGTTTGGTGGCCAGCATCGGGGTCGGATCGCCGCAGATGTCACACGGAACCTCGCTCATTTGTTCTCCTTTGGCTCCTTCATTTTCTGGTAGGCATCGAGGATGAGCCGGGCACGTCGCCAACCTCGTCGTCTAGCCCTAGCCCCTTTGCCGCCGACTCGCTCGCGTTCACGCTCGGCCTCGTGGAGCACGGCCAGATAAACCACCACGTCAGGGTTGTCCCGCAGCCATTGCTCAGTCGGACTCATGCTCGGGCTCGCTCGCCGCCCACTTCCTAAGAGCGACTAGGTGTTCCAGCACTTCCTCCCGGTAGCCCCGCCCGTAGTTGGTAGGCCAGCGGGGCATCTCATCCAGCCAGGCGTGGAGGCGGTTCAGGTAGTCAGTCACTTGGACTTCTCTTCTTCTAGCCACGAGTGGACCATCCCAGGAGCTTTTGATTTATTCGCGGCATCGAGGAATGGAGTCGGCCAAGGTTCAATCATCTCGATGGCGTGCATCAGGTCGCCGCAGTTCTTGTTGAGCTTGCCGCACTTACAGCGTCGATTCCCCCAAGCGCGCTGGGCTTTGGCAGCATTACGGGCGCGGCGCTTGAACTCCGCGATGAGGGCCGGTTTTGTGAGCCTGAGTAGTCGCGCAACCTCGGCGACAGACCATTCCTCAGGGTCGATGTTGGCTTCGATGATTTCGAGTTTGGTCATGCCTTTAGTCTAAGCCCGAATCCTTCCCGCGTCAAGGGGACTTCCTTCTTCGTTCCAGGTCTTTCTGGTGGTGGTAGGGGCAGAGGTTGGCCCCCTTCCGCCAGGTTTTGCGGGAGCACTTCTCGCACAGTCCCTTTTTGCGCTGGCGTAGCTGGTGGAGTCTCTGCCGGGAGACTTTCTTCACGCTTCAACCAGCGTCCCATCGGGGAAGCGGAGGATGACTTCACTCTTAGGGTAGACTTCCCCCTGGGGGCCGAGCCATGCTTCATCAGTCTGGCCGCAGATGCCGCGCCAGCAGACGTTTACGATACGCTTCACCGTCTCCCATCCTCCGAGTACATGAGACACGACCCCACCAGCGCCACCACCAGCAGGAAAAACAGGTAGCTCAGCATCGGTCCCTCCGCAGATAGCTCAGGTCGATACGTGGGTACTTGCGCTCTCTCTCTGGAGGGGGCTCAGGAGCCTCCAGGAGCCCTCTAGGGCTCGAAAGTGGCACTACCTTGACTGGGACTACGTCTTCCTTCGGTGCGGGCTTCTGAGGCCGCTGGACACCGAAGACGGTGATCTTCTTGGTAGTTCTGACTCGGGACTTACGCACGCAGGTGCTGCAGCGCTTGGAGTTGCCGCCGCACGCAGCGAGTCGTCCACATGAGATGCAGTAGCGTTGGGCTTTCAGAGGTGTCTCCGACGAAAACAGGGTGAGAAATCCCCCACGGATCTCCCACCCCCGTGCGTTCTCGGTTTTCCTACCGTCCTTACCTCATACCGAATCCCCAGTTGAGAAGGAACAGCGTTGCGGCCCATCAAAGGGGTGCGGGTCTCCGGACTAGCGCCCTAGTCCCGCTCACCCAGGTGAACGTACCGCACCCCACAAAGTCTGTTGGAAGTGGGCCTGGGGTCCTTCCAAGCCCACACCCTAACCGCTCCGCTTCCTCCGCTCTAGATCCGGAGGATGGCACGCACCGTGAGGAGCGTGTACTCCACCATGCTCTGCCACAGACCGCTACGGGGCATCACGTCGAGGATCACGATCCCGACCCCGGCGTGAGCCATCGTCGCCACCAGCATCAGTGGCACTGCCAGAAGGCGCTTCATGGGCGACCTCCGGGTTAGTGGGTGCCTGGGGGATGTCTTTACGCGGGGCACCCCCGGCCGCGTAACCGGGCAGGGCTCTGACACAAGCCCCCAAGTCCTCTCCGAGGTGAAAGGTATCGCAGACCGGGCAGAAGTAACTCGGAATCCGGTGCTCGACCCTGAATCTTGACATGCTAGACCTCCACTCCAAGGGCCCTGGCTTCCTGTTCTAGCCGCAAACGGATCAGTTTGGGGTCCACCTTCTGTTTCTGGCTACGGACCATCCTGAGGGCTGTGGCGCGCTCTGGGAAGGTCTTGGACCACCACTCCGCAGCCTCGACTGGACGGTGGTGCCACCACAGGTGCGCCCCGGCTGAAAGCGTCATCGAGAAACGGGTGTCCCAGCGGGTAGCGGGATAGCGCCTGGATTCGACGTGAGCCCATTGCAGGTTGTCGGTTCTGCCGGTTTTGACGCACTGGTTGCCGTCCCGGGCAAACACCACCTTGCGGCACAGGTCGTCCAAGGCCTTCCAGTGCTTGGACTTGGCCACCGGCCTCAGTCTCCCCTTGCGGAGCAGGGAGGACTTGCGGGGGAGGGAGACGGAGCGTTTCAGGGGTTGGCCTCCTCGGGCGTCGTGCCGCCGTCCAGCCGCGTCCCATAGGAATCTCGTTCGTCCTGGTGAGCCGGCCCCTCCACCTCTACCTCCGGCCGCATCGGCAGCATCCAGATACCGCGCCCCAGGTGGATGCCACCGGGTAGCTCGACCCAGCCCTTGGGCACCTTCCTGCCAACGTGAAAGATCGGGCTCACCGCTTCCTCGCTGCCCGTAGTTCGTCCACGGCGGCCACGAGTGCTTTGGAGGAGTCTGTCATCCCGACTTTCCGAGCGTCACGCCACACTTCCACTGCAGCCAGCACCTTCTGCTCAGCGGCGCGGACCTCGGCTTTGTCCCAGAGCGCATCCTCCACTGCTTTGAAACTGTCTACCACCCCCTTGAAACTTTTCATGACGGGGGGCGTCTCTGACTGGGGGCTGGCTCCGCCGTCGATGATTCTCTTTTCGGCCTCAGTCATCGGGATCTCCGGTGGCCAGTAGGCCCCGTGCTTGGCTTGCTGTTCCCGGGGCGAGAGCGGGGGCTCTTTCAGGGTTCCCAACGATGCGGCCAGCGCCCGGATGTCGTATTCGATGCTCTGCAGCGTCTCGGCATCCGACTGGCGATGCGAGGCGACGCCTTCTCGCCCAGCCGCCGCAGCCTTGTCCCGCGCCGCGAGCACTCGATCCCGCACCTCGGAGCATCGGGCCGCCGCTCTCTCCATTCCTTCCCGCTCCCCCTCGGCCTTAGCGGTGGCTAGCCTCACCTCGAACGCAGTTTCCAGCCGCATCAATAGCGTGTCGCGGTCATATGGATGGTCCAGGTCCACCGTCGAATCAAGCAGGAAAGCAATCTCGTCTAGCAGCGAACAGACTTTAAGCGGCGGCGTGCTCATCTCGTCGGCTCCTCCCCCGCTGACTGAATGCTGACCTTGAGGCCCGGCAGCTTCTTCGTCCACCGTTCAAGCTCGCTCGCCCAATCGCAGACCATGCAGCCAGGGGTGTCGTCGCCGTCGCAACCGTTCTCCCGGCGCATCCGAGCGGCGAGATCCATCAGCCCATCGCGGATGATCTCGGGCTCGTCAATCAGGAGCGGGCTCATTCGGGCTTCTCGGTGGCCCCGCCCGCGACCGGGGCAAGGTACTTGGCGAACCATCGCGCCTGCTCCTTAGCATCGGCGAGGGCGTGATGTGGGCAGGGGTTGGCCTCCTTCTCGATGCGCTCCAGCGCTGGATCAATCGCGCATGCCAACCGCCAGAGGGTGCGGCCATCCAGGGTGTTCTGCCACTTCCAGGGCACCCGCACGTCGAAGGCTCCGTAGACGCGCGCGATCACCGGGAGGTCGAAGCTGGTCGGATACGCCCACAGCCACGCCCCAGGCGGGAGCCACTTCGCGAAGCCCTTTGAGGACGCTCTTGGTGGACTTTGGATCACCCACTGCGCCCCGCGCTTCGTCTGATTGCTTGAGCCACCAGCGGAAGGCGTCGGCGTCCAGGCGCAGGCCCTTCTTCACCTGCTGCCCGATGTCGGGCACGCCGTAGTATTCGGAGGCCGCCTCTCCGGTGCGCGGATCAAAGGTGCAGGCTCCGAGCGACATCAGCACCTCGCCGCACGCCTCGATGTCTACCGACACATGCGGATCATCAAGCATCGGCCTCTCCTTTGGGCGGGCTCTCTCCCAACGGTGGGCTGGCCGCCCCGAGGGAACGGATGCGGTTCGAGACGTAGTGTTTCCCTTGCTTCTCGTGCGGGACCAGCACCGAGTCATGGAGAGACTCGACGAGCCGCGCACACCTCTCCCGCTCCTCGGCGCGGACTCCTTCCAGGAAGGCCGTCACGTCAGCCTCGCACCCGTGGAGGATGCCGCGCAGCGCCGAGAGAGCTTCGACCTTTTCGCTGCCACTGACCGCGCCACGCGCCGTCACGAAGTCATCCACCGCTTGCGTGATCCACGCTAGTCTCGCCCCCTCGGAAGGAGATGCAGTTGCGGCTTGGGGGCGCGAGGGCTCCGACTCGGAGTTCTCCGTCTGGCCCGGCCGGTTTCCAGAGGCCGCATCGTTCTCTGCATCTCCCTTCGGAGGGCTGACCGCCGCGCGCTCCGCTCTCAACACGTCAAGCGTGGCGACGAGCGACTGCACCACTTCGCCCTTATCGCGATCCCGGTGCCACTTGTAAAACTGATTCGGCTCCAAGGTCAGCAGCCACTCCACGTGAACGTCACCCATTTGCCTTCTCCTGGGGCTTCGGAGGGCTGGCCGCGAGTGCCGCGCACGCAAGGTTCACGCACGCCGCGAGGTGGTCGTAGGCGTCCTGCGCTGGCCCCGCTGTCGGATTCGTGCGGTAACAGCCATGCCCCGCGATCTCCGTCAGGGCTTCCGCCATCCGTAGGTTGCTGGCCTCGGCGGCTCGCAGGCGGGCTTCCAGCTTCTCGATGTGCGCCTCTGCTTCGACTTCGGTGCCTACGTTGGTGTCGATGTCGGAGATGAGTTTGCCCACCATCTCGGCGTTGGCCTTCCCATAGCTCTCGTGGTCGCCGTTGGCCAGTGCGTTGTGCATGAGCCAGAGCAAGGTGGAGGCGCGGCGCTTCAACTCTCCTGCTGAGTGCAGCCGCTTCACGAGGTCGGTCATCGGGCCTCCTCGGACTCAGAGCCCCGCACGTTACGTGGCTTCGTAGGAATCTCGTTCGGGTTGCCGCGCCCCTCCGCCCCAAGGGCCAGCATGGCGTAATGGCCGATGTGCTCCGAGTAGGCGGGGGGGATGGCCTGGGCGATCTCGTCGCGCTTCATCCACTCGATGCCCATGACGCGACGCCAGTCCTCGACGCCGTGGTAGATATGCCCGCCGTGGCCGAACACGCTCACGATGTCATCGGCGTGGTCACAGGGCTGAGCCATCCCCAGAGGCCGCCACGAGCACTCGAACCAGCGGTGGCGCTTCAGACGGCGCTCGCCGAACTGTGAGCCGCACAGCATGAAGTCGGCGCGGATAGGCGCTCCCGGCACGTTCTCGATAATCCATGCGCGGCCCGATGACTCCAGCAACGCCCGCGTCTGTGGCACGAGGTTGGGATGCTCACGGCCATGGATGGCTCGTGCCCGAGTGAACGCCTGGCACGGCGGACTCGCCCAGATCAGATCGAAGTCCGACAACCGCACCGGAGAGTTCAAGGCGTCCCCCTGGATGAAGCGAAACGGGTAGCGAGGCTGGGGCTTGATGTCTACCCCGGTCACGTCGAAACCCGCTCGATGGAGTCCCATTGCTGCGCCCCCAGCGCCGCAGAATAGATCCAAGCACTTCGGCCTCACTCCCCCTCCAGTTCAGCGAGCACCCGCCGCGTAGTTTCGATTTGTTCGCAGAACTCGTCCGATTGCCAGCTATCGCCGTCCTTGCCGGTGTCGTCGTATTCATGGAACTCGTTGAACCACCAGCGCAGCCTCTCGCGGGCTCTCTCGCAGCGTGCCGTTAGCCTCTCTACCTCAGCACGAGAGTCGCGGAGGTCGAGCAGGACATTGCGCCCAACCTCAGTCAAAAGACCGTCCTTCAGGATTTCTTCCAGCTTCTCCGGACTAATCCTTGGTCTCTCCGGGCTCACTCGGGGCGGATTCACCGCTTGGCCTGCTCCGTGACTCTGACTGCCGTCTCGGCCATGACTTCAGCCTGAGTCATACCCTCGTAGCGGGCAAAGACTTCCTTGGTGCTCATGGCATGGGCTCTAGAAGCTTCCCAGATGCCCTCAGATTCCTCTTCGTTGGCGTCCCGGCCCAGAGCCTCGCGCAGACGTGATAGCTCGTCTGAAGCGATAATGAAGGCTCTGGAAGCGATACGCTCAGACTCGGCGAGGATAGCGTCTTCCAGAGTCTCTACCGCCTGACGTACACCGTCGGCCTTGCCTTGGTAATAGCGTTCTTCTCTTTCGTGGGCTTGGCGGGTGAGAGGGGTGAGGCAGGTTTTGGCTAGAGCTTCGTGCTTGTGGGCCATGTCTACCCATTGCTTCTGGACGTTCTTCAGGACTTCGAGAGTGAGGCTGATGTTGGCGCTCATTTGGTTTCTTCCTTGGTTTGGGGGACGGGTGTCATGGGCAACCATCCAGCCTCGGCGTCGGAAAGCCACATCGTGCCGTCATCGCAGAGCGCCACCACGCGCTCGAAACTGCCCCATTTGATGCCGCAGGCTATGGCTATCACCTTGCGCTCGCTCATCTTCCTGCCTTTTCAGGAAACGGCAGTGGCTTCCGCTTGTAGCGCTGCGGGGTGTAGCCGCGCTCGGTGCATCGCTTCAAATAGGCGTCGTTAGCGCGCTGGCGTTCGCAGATAACGCAGATACGCTCGCCGGGCCACGGGTAAATGTTCTCTGGCGTCAACGGGTGCCCATTGAGGCAATGCGTTTGTCTCGCGTGGCGAGCCGGGGCTCCATTGCCACGCAAGGCGTTGACGCGGTTTGTAACGGGCTCCAGATGGTCTGGATTGACGCATGACCTGACACGGCACAAGTGATCGAGGGTCAGGCCACCAGGGATTGGCCCACGCAATAGCTCATAGCTCACCCGATGCGCCACGCGGAGCCGCGGGTGTTTCTTGCGTTCCAAGGCCACTTGGCCATAGCCGCTTGTTTGCACACCCTTGAGCCATAGCCAGCATCCGGTATTTGGCTCAGGTACATACCACTCGCCCATCTTGTCCAACCACCACTCTCGGGTCATCATTCGTTGGCCTTTTCAGGAAAACTGTACAAGCCCGTGGCCCCTGGAAACTGCTCGGCATACCACTGATCGGTCCCTGGCACGGCTTGAGACTTGGGCTCGGTGAGGATCTGAGCAGCCAGGAGGAAGGCTGCTCCTAGGAGTAAGTCACGGACTAGTTTCATGTCTCCTGCCCTCCAGTAGCGGCACCCCCCTCAAGGGAGAACGGGATATTGCCTTCGTTGTCGGCATCGATGAACGCGGCTTCCCAAGACTTCCCGGCCCCGCATATGCGGCTAGACGAGACGGCGGGGTTGTAGTAGTAGCCGACGCGGTAGCGTGCGAGCGGGGAGCTTCGCGCTCCAACCCACGCGCGGCCCTTGTGGCCCCAACGCCGCCGCGCCTCTTTCAGCGCTTCCGCCTTGGTCATTGGCTCCCTCCAGTAGCGGCACGGATGGCCGCTTCGGCACGGTCGAAGGCGAGCGCGAAGGCTTCGGCGTCCACGTCCTGGCAGCGCCGGTCGCCATGCTCCACCAAGTCCCGCAGCGCCTCCAGCAAGGCAGGGGCTTGGGCAATCAGGCGGGCGTTGGCTTGTACGATCTCATCGGTGCGGCCCACAGCAAGGGAGCGACCTACCACGATAGCGACTGCTTCGCGCGTGGCGCGCACCTGCCTAGCGCCATCGTACGAACCAATGGAAGGCTCCTCGGTCCACGGTCCTGGCGTGTGTGCACTCTCTCGGCTCTTGGTAGTCACGACTTCACCTCCGCGTCTGCGGTTCCTTTGCGGCGCTTGTCGGCGCATTCCTCGCAAATGGGCGCGTATCCAGGCCATTGATACGCAGGTCGCCCGCAATCCACGCACGGCCGCTCGCGCGTCGGGGCTTCGGGCAAGATTGGCTCATGGCGTTTCATGGTTTGACCTCCCATGCCTCGTCGCACGTAACGCAGGCCCACAGATTTTCGGGTGGCGCGCTCCGTCCATCCTCCGAATGCTTGACTTGGCGCAAGTCACGACGGCAAAGCGGGCACGTCTTGAGCGCAAGCAAGGCGTTGTGGAGCGCGGCCTTATCTATTTCATCGAAGCGGCTATTATCGAATCCTAGCGGATTCTTGGTAGTCATCGGGTGGCCCCTTCCTGCTTGGCGAAGTGGTCGCGAATGGCTTGGGCGACTTCGTGAGACTCGGCCGGTTCCCATGCCTTCGGATTGTCCAGGAAGTACTTCACGCGATCGGCCACGGCGAAGGACTCGCGGTCGACGGTGCGCTGGCCGTTGACGTACAGGCTCCAATAACCATCCTCGCGGCGAATCTCGGTCTTGAGGCTCATTTATCGGCCTTCCTTCCGGGCTTCGCAACGCTCGCAAATCAAGCGGCCGTCAGAGTCTTTGCCCACGCGCTCATGGAGGCTCATAAACTGGACGTGACATGCGGCGCACGCGCCCATATAGGGCGAGGAACCGCGAATATCTCCCAAGGTTCGCAGGTTCATGGCTCAGGCTTCCTTCCGGGTAGACTCGACTGGGACATACTTCCGCCCATGCTGCACGGCGAGGATCTTGTCGCGCGTGCCCAAGGTCCAAGGCGACCCCATGCTCCGAGAGGTTCGCATGAGGATGAAGCATGGCTGCCAGCCAGTGGTCACGCTCACGCGGCCGGTTAGGACCATGCCGCATGTCTCGACCTTGATGCGCTGGCCAGAGTCGAAAAACCGCGCGAAACGCAAGTCAAGTCCCGACTCCGAGAAGCGCGGGCCATACTCTTTGCGTTTCCGCTCCAAAAGCTCCTGGTAGCGGCTCATGACTGCCTGCCTTCCTGAGCATGGACCGGGACAAACTCCATCCCGTCCTTCTGGGCACGGATAGCGTCGAGGGTAGAAAGGGCAAAGCGCTCGCCCGAGTCGAAGCACATGCGGTAGGGAGCTTCGGGCCAGACTTGAAGCTCGTACGCGTTGCTGGGTTCGATCCATCCCTTTTGCGTGGCTTGGCTCATTTGTTCCTCCGGGTTGGTTTCCAGTCCAACACTGACAGTATGAGGCAACAGCCCTACCCTGTCAAGGGGTGTTTGAGAGTCAGTGCTTCAGTCAGGGAAGAGGCGAAGCAAGCATGGCCGTCGGGCCACTGCACGACTAACCCGTAGCGTCCACAGTCCAGCACTCGTGCATTCATCTCAGGCCTCCAAGGTTCGAGTCTGAGCCTAGGTAAGAGCCAGTCTCATGCCAGACCCCAGGCAAAGACTTACAGCCCCTCCTAGGGGAAACCAAGGGCACTACGCAACGTCTGAGCTTGCACTCCGCAACGCGCTGCCAGGCGGAGGTGGAGAGGGGCCAGCGATGGATCAAGGCTCTCCTGCCTACGCAACACCTTACGGTTCTAGGCGTTGAGTTAGAGGAGGCCAGATGCGGTGTAGATGGAAACCGATACAGCAACAGCCTCTCATGTGACCACGCTGTCACGTATGCCAAGGCTAGAGGTTATGTGGTTTATCCAACGCTTGACCATGCTTGCAGCCGCACCAGCAGCGGCTAGGGTGGCGTACGCACCCCACCACGAAAGCGGGGGTTGCGACAGACCCAAACGCGCTCTATGCCAGATTTTTGGGAGTAAAACGGCGTACCAGTTATTGAATCTGGCACGTCAATCTGGCATACTGGCACGTATGGCACGTACCAGATTGAGTATCTGCGACAAGCCGGGGTGTACGGGGTCGAGCACGTGCAAGGAGTGCCGGGCGATATACCGGCGGATGAAGCGGGCGGGCGCGCAGGGCGTAGACCGGTCTCCAAAACCAGTCGCGGGAGGTTCGAGTCCTCCGCCCGCCGCCATTCAGGCTGATCCCGAGCCGTTGCCGACACCGCCGCCTGTGGCTAAAACAGCGAGGGAGATCATGGGAGCGATAAAACCGAGGAGTGGGGACCCGATCGGGGACTGGAACCGTCTCCAACCTTCCCTAGAGGGGGTGTGCTGTGCGGCGCAGGTGCATGGGGTGCAGTGCGGGAAGCAGGCGGTGTGGTGGGACGGGCCGTTGGCGCACTGTGAGGAACACAGGTTGGGTGCGTCGTGACTGACTCCCTGAGAGAGCCTCTTAAGGAGGAAATCGCTAGGCGCTTGGCCTTTTTCACGGTGCAGCGCTGGCAGGACGAGCGTGCGGAACGGCTCACCTCCAGCGGGGAAGTCACCGAGGAGCAAGCCCGGCGCACCGAGCCCTACTACGACATGGACAAGGTGGCACGTCAGATGTCGCGGATGGCGTTGGAAGTCCTGCGGCTTATCCGCTGGGCGGAGTGCGCGCACTGCTCGCCGGACGGTGGGCCGCCGCCTTACCTAGTTGACAGTCTCCCGCCGCCCGAGTGGGAGCCGCCAAAGTACGAGACCTACTCGATGACGACTGGGGAGACGACCCATGAATGAGCCGGGCGAGGCGGTGGACCGAGCTAGTAAGCCGCGTCACGAGGCGACCGCGAAAGCGGAGCGAGTGCAAGGCTCGCCGCTCGGCTCTGACCTGAGAGAGCAGGTAGCGAGGAGGCTGCGAGCGGCGTTTACCAGCACTCCGCCTGGGCCGGACGCGGATGGAGAGCCTACCTCTTGGGGCGAGATGGTGCCAGGGGATGAGTGCTTCGAGCGGAACTTGCTCATGTCCGACGAGGTGATCCGGTGCATGGAGTGGGCGCGGCGCTGCGTCTCGACCTCGGGGCCGATGACTGAAGAACGCGAGGACCAGCCGGGATGGGTGAAAATCCTCAAGCCCCATGAAATCCACCTAGGGGACCTCACCCTCCCTCCAGAGGACTGGAAGCCGTGAGTGACACCTACGATCCGGCGACGGGGGTGGAGGAGGACGACTTCAACGCCCAGCGCATCCGGCCCTCAGCCAAGGTGCCGCCGTTCCACATCGGCCAGAGCTACGACGAGTGGAAGGCCGTCCCCCAGGAGTGCGCCAAGTGCGGTGGGCTGACCTTCCACCTCGGCCGGGGGGACTACTACACCGCCGTGCGCTGCACCGAGTGCGGACTAGAGCACTGCGTCCACAGCGGGTAGCTCTTTCCCCCTAGAAGCCCTCTGGAAGGCCAGTGCAGCCCGCAACAGCGGTGTGTAGCGGTCTGTACCGTCCCAGGCCATAACCTCGGCTAGGAGGGACTGGAGGGCCTTTTGACGCTCGTCAACCCCATCCTGAAAACTTAACATCTGGGGGCCTTGACAGTTTTGGGGGTGCGGAAACAGGTTGTGGGCAGAAGTGAAAGCAGGAGCTAAAGACTAGAGTCAAAAGCTAAAACCTAGGACTCTCCTAGGAGAAAGATTATATTCTAAGCCTTTACTGCTTCTACTGCACGAGTGGGGCCAGCGTGAACTTGCCGCGTGAGAGTTCCACCAGGACGTAGCGGTCCCCCGACTTCAGCGCCTCGGGCTTGAAGCTCCCGTCCTCCTCGTACCACTCCTTGGGTAGCCGCACGATCACCCGACTCTCCTCCTCGGCTAGCTCGTCGCCGAAGCCCCCGGACCCAAAGACGCTGACTTGGTAGGCCCTGTCAGTCACCATGTTTCCCTCGATGAGAGATTTTCGATTTCCACCTCGGTGGGGATTTCGGGTAGCCCGTCAGCCCACCCGACGTTCGTCGTCTGCGAGTACTTCGACCTGTACCTGGCTAACCAGTTCCCTACCTGCCTTGGAGTTGCGCCGTCGAGGACGCGGTTCAGCAACCACGTCCGGAACCTCGCGTATCGGTTCGGCTCGCTCATAGGGCTCCCAGCCGTGAAGTTCGAGTAGGACTAGCTCGTCCGGATTCAGGACTGCCACCGATACTTCGCGGCGGAACAGACCACTGAGGCGACTAACGGCGCGGGCGAGGGTTGCAACGAGGCCGTCTGCGCCCTCACCCCCTCTTTTCGACACCCCGAACACTCGAACGCCTCCCGTAACGACGACTTGTAAGCCCACTTACCCTTCAACAGCGTGGCCCAGCAAAACTCACACCTTTCCGACTTGTCAAGTCCACGGACGAGGTACCAGTACTCTTCAGGCATGCGTGTCTCCAGGGGTTGGAGGCATGGAAAGAGGTTGGTGGGGCCGCCCAGACAGGCCGTTAGTCCAAGCGTTACTCGGTGCAAGACGAGCCCCCACCAAGTCTCAGTCTGTGCCCGCGCACCCCAACCCGGCAAGACAAGCCTCTAAGACTTCCCCCTAGAAGAGACTAGGGGTTGACTGACTTCCGCACCGCGTCATAGACTGACGTCAGCACAGGGACGAGCGATGCGCGTAAAAAAGGTGGGTCGGTGCCCCTGAAACCCTGAAAGCCCGGCCCACCTCCTCCAACTGAGGCGGGGATGCCCTACAAGAGCCGAAGTCAGCAACGCGCCTTCCACGCCAAGTTGAAGCGCCACGAGATAAGCCCCAAGGTGGTCCAAGAGTTCGACGCTGCCACCAGAGGCCACTTCTCGGAGCTACCTGAACACGCCCCAGCGAGAGGCAAGAAGCCCGTGAGACGCAAGCGTGGCTAAGCGGGCGAAGGTCAAGTCAAGGGTGTCCAAGGCCCGTGCGGTATGGGGGCCGGACTTCCAGGACGACCCCATGTACCCGTTCCGAGGCGTACCGCTTCCCTCGGAAACTGGTGCCCCAGCGGACACCACCACAGCGAAGAAGAGTGGTCGCATCTCTTGGGGCGGTCTCAAGGCCCTCTACCGCCGCAAGGATGACGAGTAGTGGGTAGGCCAGCCGTCCCCCAGCGCAAGCCCCGCGAAGTCAAGGTCGGCGGCACTCCCAGCAAGCCCTACGTCCGCTCCAAGCCCTTCAAACAGTCGTTACTCGACTACATGGAGCAGCAGAAGGACGAGGACACGAGGAGCCAGAACACGCGCACCCGTAGCACAGGCGAGACGGACGACTACGGTCCTGTCAGCCCGCCCGAACAGGGCGTGAGACGGCGCAGGCGCAGAGTCGGCGGCATCATGCCCGCCACCTTCCGCAAACCCCCGACTGACGCCTAGGAGGCCATGATGGGTCGCCCCGCAGTCCCTAGAAGGAAGCCGATTGTGAAGCAAGTCACCGACGACATCGTCGAAGGCGGCAAGAAACTAATCGACGAGGGCAAGCAAGCCGTCGGCAAGGTCAAAGAGGGCTTCCGAAAAACCAAGAAGTTCCTGGGAGGCTAGTGGTAGACGGTCCCAAGGTCCTCTCCCTCGAAGAGATTCTTCACGGCCTCTCCGACCTCGCCCGTAACGGCGACGGAGCCCAGCAGACTCAAGCCTACCGTATGCTGCTGGCCCAGAAAGGAGGTTCGGCCGCTACCCTGGGTGACTTACTCAACGACGAAGACATCGTCGAACGCCTCAGTAGATTGATGAAGCCGGCCGGTAGAGAGTTGTGCAAGGTCGCCTACCACCGCGCCTTCGGCAAAGCACGAGACGAGATCAGCGCCCAGCCCAACCTCACCGCCGAACTGCTGCACCCCGACCTCATAAAACAGGTGGAAGGCATCGGTTCCCTAAGAGACCTGTACCGGTTCCGCCCTGAGATCAAGCGTCCCGGTGTCCCCAAGGGCTACCCCATGCACAAGGGCAAGGTGGTCCAGAAGCGCTGGTGCCAGAACCAGGCGATTAAGATATTGTTGGACGAAGAAGCGGCACGGATGCAGGAACTCGAAGACAGGGACGAAGATGCCGAGAGCGAGGAGGCTGGTACGCCCTCCCAGACACCATAACAAGCCCACCCACTGGGACTACCAGGCCGAGATCGAGCTACTTCGACACTTCTGCCGGGTGGACTTCTGGACTTTCTTCCTCTACGCCTTCGGTGCGGGTCTTAACCCCAGAGCCAGACGCTGGGTCAAGTACGACCTCCACTACCCCATCGCTCAGTGGTTCCAGGAACACGTCGATCAGTGGTTCCACTGGCGCAGAAACGGGGTAGGGCGCAAGAAAAACCTCGCCATTCTGGTCCACCGTCGGATCGGTAAGACGACTCAGATCACCCGCGCCGGCCAGTTATGGCTCCACGTCCGCGATCCCGAGTCTGCCACCGCGACAGGTTCTGAAAACCTGATCCTAAGCGGGAAGATGCTGGACGCCATGAAGGCGGTGATCGATGGCTCCGACCCTCACGCCTTGTTCACCAAGCTGTTCGGCAACTGGGCCACCGATGCGAGAAGCTGGACTGGCAAGCAGGTGGTCCACGTCGCCCGTCGCAACACCTCCAGGCAGGACCCCAGCCTTAGCACCTTCGCCGTCGAGACCTCTATAGTCGGCAGTCACCCCGACGCCGTCTTCTACGACGACCCGATCTCTTACGAGGCGATCCAGAAGGACACCGGCTGGGTCAGCACGGTGGTGGATCAGGCCAGCTCGCTGTTTCCGGCACTTGAGTCTGACGCCCTGATCGTCTGGATCGGCACCCGCTACTCCTCGATGGACCACTTTGGCAGCACCATGGTGGATGAGGGGGTGGCAGACGTAACGGGTATGAGCCAGGAGTCCGGATTCGACATCAACCCCGACGGTATCTGGCACGTCTACTTCCTCGCCGGAAGAGACTCTGAGGGTAAACCCACCACCCCTCATATATGGCCCGAAGGCGAGATGAAGCGCTATGAGAAGTTGAAGCCTCTGAGGTTCGCCGCCCAGGTCTTGAACAACCCCCAAGAGTCAGAAACCAACCCCATCACCGCCGACCAGATCAGACAGTGCATCGTCAAGAAAGACGAGGTCCCTTGGGGGATGCTCTCCTATGCCATCACCTGTGACACTGCCTTTGCGACTGGTGCCAAGCAGGTAGGCAAGGACGAGACGGTGATGATCGTCCACGGATACCCCAGAGACGGGTCTGGACTTGTGTACGTCATCGAAGGCTACGGCTCCAAGACCTGGCGTGCAGAAGACTTCGCCAAGCTCTTGGTGAGCACGGTGCAGCGCTACAGACGCCAAGGGAAGAAGATCCTCGCCATCACCGACGAACGCGAGACGAGTAAGCACGGATCTTGGAAGATCGCTCTCGCCAACTACTTCGCTGAAGCCAACGAGCCGATGCCGGCCTTCCACCAGTTCGACCGCTGGAAGATGCAGTCGAAGCGTGACCGCATCCACGGGGCCACCATGTTCTGGGTGGACGGCAGGGTGAAGATCATCGAGAACGCCCCCGGCTCAAGAGAACTCATGGCCCAGCTATCTCAAGTAGGTGAGATTATGAGCAACCCCAAGATGAAGAACGACTGGGTAGACGCTCATGCCGATGCGTTCGAGTACCCGATCTACCAACCCGCGAGAAGGCTTCCGAACCAAAGAGCCCCGTGGGAGAGAGGTGCTCAACCGCTGGATATGGACGGGCTGGATCGCAAGCTATTCTACGACGACGAGTCGAGTCAGTGGGAGAGAGACAACCCCAGGGAGCCTTTAAGATAAGGAGCCAGGATGGCAACCGTGTTCAAGGCCAAGGAAGGCGTGCTGGAAACCCGCGAGCAGACAGTTTACAAACCTAGGCTGACGTGCAGGGCCTGCGGGGATGCTGGCCTTCAGCCCATCCTTTCCCTCGGCGAGCAGTACCTGGTGAGATTTCCCAAGGATATCGACCTCGACCTTCCGCGAGCCCCACTGAACCTGGTGCGCTGCGGATTCTGTGGGTTGCTCCAGTTGGGCGAAACCGTCGATCCCGACTTGCTGTTCAAGCGTTTCTGGTACCGGACTTCGATCAACGACTCGATGCGTCTGGCGATGAAGGACATCGTCAGGCACGGCTTGGAGTACCACGATGGCGGTAGTTGGCTCGATATCGGGGCCAACGACGGTTATCTGCTCTCCTGCGTCCCCGGAGCCTTTACCAAGATCGCCTGCGAGCCGGCCCAGAACCTCGAAGACCGGTTGCACGACGTAGCGGACCTGGTGATTTCCGACTACTTCACCCCAGACAAGGTGGACCGCCAGTGCCAGGTGATCACCTCTGTGGCGATGTTCTACGACCTCGACAACCCGGGCGAGTTCGTGGCTGGGGTGGCCAAGTGCCTGTCTGAGGATGGGATCTGGATCAACCAGTTGAACGACTCCCCCACCATGTTGAAGGCCAACGCTTTCGACTCGATCTGCCACGAGCACCTGTGCTACTACGACGTTCACACCCTGAAGACGCTCTACGCCGCCCACGGACTCACCCTGACCGAGATCCGGTTCAACGACGTGAACGGCGGAAGTGTCAGGACGATCGCCCGGAAGTCGGGGATGTCGCTCGGACTCTTGGATGTCCCCAAGGTCAGACTGGAAGACTGTGAAGCCTTCGCCGAACGCACCCAACGCTGGAAGCAGATGGCCACCGACCTCATAAGGGGGCCTTTAGCCCTCGGAGGTCCGCTTTGGGTTCTGGGGGCTTCCACCAAGGGCGCAGTCCTACTTCAGTACCTCGACTGCGACGATGCCTTTATCGGGGTGGCCGACAGAAACCCCGACAAGGCTGGATGCCTGATGGTGGGCTCATGGCTGCCGATCACCGATGAACTCACCCTGCGGTCGGAGAAGCCCAAGTACGGCTTGGTGCTGCCCTGGGCCTTCCGGAACGAGATCGTGGCCAGGGAGGCAGCCTTGCGACGCTCAGGCACCACCCTGATCTTCCCGCTGCCGAGCCTTGAGTTCGTGCTCTAGATGAAAGTCGTGGTGTTCTTGAAGCGCGGGGCCAGTCTGGCCTATGAAGACGCTCGGGTGACTCCGGCCAGCACGGCCACTCCTTACTACGTGGTTGTCCTGAAGGAAGGGCTGGTCTATTTCGACAAGGACTCGGTTGAACGCATCATGGAACTCAAGGAGGAAGCATGAAGAGAAGCCTGTTCAAGCTGATCACCGAGTTGAAGTCCCGCCCCGCCACCCCGGAAGAGGTCCAGACGCTGATCGAAGCCATCAAGGCCCAGGAGAAGGCAGTCAAGATCCAGGCGTTGAGATCCCAACTCAAGGCTCTGACCGCCGCGTGAACGGTAAGGTTTTGGTGGTCATTCCTAGCCGCGACCGTCCGGTACACGCCTATTCCGCGATGGTTTCAGCCAACTCTCCCCAGTCAGACGTGAAGATCTACGTCGATGACGACCAGCGCGACCTCTACAAGGACCTGATCGAGTGTCACGGTGAAGACCGGGGGTGGTGTGTGGTTGGACCGAGGGTGGGTCCAGTAGCTGCCGCCAACCAGGTTATCGAGCAAAACCCAGAGTATTCGGCCTACGGTCTGATCACCGACGACTCCAGGATCACCACCAAGGACTGGGCGACATGGCTGCTCGAAGCCTTTTCCCAGTGCCCCAACCAAGTTGGGGTGGTGAGCCCCTACCACAACCACGGGAACCATGTGGACATGCCGTTCGTGTCCCAAGCGTGGTTGAAGGCGGTGGGGTGGTTCGCCTGCCCTGACTGTTACCACTACTGCTGGCCGACCATCACCGGACTGATCGGAGAGATGAGCGCCATCGTTCATGCCCCGATGCAGAAGTTCGCCATCGAGCATGCCGACCACGCCCAAGACCACGCCAAGCAGGTAAGGGACGCCCAGCCGTTCTACGAGTTCGTGAGCCTGAAACTCCCCCCGGTGGTGGAGCGGGTCAGAAGTGCGATGTACTCGTGAACTTCTGGCTGGCCAAGAGAGTCCATGTAGCCGGTGCCTCGGGTTTCATCGGTCGGCACTGCGTCAAGGAGTTGCTGGCCCGAGGGGCGGTTGTGGTGGGAGGGATCGATCACGCCGTGGACATGGTGATCAACCTCGCCGCCAAGACGGCTGGGATCGGTTATGCCTCAAGTCACCACTCGGAGATGCTACGGAAAAACCTGGAGATTTCGACGCAAGTCATCGAAAGAGCACGGATAGCCAACGTCCCGACCTTCGTCGTGGTGTCCTCAGCCTGTGTCTATTCCGACCAGGCACAGAGCCCGATGCCTGAGAGTCTGGGGATGGTGGGGAGTCCAGTCGAAGCCTCCAAAGGCTACGGCTGGGCCAAGCGCATTGCCGAGGTCCAGGGGATGATGTACGCCGAGGAGTACGGGATGAGAGTCCCCATAGCACGCCCATTCAACGCCTACGGGCCGGGAGATGTTTCCGGGCATGTCATCCCAGACTTGCTGAGGAAGATCGATGCTGGTGGAGCCTTGGAGGTCTGGGGAGGCGACCAGACGCGCTCGATGACCTATGTTACCGACTGGGTGGACGCTTTGCTGCTGATTGCCGAACATGGCCCTAGTGGTCAGCCGGTCAACCTGGCGGGGACCGAGTCTGGGGTGCGGATCTCCGATCTAGCCAGGGTTCTGGCCGGAGACGACCGTCCTATCATCTCGCAGCCCGGGGTTATAGGCCATCACGACCGCCGACCCGACTTATCCTGGCTCAAGTCCCAAGGCTGGACCCCAAGAGTGGTACTGGAGGATGGATTGAAGATGACCAAGGACTGGTGGCGCAGCCGATGAGCTTGGCCATCGTCTGTCCTTCTCGTGGCAGGCCGGTAGTGTTGAAGCGCATGATTGCCTCGGCCCTTTCGACTTCCAGCGCCGATGTCCTGATCTACTTGGACTCGGATGACGACGAGACCTATGACCTGATCGACAGCCCCCGGGTCAAGGTGGTGGTCGGGCCGCCGATCGGTAGAGGCAGGGCGATCAACGCTCTTTGCGACCAGTACCGGGACTACCGCATGTACCTCTTGTTTTCGGACGACGCGGTGTTCGTCAGACAGAACTGGGACTTGGAAGTCGAGGAGGCGATGGACAGTTTCGGAGACGACATTGGCTTGGTTCACCTCTCGATGGGGATTCCCGAAGCCTGGGTCAACTGGCCGATCGTGAGTCGCAAGTGGTTGGACGCAGTGGGGTGGTTCAACTTCCCCAAACTCACCCACTACTGCCAGGACACGGTGCTCCAAGCACTAGCTGAGGCGATCGGAAAGATCCGCTACATAGAACCTTTGGTGGTGGGTCACGAAGCTCTATGGCCGGAAGACGGGGCCAAGCGGATCAGCGCCGATGCTCAGCAGTTTCTGTGGTTTTTCGCCAAGGACTTCGGTCCCACGTTGAAGAAACTCCGGGCGGCAACATGAGCGTCTATCGCGTCAACGCCCCCAAAACCCTGCCCCCGAACAACGAGATCCCCTATCTGGTGGCTCAGCACTTCCCCCAGGGTTTCAGGGGTTACGCCATCGATGTCGGGGCTTCGGATGGGAAGTACATCAACTCGACTTATCTCCTGGAGCACATGGGCAAGTGGACAGTGGTATCGGTCGAGGCCAACCCGATGCTGAAGCCCCTGTTGCTGGAAAACCGGGCCTGGGTGGAGATGTGTGCCTGTGGCTCCAAGCCGAAGGACGATGTGGACTTCCACGTCAACCTCGACAACCTCGAAGCCTTTTCGTCACTCATTCCTCAGAAAACCCATCGGCGCTTCAAAGAAGAGGCCGGGGACAGGTGGGAGAAGGTCAAGGTCAACGTCAGAACGGTGGATCAACTGATCGAGAAGTGGCAGTTTCCGAGGTTAGACGCTTTGTTCGTGGACGTCGAAGGCACCGAACGTGACGTGCTCGAAGGCTGCGACTTGGCTAAGTGGAAGCCCAAGGTGGTGGTGGTGGAGTCCTGGGACGAAGGCAGCCATGATGTTTACTTGGAGTCCTTTGGTTATCGCCGCTACGCCAAGTCAGCCGAAAACGACCTCTATGTGAGGGGAGACGAGATGTGAGCCAGACCGTTATGACCTTCCCAGGGAAGTTAGGTGACGCCCTCCACCAGTTTCCAGTGGCCTACTGGTGGGCACGGCAGACCGGCAAGAAGTTCACGGTATGGATGGACGAGAAGACCTGTGCTCCTTTGAAGCCGCTGTTCGAGGCCCAGCCTTGCGTGGAAGGGGTGGAGTTCAAGCCCGGGATCGCCCACTACAACTGTGGCGGTCAGCCTTGGCACTTCGACCTTCCGACCTCGGAGTACGAGGGCAAGAACGTCTACCACTTGGGTTTCAGGTCGATGCCGGTCAGGCAGTTGACGCTAGAAACCCTGGAAAGTGCCAAGGTCCCTTTGGACACCATCACTGAGGACGATCTGGCCAACACCCCATGCCTTGAAGTCGAGCCGGCCGACCAGGTGACGATCCTGAAAGACGGCGCTCCGCTGGTGATCACCCTGGGGCAGAAGCGCCTGTGTCTACTTCATGGACAGGCAGTCTATGCTCACACCAAGAGCACGCCGGGGTTCTGGAAGTTCCTGGCCGGCGTTGAGAGCTACCTGACTCGCGAGTTCGACGAGGTGATCTTCATCGGCAACAACCGGGATCGCGAGGTGGCCCTGCGGACCTACCCCCACTGGTCCTCCTACGACGACGCTGGAGACTTCCTGAGCCTTGCCAGGCTGATGGTACGGGCCAGCCTGGTGATAGGGGTAGGGTCGAGCCCGATCGCCCTCGCTGGGGCATTGAAGGTGCCTTCAGTGAGGGTCCACGACCCGATCGGTGAGAACGCCAAGGTGATCTGGAGCAACCTCCAGCCGGCGCATCTCAACGCGACCGAGATCGAGCTACGCAAGGAGTGGCCAGCCTTCCGCGACCGCTACCTCAAGAGCGAGGTGAGCGTTGTCTGAAACCCTGGGAGGGCTGGTGGATAAGCTGATCACCAACAACACCAAGTTGTGGTTCACCCAGGCCAAGGCCCATGATGCCGCTCAGAAGGGCGAAGGGCTGGATGCGGAGACGGTGGCTCGGCTTCACAGCCTGAACCTGATGCGGAACGAGTTGATGTCTGAGATCGACGTACTTCTGGCTAAGGCGGTAGAAAGTGGCCAAGCAGATGTGGACCCCCGCATCAAGATTGTGTAGCCTAGCCGCTTAGGAGGGTCGCCAAGGATGGCGCAAGGCAAACTACCTGACGGCAGGATCGAGCGCCCGCGTGAGTACCCCTCGTGGGAGCGGGTCATCGAGTTGGTCGATAGCCGCAGGCAGGATAGTCTCCGGTATAACTCCGCCCTCTTCAACAAACTCTCCGACTATTACCGCGCCTACCGTGGAGTCTGGCAGGGTCGTTTAGCCCAGTTCCGTAACAACATCTCGATCCCCTTCACCTTTGCCATGATCCAGTCGGATGTGGCGAGAAAGGTCCAGACTTCCTTCGGAGCCTGGCCGATTGTGGGATTCGAGGGCTACGCACCGGAAGACGCATCAAGGGCCAAGAAGAACGAAGTCCTGATTTCGGCCCAGATGCAGGACTGTGACTCCGCCACCAAGGCGGTGGACTTCTTCCTCCAGGCGGACATCTGTGGAACTGCGATCGCCCGCTGGGGATGGAAGAACCTCACCCGCAAGAACCGCTACCGCAAACTGGAGCAGATCGGCCCTGGTTTCTCGATTCCCGTGGTCTATACCGAGGAGTCGGAGATTTTCAACGGTCCCAACTGGGAAGTGGTGGACCGTCTAGATTTTTGGCAGCAGCCGGCACGCAAGTCGATCGACGAGATGGACTGGGTGATCCACAGGTACTGGGCCGACCTCGACAACCTGATGGACGACGCCAACGGGGACTATCCTTACTTCGATCCCTCATCGGTGAGGATGCTCAAAGACTTCCCGATGACGGGGACTCAGTCAGCCGACTTCATGCAGAGGAAGCTCACCTTCCGAAACGACTATGACTACATGGAGCGCTTGAAAGAGCGCTTCGCCAAGCCGGTCGAGATCTGGGAGATGCACGGCCTGGTGCCGAGCGAGTTCGCCACTGACGGTCTCCGGCACCGCTGCATCGCCGTCGCCAACGAACGGGTAGTGCTGAAGAACCGCGAAGGCCCGATGGCCAACCAGCAAAAGCCCTTCGCTTCCTACTCTCCCATGAGAGATCCCTACGGGTTCGACGGCATCGGCAAGGCGGAGATCGCCTACGGCCCTCAGAGGACGGCCGATCGGCTCAACAACCAGAAACTCGACGCCATCGATCTCTTGATCGACAACCAGTGGGTGGTGAGCAACACCGCTAACATCAACACCCAGAACCTGTTCAGCCGCACCGGGCGCATCATTATGGTGGATGGCCCGGCCGACGACACCACCATCCGGCCGTTGAGCCCGGACATGCGTAACGTCCAGATCGGCAACCAGGAGATCGGCGAACTCTTCAACTTCATGCAGCTAGGAACCGGCGAGACCGACTCTCTGCTCGGTGTGGGCACGAGTTCGAGGGAGACGGCGAGAGGCTTCCTGGGGCGACAGGAGAACGCCCTGACGCGCCTGAGCATGGAGTCGCGACTGGCGGATATCTGGGTCGAGACGATCGCCAACGCTTTCCGCCACATGGACAAGCTGTGGCTGCCGCTTCCCCAGGAGAGGAAGATCCTGGGTTCAGTAGCGACGGTCGATCCCATCACTGGGCTCCCCTACCCCGAACAGGTGACCGAGATCGACTACGACGACCTGGCCCCCGACTACACCGCCCGCGCGGTGGGGTCGAGCCAGATGACGGGCAGGAACGTCAGGCAGCAAAACTGGATGCAGCTACTCCAGGTGCTGTCAGCCAACCCAGCGATGATGCAGTTGGTCAACTGGGCCAACTTCGCGCGCCAGACCTTCGAGTTGTTCGACTTCAAGAACGTCAACGACCTCCTGGTGACTCAGGTTCCCTTGGTGAACCAGCTAGCCACTGAGAACGGGATGAACCCCCAGGCGGTGGCCGGGGCAGTCTCGCAGCCGCTCAACCAACTCAACCCTGAAGTCTTGGGGCAGTTGATGCAGACCCAGCAAACCAGCCCGATTTCCATGGCGGGCATGACGGGGTGACATGCTTACTGCGGGGCAGGTAGAGAAGGTCAAGTTCACGCTTGCTGGGTCTGGTTGGAACGACGTGATGCGTCCCGCGATTCAGCAGCGCGCCAACGAAGCCCTGAAAGCCCTTGCCCTCGACCCCAGCGAGCGGGCTAAGATAGGTGGCGAGTTCAAAGACTTGGAAGACAAGGACCTAAGAGCCATCATCCGCGAGTGTCAGTGGATGCTCGTGGTGTGGGTGAACGAGGTCAACGTCTTCGAGATGAATCGGCGTTCGGAGGAAATCCAGCGCCAGCAGAACGGCCCCGGCATGGAGCCGGATGCCCACCAGGCTGGCCTAACCCGCTAGCCGGAAGAGGAACCAAGGATGGACGAGAACCAGGTCGATCCGGCTGCCGATAACAAGGAGCCCAACGCCGACCAGCGTATTGCTGACCTCGAAGCTCGACTGGCAGATACCCAACGGCGCTACGCCGCCTCCTCGGAAGAGGGCAAACGGCTCGCCCAGTTGAACCAGCAGTTTCAGCAGCAAGCATTCGAGTCGCGCCAAACCGTCCCGCAACGCAGTCCCAGCCCCTACCAGTCGCTGATCGACTCGGGGGTGGACGCAGCAGCGATCGACGCCATCGTGGATGAGCGTGTGAACACCAAGATCGCAGCGGCGTTCGAGCCGATTGCCAAGGGATTCCAGGCCCGCACCCAGATGCTCGCCTCCTACCCCGAATACGGGAAGTACGAGGCCGATATCGCGGCCTTTGTCCAGTCCGACCCGACCGTCAACGAGCGCTACCAGCGGATCTTTTCATCCGATCCCATCGCTGCCAACGAGTACGCCTACCTGAAGTACGGGGAGACGACCAAGCGGAGCCACAAGAACGGTACTCAACGCGAAGCCCGCGAGGAGACCGCTCACGCCCAGATCCCCTCGGGGAGAAGCGGCGACGCCCGCCGGCAGCCTCAAGGCAACGAAGCCGCCCTCCATGAAGCAAGGAGAGCGGTGATCGAGTCTGGATACAACAAGGGAGCGGTGAACAACTTCGCACGGCAGCGCCTGCGTCAAGTGATTACCGACGAGTTCCTGAACCAGTAGGGGCTCTTGGAGGGGGCATAAGGACATGCCGACCGCACCAGGTACAGTATCTGATGCTGGTTTGTTTTCGACCATCGACAGTGGCTATCTCAACACCGTCACCGGAGCGGGGCATCACGAGGATCTGACCGACATCGTCACGATTCTCGACAGCTACCAGACCCCGTTCTTCTCCTCGGCCCCGAAGATGCGGGCCTACGACGTGATGCATAGCTGGGCGGTGGACTCGCTGGCGGCAACGGCGACGGCGGGCCTGGCGGAAGGCATCGACTTCGGTGGTGACACCATCACCGGGCCGGCGCGACTGAGCAACGTCACGCAGATCTTCGCCCGTCACGTCATCGTCTCCGACCGCGAACGTGCCGCACGAGTGGCCGGTATTCGTGATATGTACGAGTACCAGACCATGAAGGCGTTCAAGGAGATCGCGAGAAACTTCGAGTCGCGTTCCTTCAACTCCGGCACTGGTGTGGCAGCGAGCGCCACGGGTGCTGAAGCCACCACGGCTCCCTTGATGAAGGGGTTCCGTGGGCTGGGTATCAGCACCGCCTCCAGCGCCTCGGGTGGGTTCGCAACCGCCGACCTGATCACCATGACGCAGGTGCTGTTCCAGGCCGGAGCCGAGCCGGACTCGATCTGGTTCGCGCCCGACACCAAGCGTCAGTTCACCGTTGCGACCCTGGCGACCACCTTCAACACCAGGAACATCGCCGCGTCGGATATGCGGATCGTGGCCAACATCGACGTATTCGAGACCCCGTTCAGCCAGTTGCTGGCGGTGATCACCGACCGATTCATCCCCTGCTCGACTTCGAGTGCGGTGGGGGCGTACTACATCGGTGATCGCTCGATGGCCAAGGTGGCGTTCTACCGCCCGCCTCAGCATAAGCCGATGGGCAAGGGTGGCGATCATACAAGAGGAATCTGCCTCATGGAGGCAACGATTCAGCTCGACCACCCAAGCTCGTGGTACGCCATGACTGGTGTCACCAACGGCTAGGTAAGGGGATGGGGGCTGGGTGCTGCCCGGCCCCCTACCTTAAAGGAGGACTCATGCTCGGCCAGGCAGTGAAGGCACAGCGGATCGTGGCTGAGAACAAGGGTTGGAGCACCACCAAGATCGTTGGCAAGGACGGCGACAACGTCGATATCGCCAACTGGAACAAGCAACCCGAGTCGCAGATCATCGGCACGCCGTCGGTAGGGAAGTTCACCGAGAGCATCCCTGAGCGTCAGAAGGACTTTCCTGGCTCAGTACCTGACAAGGTGGGTCAGGGCGTGGCGTGGAACCAGCCGGAAGATCCTCGTGGCTACGAGGACCATCACACCGTCCACGCCGATCCCGAGGCGGGTAAGTAGATGTTCTACGTCGCCAAGAACGAGAGTCCGGCTGACGTGATGATGGACCCCAAGCTCCTGATGGCGGTCAACCCGGACTACTACGGTCCGAGGTTCGACGGCATCGCCGAGTTGCGGAAGATCGACGACGGCAGTCTTCATCGGGGAAACGAGTTCAGGCGAGTGGCGAGTTTCGTCAACGTACCACTGTTCGCGGCGATGGAAACGCTGCTCGACCCCAACTGGCTGAAGGACAAGAAGATTTTCTACGACTTCTTGGACCGCAACCCGGAGTACTGCACTTACGATCGCCGTAAGGCACGGAGAAACAACAGCGTGACGGTGATCGACGGCAAGGAGGTGCTGAAATGACGGTCCAGTTCAAGGGTGGCACGAGTGGCGACCGCTACGACTATAAGCCCAGCGTCCCGGGAAGTCAGTCGCTTCCGATCCAGTTGACGGAGACTGGAGACAGAAACCCCAGCACCGTGGTCTGCAAGGGTGGGCCGAAGGGCGACCACTACAGCAACCCGATCACGGCGACCCAGGACGATCTGCCGACCTTCATGCCGGCCGGCGGCACCAACGGAACAGGCACGGACATCGAAGACCCCGACACGCCTTACAGCCAGGCATCTCCGGGAGACATCTTCAAGGGCAGTAAGTCCGATGGCTAGGGTAGCGCCGAAGAAGAGGATGCCCATGGCCCGGGCGGGGAACTACGTCGCCCCAGTGGACACGGTGGGGATGGACCCGGAGATGAAGTCCAGCCTGACCGGCACGCCGATGAACAAGGTGGAGAAGGCATACGTCCAGGGCACAGGGAGAAAGTCGGCGGTAGAGGCTGTGAGACGCGCCAGGCGCGCAAACAAGGCACCACTCCTCAAGGAGGATTAGTGGCGAAGCCGCTGACCATCTACACCGTTTGGCCGCCCAAGGCGACGGCAAGTTTCTACTACCGGATCGGTGTCCCGGTTTCGACCGCCCAGGATCTTGGACTCAACGTCAGGTCGATCATCGACCAGAACCTGGTGGACGTGTCGCCGATGGACCGTATCCGAAACTTCTGCGAGTCGGACTTGATCATCCTCTACCAGCCGGTGGGTGAGTCGGTGATCCAGCAGATTCGCGGAGTGCAGTCGTTCCTGGTATCGAGACGTGACGATGGCTGGAAGTGGCCGCCCTCGGTGATGCTGGAGACTGACGACAACCTGTTCAACGTCAGCCCCCTGAACCAAGCCTTCAAGAACCTCGGCATCCGCGACATGAACGGCACCATGATCCCTCCCGGCCACCATATCGGTGTGATCTCCAACGGCGAGAAGAAGGTGCTATGGCGTGACGGGGAGGCTGACTTCTCGATTCTCCGTAACCGCCAGACGCTGGGGACGTGGAAGTCCTTGCTGGAGATGGCGGATGCGGTGGGGTGTTCGACCCCGGCGGTGGCCAAGGCAATCGAGAAAGAGGCCAACGTCAAGCGCGTCAAGATCCATCCCAACCTGGTCCGGTTCGACCACTACGAGCAAGTGGACTTGAAGGAAACCGACAAGATCAAAATCCTGTGGCAAGGCGGCATCGCTCACTACGAGGACTTCTATCCTCTAAGAGAGGCGTTCGGGAATGTCACTCGCAAGTACCCTGAGGTTCACTGGATCATCTGGGGGGCGCAGTTCCCCTGGGTGAAAGAGTTGATCCCCGCCCATCGTTACACTTTCAAGGACTGGTGCCCTTACCCCGAGTACAAGCTGAGACTGGCGATGGTGGGGCACGACATCGCGATCGCCCCACTCCAGGAAAACGTCTTCAACACCTGCCGTTCGGCCATCAAGTGGTACGAAGCCTCGGTGCTGAAGAA
>Ga0065705_10001813_pt1 | contig 42682 bp, 34 predicted proteins | sample SwibulcommuniRL2_FD_59092 | JGI IMG/M metagenome (GOLD analysis project Ga0065705, IMG submission 59092) | Bulk soil microbial communities from switchgrass field near Rose Lake, East Lansing, Michigan, USA - RL2 Bulk Soil v2 (version 2) | ecosystem: Environmental > Terrestrial > Soil >...
TTCAGATTTGCTAAAGTCATTCTCTGGAATGGAGTCCGATTTCGAGATGGCGACCTTTAGCAGAGTCGAGTCTTCACCGGATTGGCCTTTTCCTATTTCAACCGCCATTCATTCGGGCAGGGAACTGGGAACAGCAGCAGCACATCTGCTGTTTGGGCGGCTCGATGGCTCTGTGACGGGCCCAGCCCGCACGATTACAGTCCCCATGAAAATCGTTTTTCCAGAGAATGAATCGGATAAGACACTCAAAGCATGAAGAGGCAGGAATTCTTTTTTTTATTCACAAAGGATATATCAACCTATCCTTTAATCACACCCAGTCATTCCCAAATTACGAGAGGAAAGGTGGTGCAAAACCAGATATCCAATTCAAATCCACAGTTCACACAATCTTGAAGCACTTAATCCCGAAAGGAGACGTTGAATATGAACGCAATTAAACGATTTACTACTCTGATGTTGGTAACCATTCTGTTAGTAGCCTGTGCGCCTGCGGCAACTCCCATAGCGGCGCCAGCGCCAACAGAGGCCCCTCAGGCAACGGACGCTCCCCAGTCAACTACAGAACCAACCACCGCCGCTCCAGCTGAAATCAGCTGGATGGTATTTGAAACGCCGGCATTAACGGCCTCATTCTGGGACGGGGTCATCGCACAAGGTATAAAGGATTCTGGCGTACCAAGCCTTACTGTCAAGAAATTAGTTACACCTGGCTCTGATCGCACTGCCTATGCCAAACAACTCATTGCCGCTGGCACCGAGCCCGACCTCATGCAATCCATTTCCACACAAGACTTTGTGGATTCTGGTTTGCTCCAGCCATGGGATCAGAAGTGGAGCGAAGAAAACTTCATCCTCCCAATGGCCACCTCGATAAAAGGCAAGATCTGGCAAGCTCCTACAAACTCACAGATCATTCCGCTAGTCTTCTACAACAAGGATTTATTCAAGCAGGTCGGTGTGGAAGTTCCCAAGACCTGGGCCGAATTCCAAAATGTGGTGGAGAAGCTTAAGGCTGCTGGCGTCAAGCCAATTCAGATGGTTGGCGCAGCGGATGGCGGATGGGCTGCGGCGTTCACGTTGGAAGGGATTCTCTCGGCGGACGTGCTCGGCAATACTCCAGATTGGGCACAGCAACGGACAGCCGGCACCGTCAAATTTACCGATGCGGGCGTTGAAGCAGCATTCAATAAGTATAAGTGGCTGGCAGACAACGGCGCGTTCGATCAAGCTGATCTGGGTGTCGGGTTCGCAGACGCGAACAGCGCCTTTGGTGATGGCAAAGCAGCCATGTATTTTATGGGAAGCTGGTTCCTGCAATATGACGCGATTAAGAATGCCAAGTTCGAGCCGGGCGTTTTCCTTTTCCCGCGAGAAGATGGCAAACAAATTGTCCCCTTCTCGGTTGGAGGCGGAATTCACATCTCTTCAAAGAGCGAACATTTGCAGGAAACCATTGCATTCGCGCAGGCTGTTGCACTCTCGCCAGAGTTTATGAAGACGCTTATCGAGACAGATGGCGCGATCTCGATGGTGAAAGGCATGACAGTGGAGAAGTATGGCGCCACAGTGACAAATGTCTATAAAGAAGCCATGAACTACGTCGGGAAAGACGGCCTGACCAACGTAGATGCATTCGGTTGGGTTAACAACGACTTTGCCTTGGCTCCTGGTATGGATGGCGAAATTAACAAGTCTGCTCAGGCAATCATCAATGGCACAGATGTCAAAAGCGAATTGGAGCGGTTGGACAAAGCCTGGGATCTCGCCATCCAGAAGTAAATCCAAAAGCGTTTAAATCGATTGTCCCAATAAGACAGGTTTGGCGGTTCCTGTTAAAAACCGCCGTTCTGTTTTCTTGAAAATGGTCAGAAGGCTGTGATGTCGACCGCCCCCTTTCATCATTTCGCCATTAATCATTGCTTATGTTGACGCACTCAAATCAGCCCAGGCATCGGAAAATATGAGATCAAAAAGGCGTTTCCAATTTGACTATATCTCCGTCACAATGACGATCGGCATCCTGCTATATCTGGCTGTCCTTATTTTGCCCTTGCTACTGAGTTTTTTTTACAGCTTCACCAACTTCAACCTGCTCAACGCCACAAATAGTTTTATAGGTGCTAGGAATTATGTCTCGATGTTAAACGATGACACCTTCGTATCGACGCTGCGATTCACAATAGGAACCACCGTCATCGTNACATTGCTNACCAATATTTTCGGATTGGTCATCGCTTTGGCATTGAACCAGACCGGCNCTTTCTACTCTGTTCTACGAACAGTATTTTTTATTCCGCAGGTGCTAAGTTCGGTNGTNATTGGCTTTATCTGGAGCGGCATGTTGAATAGCGAGCGTGGATTGGTCAACACCCTGCTTCGCCAGGTTGGGCTGATCGGCACGGATGGCAACATCTCCTGGCTCGGCACGCCAAATCTCGCCACGCTTTCGGTGATCGTNGTGTGCATCTGGCAGATGGTTGGCTTCTGTACTGTAGTCTATCTGGCTGCNCTTCAAGGTGTGCCGCAGGACCTGAAAGACGCGGCAAATGTGGATGGCGCCAACTCCTGGCAAACTTTTTATAACGTAACTTTCCCGCTGCTAGCGCCCGGCGTAACAGTGAATGTGGTCATCTTATTAATTATGATGTTTAAGCTGTACGATATCATCCTGGTGATGACGGCGACCGGGCCAGCTGGCTCGACAGAGTCTCTGGCATATTACGTTACGAGAATGGCATTCACGGTAAACAAAGTTGGCTATGCCTCCGCCATGGCAGTGGTATTGTTTATTATCATAGCGATGATTTCAGCCGGACTGGGTAAATTCTTGCGCAGCCGCGAGGTTGAATATTAATGAATACCAACCGGATTATTTCGCATATGGTATTGATTTTGGTAACGGTAGTGTTTGGCCTACCGCTCTATATGGCAGTGGTCAATACATTCAAAACACAAGAGCAAATCCTGGCAGATCCGCTGGGTTTTCCTGCTCCTTTCACATTGGAAAATTTAGCCAATGCGTTGGGCCGGCCGGACCACCTAATCGCGCGTGGGTTGCTGACAAGCACGATCCTGGTTGTGGCTTCGGTGTTTTTCATCGTTATATTTTCCTCGGCGATCGGCTATTACATTGCACGCCACAACACGCGCTTTACGAAGGGGTTGCAATTGCTGTTCCTGGCCGGCCTGATGATTCCGTCGCAAATCTATCTGATCCCGATTGTTCAAATATTCAGAAAGTTCCATTTGATCGGATCGTTTTCCAGTATGTTGGTAGTCTTCATCGGTGGTGGATTGCTTTCGTTTGCAGTTTTTGTCTATAGCGGGTTTATCAAAAATGTTCCAGTTGAGGTCGAGGAAGCGGCTTTGATCGACGGGGCAAATAAGTTCCAAATGTTTTGGATGATACTCTTTCCCCTATTGCGCCCAGCCACCGCAGCGGTGGTGATCTTCTTGAGCTTGTGGATCTGGAATGAATTTCTTCTGCCACTGATTTTGCTTGGCCCAGGCAAGGGCGTCACGATCACTCTTGGCGTTTATATGTCACTTGGTCAGCTGTATACCATCAACTATGGGCAAATGTTTGCTATGATGATGATTGCGTCTTTGCCCATGCTAGCCTTCTTCTTCGCCTTCCAAAAAGAATTTATCGCCGGACTCACCAGCGGCGCGCTCAAAGGATAAGCTTGCCTTGATATGACTGATTGACCTTATACGAGCATGTAGCCCTCTAGTCCATATGAATTGATAACATGTCAAAACCTCTCACCGTCTTTATAACTCACTCGGCACATACCGACATCGGTTTTACTCATCCCCAAGATCAAATCCTGCGGATGTATCTCGACCACTATGATCAGGTACTTGCCCTTTGCGCTCAGACAAGCTCCGCATCTCCAGAGCAGCGCTTCAAGTGGACCTGCGAAACGGCCTGGCAAGTACGCCACTACCTCACAGAGCGGCCAGAACGAACAGACGAGTTTGTAGCATTCGCCCAGGCAGGTCAGATTGACATCACTGCCGGCTATCTGCATTTCACGGATCTCATCGACCTGGATGCCTACCGCCGCAGCCTGGAATGGGGGATGGAATTTTGTGCGAAGTACAACTTGCCCTTCCGCTGCGTAGTCCATTCGGATATTAATGGCTGGCCCTGGGGATTGGCTGATCTACTGGAGCAGCATCAAATCCCATTCTTTTGCAGCCAGACCAATCTGGATATGGCAACTGCTCCGCTAAGCCAGCGAGGCAGTGTTGACTATCATTCACTGTTTGAGCGGAAGGCCTGGCTCCATGCCGATGCCCCCATTCGCGTGCCGCAGGCTTTTTGGTGGCAGGGGCCAAATGGCGGCAAAGTACTGCATTGGTTGGGTGAGGGTTATCTGGTGGGTAACAATCTTGGGCTGTCAGGGAACTACTCGTTCAATGCCGATAAGACGCGCTATTACTGGGAACGCGATTCTGATACGGCTGATGATCTGTATCAGATTGCAAAGTACGAAGTGCCGCGCTATCTGAACCGCCTGCTGTCTGCCGGGTATCCACTCGATATCGCGTTGATCAACACAGCAGGGTATTACGTCGATAACTCCCCACCAGATTCACGCTGGCTGGAGATCATTGGGCGTTGGAATGCCGATCATGACGATGTGAAGCTGCGATCTGCAACGCTCAGTGAATGGTTCGCCGCGCTGTTAGAGCGGGACACCGGGCAATGGCCGATCTACGACTGCGCCTGGCCTGATCATTGGTCACATGGGCTGGGTGCGTCAACCGAGCGTATCGCTCAGGCGCGACGCACGCAACGTCGCCGCAGCAGCATCGACGCATTGGTGAAGCAGACGCATTCCGAGGAAATCCACCAAACATTCGCTGCGGCGCTTGAACAGGAACGACTTGCCCTTGAACATACCTTCAATGTCTGGTCATCCATCACAAAACCCGATTCGCCTGAAAGTGCATTTCAACAGGCGGCCAAAGAGTTATATTTTCACCGTGCCGAACTCTATCTTGATGAAGCAGTTGGCAGTGCTTTACGCAGCTTAACCCCTGCCAGTACCAGTCTTCCTTCCCTTTATGTTTATGTTGGCGAAGAGCTCCCAGCCCCTCGGCTGGTACATTTCAGCCTGGGGGATGTCTCGCTTGATCCAGACACACAGGTATTCATGACAGAAAGCGGACAGGTATGCCGATTTCAATCAGATACAAGGGGAGAGTACGTCCTGAGCCTGCCATCAGGAATCCAAGGACTCGTCGCGCTACGGCTTGATACAGTTCCAACAGAGAAATCGATTATCTCGGCTCCGGCTTCCACCTATAGTATGGTGAATCCAAACTGGCATCTAATGCTCGATCCCGACACCGGAGGGTTATCCAGTCTGATTGAGACATCTACCGGACGCGAGTGGGTGGACAAGAAATCCTCATATGCTTTTGGACAGTTTGTTCATGAGGTGATTGTTCATCCGCTGGGGCGTGAGGCAGTTCATAACCTTGCACGCTACGTCGCTTTGGGAGTTGCCAATCAGGAGGGACAGGATCGGCTTGGAGATTCTGAAGTGTTCGCTCATCGCTCGCCCCAGATGCGTTCACTGCCGTTACGGGTGCCAGGCCCCGTTTTTGATAGTCTGGTGATGCAGGGAGAAAACGAACCGTTTGGTCAAGTGCGTCTCACCTGGCGCTGCTATCATGCCCAACCTGTTGTAGAGCTTGTGGTTGACTGGACCAAGAACTGGTGTTCACAGCCGGAAGCCAGCTATATAGCCTTTCCATTTGCTGCATCAAATGGTCAGCTGAAGCTGGAAGCGGCAGGCGGGTTCTTTCAACCAGGCAGCCATAAGTCAAAGGGTCAGTTGCCCGGGACTTGTGCCAATTACTATACCACTCAGCGGGCTGCCCATATTATTTCAGCTGATGGCCTGGAATTACTCTGGCTGCCACTTGATGCGCCATTGGTAATGCCCAATGTTATCAACTACGCGAACTGGGAGCCTGGCCCCTGGGATTGGAATGGTTTTCTGGCCTCTATGCCCGTTAATCATTATTGGCTCACTAATTTTTCCCCAAGTCAACGCGGGCACATGCGGCTTCGCTATCGGTTGATCAGCAGAACTGGTTTATCAGATGTCGAGTCAGCTATTCTGGCAGCCTCGCCCATTGAGGCTCTCGGCTGGCGGTAAAGCAGTGTTGCTATTTAAGGAAATTAACCATGAACCTGTTCTCTGAATGGCGTGACACGAGTCAGATACTTGCTCCTGTGAATCATTTTCCTGCCACGAATGACCATTACAACCTGTATCCAGGGTTCCCAATCGGCCCCAATAAGATTTCATCTGGATATGATGCTTTGGCAAAACTCCTTGCCAGGGAACGCCAGGTGATTCTGGATGGATATGGCGGGGTTTTCTGGGAAAATTTACGAACGCAGTTGAATAGCAGCCTGCTTCAATTGGGTGTGCGAGCAGCCTGGATGAACATCGAAAACGCTTATCGGCCTGTCGAAGAAATTGAGCTCTTGGTAGCAGACTTCATTGACAACGATGATCCTTTGTTCGGAACGCTATTCACGGGAGAAATGCAGGATTTTGTTGACCCGGAACGATCACGCTCATTGCGCCCCGACCCTGATGTTGATCTATCGGTACTCTATGGTTGCGGTGCCGCGTTGGCTGAATGGGATGGGCTTTTAGTGTATATAGACGTACCCAAAAACGAAATTCAGTTCCGATCACGTGCGGGCGCAATTTGCAATCTCGGCTGCGTTGAGCCCAGTGATTCTAAAGCAATGTACAAACGGTTTTACTTTGTGGATTGGGTAGTCCTCAATCGGCATAAATCCCGCCTGCTTGAGCGTTTGGATTTGATCNTAGATGAGCAGCATCCGAACGAACCAATAATNATGGCAGGTAATGATCTGCGGCGAGCACTTACCCAAATGAGNCGCAACTATTTTCGCNCACGTCCCTGGTTTGAACCAGGACCATGGGGCGGTCAATGGATCAAGCGTCATCTACCTCAACTACCTCAGGATGTTCCCAATTATGCCTGGTCATTTGAACTCATCACGCCTGAGAACGGTTTGATGCTGGAGAGTGATAACCGACTGCTGGAAGTTTCCTTTGACTTTCTGATGTTTCAGGAAAATGAGGCTGTCCTTGGTGAGGCTGCCTCTCGTTTTGGTCATAACTTTCCCATCCGCTTCGATTTCCTGGATAGCTTTGATGGCGGAAACCTTTCAGTACAATGCCATCCGCGCCCTGATTACATTCGTCGTCACTTTGGTGAGGGTTTCACACAGGATGAAACCTATTACATTTTGGATTGCGCTTCAAATGCACACGTTTATCTTGGATTTTGCGAGGGGGTTGACCCGTTACTATTCCGTGATGCTTTAGAACAAAGTGCGGCGAATGCAGTACCCATAGACATCGAACGATTTGTCCAAGCGATCCCAGCCAATAAGCATGATCTGTTCCTTATTCCTCACGGAACCGTACATTGCTCTGGGGTAAACAATCTGGTCTTGGAGATTAGCGCCACACCTTATATCTTCACATTCAAGATGTACGATTGGATGCGCCTCGGCCTTGATGGACAACCACGACCGTTAAACATCCAGCGGGCTTTTGAGAATCTTAACTTTGAACGCCAGGGTCGGCGTGTTCAAGCGGAGTTGATCTCTAAGCCTTATGAGCTAAAAGGTGGGCATAACTGGAGCCTCATCCATCTGCCAACACACGCTGATCACTTTTACGATGTGCATCGTTTTGATTTCAAGGATACAGTGGAATCTACGACTGATGGTTCATGTCAGGTCATGAATCTGGTAGAGGGAAAATCAATAATTTTGGAGACTGAAGACGGGATGCGTCAGCGCATCCATTATGCTGAGACCTTTGTTGTCCCTGCTGGCGCCCGCAGCTACCGTCTAATCAACGAAGGACAGGCAATTGCTAAGGTTGTTAAGGCGTTTGTCAAACATGGTAAAGGCGGGATAGCAGCTTGATGAGCCAGTATGTGCTGGGAGTGGAGGGCGATGGAACTAAAACCAATGCAGTCATACTGGATGAACATGCCCACCTGTGCGGCTTCGGACGAGGCGGTCCATCTAATCTTGAAGATCTAAGTCTGGATGTAATTCAGGCCAACATTTCTAATGCAATTCATCAAGCCTGCCAAATGGCGGGGTTGGCTTCTGCCTGTTTCGACTCGGCGTTTTTTGGCATGGCTGGTGTCGTCTCTCCACGTGACCGACACGCCATCCAGAAAATAGCCGAAGCAATGCACTTGGCCCCTGCGGAACAAATTGGAATTGATCATGATTGCCGAATTGCTTTAGCCGGAGGTCTGCGCGGGCGACCCGGCATCGTTCTGATCGCTGGCACAGGATCATCTTGTTTCGGAATGAACGCCGAGCGAGAAAGTTGGCGAGCTGGCGGTTGGGCGCACCTGCTGGCAGATGAAGGGAGTGGCTATTGGCTGGGTCTTCACGCCATGAAAATTGCTGTCGCCTCATTCGATGGGCGTGCTAAACCTTCCGTATTGATGGAATTGGTAAAACGCCATCTTGGTCTCACCGAAATGAACGAGATCATGCACCGCTTATATGTCGTTGGCTTGTCGCGAGCCGAGATGGCGGCGTTGGCTCCGTTAGTGCTGGATGCTGCCGCAGCAGGCGACGAAGCGTCGATCAACCTCGTTCAACGCGGAACCCAGGAATTGGCGGACTGTATCCTCGCAGTTGCACAACATCTGAGCTTAGCTTCAGGTAATTCCGAGATTGTATTGGTTGGAGGCCTATTTCAGAGCAGTGAAATCTTCCTCCAACCCATGCATCAAGCAAACTTGCAGCGTCTACCCGGATGTCGCATTCAGCAGCCCGAATTTCCACCAGTATTAGGTGCATGCATATTAGGTTTGCAGGCGCTGAGTCTTTCTATGGATGATGAGCAGGCGCATTCCCTTCATAAGCAGGTAGAAAATCTGGGAATTAGGTAGCAATCCCATGTCTCTGAAAGCCTATACTTTCTGTAATCAATTAGGAATATCATTCACCTGATCTTGAGATGCATGTGAAAATGAATGGCGGAAAGCAGTCAAACACAAAATTGGCGCGAATTCGGGGCCTGATTCATCAGCGCAATAAAACTAAGGCGAGTATCCCCTCGCGACACGTACAGGCTCTAAAGAAAGTTTTGCAAAGTAATAGACAGAAATTCCAAGGCCATTACCTGTTGACAAGGGATACGCGCCTTTAATTATTATTTAGATGTAATAGGATGTAAAATACACATTGGACCCTAAACCAAACTTCTCATAATCGCTTGGTCGTAGGTTCGAATCCTACTGTGCCCACTGATTTACTCAAGGATTCTGAAATGTGCACCGGATAGGAATCTCAAAGGAAATCAATCCTAAAATCGTTCAAGAGCAGTTAGGACACTCCAGCATAAATCTAACCCTCAACACGTACTCACACGTGATTAAGTCGATGAGGGGCATTGCTGCTAACGCTTTAGAGGAGGTTGTAGGATCTGCTTCGGTATGCCAAAAGTATGCCAAACACGTTAGCAGATGTAGGACAGATTGGACAAGATGTAATTGAGAGCCTATAAAATCGCCAAAATACAGGAAAAAAAGGACAGAAAAGACACATAAATACAGGTTGGACTCAAAGTAAGACAAAAAATCTCATTCTAAGCTTTCTTTTAAGCCGTTGGTTGAGAGTTCGAATCTCTCCGCGCTCACAAGTTGACGCCCTTTTGGGCGTTTTTGTTTTGGCTGAAAGTTTTCACTTGATGAATAGTCTTCAGATCATTTGAAGAATCGTAATCTTTCTTTGCTCGTTCCAAAATTTTAAGCCTACCGCCCAATTCATTTCTGAACACGCGTGCTATAATCTTTCAAGCTCACCATGTCCTTCGCACATCTTCACGTTCACACGGAATACTCCATGCTCGATGGCTTCTCGAATATTAAGAAGCTGATCAAGCGCGTGAAGGAGTTGGAGATGCCGGCTGTGGCGATCACTGACCATGGCACAATGTTTGGGGTGATCGACTTTTATAATGCGGCAACAAAGGAAGGTATCAAACCGATCATCGGTGTGGAAGCTTATATGGCTGCGCGCGGCATGACGGACCGTGACTCCAAACTTGACCGTTCCTCCTATCATCTCCTCCTGCTTGCTGAAAATGAGACGGGTTATAAGAATCTACTCAAAATTTCCTCTGCCGCGCAACTCGACGGTTTTTATTATTACCCTCGCATCGATCGGGACTTTTTAGCGGCTCACTCGGAGGGGATTATTTGCACTTCGGGATGCATGTCTGCGGAAATTCCGCGAGCCTTGTTGAACGATAACCCCGAAGAAGCCGTAAGACGTATGAACTGGTATTATGATGTCTTTGGATCTGATCGTTTTTTCGTTGAATTACAGCAACACAACATCAAAGAGATCACTGATTTAAATCGTAAGCTAGTCGAAATGGGAGCGCGCTATTCGGCAAAGTATGTCGCGACCAATGATGTCCATTACATCAATAAAGACGATTCGCGTTTACAGGATATTCTGCTCGCGATTCAAACCAATGCGCTGCTCACCGATCCTGACCGTATGCGAATGACCGATGACTCATACTATCTTCGTACGCCACAGGAAATGAGTCGACTCTTTGCGGAAGTGCCCGAAGCATTGAGCAATACCCTTTTGATTGCCGAGCGATGCAATGTGGATTTGGGCTTCAAAGGCTATCATTTGCCTGATTTCCCTGTTCCGGAGGGATTCACCGCGGAGACCTATCTTCGCTATTTATGTGAAGAAGGGGCGAGAAAACGCTACGGGGATCGCGCGCCCAGTCCACAGGTCCAGGAAAGGATCGACTATGAGTTTGGCATCATCCATAAGATGGGCTTCGATGCCTACTTCCTGATCGTGTGGGATTTGTGTCGGCATGCACGTGAAAACGGGATTTGGTACAACGCGCGTGGTTCTGCGGCGGGTTCGATCGTTGCTTATGTATTGCAGATTGCGCTCGTTGATCCGCTCCAGCATGATCTGTTGTTCGAGCGTTTCCTTAATCCCGGCCGCATCTCGATGCCTGATATTGACCTTGACTTCCGCGATGACCGCCGCGCTGAGATGCTTGAATATTGCACACGAAAATATGGCAATGACAAGGTTGCGCAGATCATCACGTTTGGCACGATGGGAACGAAGGCTGCATTGCGCGATGTAGCACGTGTGAACGATATTCCTCTTCCTGAAGTGGATCGGGTTGCGAAACTTGTGCCATTCGTTTCAGGCAGACAAACCACCATGCAAGATGCTATGGCTGTAACTGAGTTCAAGGAGATTTATAATTCGCAACCCCATTTGCGCGAGTTGATCGACACCGCTGCAAAAATGGAAGGAACCGTCCGCAATGCAGGGACGCACGCGGCGGGCGTTGTGATCTCTGATAGACCCATCGTCGAGTATCTGCCGCTGCACCGTCCCACATCGAATTCCGAAGAAACTCCTATTAAGACCGTCACACAGTTCGAAATGGGCATTCTGGATTCACTTGGAATGCTCAAGGTCGATTTCCTTGGACTGATCACGTTGAGCGTAATGGCGAAGGCCTGCGACATGATCGAGAAGCGTCACGGGATCAAATTCGATTTGGATAATATCCCGCTGGATGACCCCAAGTCATTTGAGTTGATGGGAAGCGGGCACACCGCAGGGATCTTCCAGGTGGAAGGTACGGGTATGACTCGCTACCTTGTGCAGATGAAGCCCAAAACACTGGATAACATCATCGCCATGGTCGCATTATATCGTCCGGGACCGATGGCGTTCATTCCTGATTACATCGCGCGCATGCATGGCGAAGCAGAAGTGGAATATCGTCATCCGGCGCTCGAGCCGATCTTCCAGGACACGTATGGCATTCCTGTTTATCAAGAACAACTGATGCGTGCCGCAGTGGAACTTGCAGGATACACGCCTTCCGAGTCAGATGAACTGCGCAAAGCCATTTCGAAGAAGAAAAAAGAAGAGATTGAGAAGCATCGTAATAAGTTTGTCGCAGGTGCCGTGAAGAATGGGATAGCGAAGGAAATTGCCGAAGCCATCTACAGCGACTGGGAGGAATTTGCGCGTTACGGGTTCAACAAGAGTCATGCTGCTGATTATGGCGTAATCTCAGTTGAAACCGCATATCTAAAAGCGCATTATTCCGCTGAATATATGGCGGCGCTATTATCAGCAAATGCGGGTAAGACTGAGCAGGTCGCCCTGTATGTGGCCGAGGCGCGCAGCATGGGAGTGCCTGTGCTTGCGCCGGAAATCAATGCCTCAGAGTGGGACTTTGGAATTGAAGACGCCGACGCAGACGGGAAACCACACATCCGCTTTGGTTTGGGCGCGATCAAGAATGTCGGTCAGGCGGCGGTGGAACTGATCATTGAAGAACGTGACAGGAATGGCAAGTTCAAAAACCTGAATGAATTTGCCCGCCGCGTAGACCTGCGTGCCGTGGGGAAGCGCGCGCTTGAATGCCTCATCAAGGTTGGCGCGATGGATATGTTTGGGAATCGGGCCGCGCTGCTTGCTTCGCTGGACCGGGTTGTATCCATTAGCAGTAATCATTTCCGGGCGGCGGAGGCGGGGCAGATGTCCCTCTTCGGAGAGAGCACCGGTGTACTCGAAGACATTCAGCTTCCGGATGTCAGCAATGTGGATAAGCGTGAGATGCTCAATTGGGAGCGCGAACTCATTGGCCTTTATATCTCCGATCATCCGCTCACGCCCTATCAGCAGACTTTTGTACAGATCGTCAGTTATTTCTCGGGTCAACTGCCTGGGGCGCAGCATGAAGAGAAGGTGCGCCTGGCAGGTCTCGTTACGGCGGTGCGGCCTTACACAACAAAGACGAACAAGCCGATGGGCTTCGTCACGCTCGAAGATATTCAAGGTAACATCGAGCTTGTCCTTTTCCCAAAAACCTGGCAGAAAACGCGCGAGCAACTCGTCGTGGGTCAGATCATTATTGTCGAAGGTAAAGTGGACACGGGCAGTACACCGCCAAAAATTTTAGTAGATGAAATCAAGACGGAGATCAAAATCCTGGAGCCATTGGTTTCACCGGTTAACTTGAGCAACCCGTCTCTCCCTTCGGAGAAGACACAGATTGATCCCACAACCCATTCGACTCAGCTACCCAAGCAAGACACTGCTCTGCAAAAGAAGATTCCTACAAAGCCAAGCATTCCGCCACCTATGCGGCAGGCTGCAGAGAAGAGCACTTCAACTTATGAAGTTGATTCTGAACTTGATGATATGCCTCCTCCGCCCGATAACTTCCCAGATGACTGGGATAATGAATGGCAGCCATCCTTCGAAAATGCCGAGATTGCCGCACGCCCTGAACCGAAGGCCAACCATCAGCCTGGCAACGATCTGCGTTTCCAGCAAACGGATTCCGTTGAGGTGGAGATTAAGCACAATGAGCAGGACCAGATTAAGACTGTGCATGAAGCGCTGGTAGTCCAGCAAATTGGAGCCATCCCAACTGAATCCACGGGCTTCCTGCCATCGTTATATATTCCACTTGCGCAGGAAGAAACGGACAAGGATCACCTGCCGCAACAAATCACGGTGACACTGCGCTCAACAGGCGATAGGGAACATGACAAGCGCCGTATTCGGACAATCTTCGGCACGCTGATTTCATTTCACGGGCGTGACCGATTTAGTTTTCAAATTTTTGAGAATGGCAAGGGACATCTGATCGATTTCCCCAACGATACCACCCGCGTATGCACTGAAGTGCTCGACCGTCTGAAGAAGTTGATCGGAGAGGAAAGCTGGCGTGTGGAAGAGATTACGTTTCAGTAACCTCTGATTGCATTACAACGTTCGCAATCTCTCCGCTCGCAAAGCAAAGCGAGCGGATCTTTTCTTAATAGTTCGTAAACCACGTTGAACAATCTTCTTAAAGGGATGGCCTGGATGAACCCATCACCGATCTCTACACGGTGGGTATCGAATTTGAGATATTCTTCAATAGCTTGAAAGCCCATCGAATCCCCCGGATAATTCGGACACTCCACCACACGGTTATCCACCAACGCCCAACGAGTGAACTGTTTTCTCCCGGCAAGTTTTTCCGCGTAATGAATGCTTGTGTTGGATGTATGATCCACGTTGATAAGCACGACCCATCCATCCTGTTGCCCCAGCGCGCCGATGGGATCAAGCGGTTCGTAAATGGTTTGCGTAAAAAGGGTTGCACCCGCATTAATACCTGCAAATGATAGGATGGGATGGGCTGTCCGTGTGGCGGACGGATGATTGCGTAACGTTTCAGGCAAAATTCCCATCATTGGGTCAGCGCGCATATCGGGACGAAATGGCTCCGCCATCTTGTTCGTGTCTTTTCCACTTCCATACAGGATCCCGTTGTTTGGCGGACCCACATCGGGAGTGATCTTAGTTTTATAGGTAAACGCAGGCATGATGATGCTATGAAAGGATGCCAGCATGGCATCCAGCACTGCTTCTGCTCCCCCGTGGATGTAACCAAACGGTTTTAGGGATGCATGGGCAATGACCAGTTCCTCTTGAAGATTCAATTCATCAAAAGCAGACTTCAGGTCTTCGTAACCAAGCATTTATTTACCTTTCCATTCAGGCCTGCGTTTTTCGGCAAATGCTTTCATACCTTCCTTCTGATCCTCGGTGGCAAATAAATTATAGAACACCTGCTTCTCTTCAGAGAGACCATCTGCCAAGAAACGTTCGTAGGATTGGTTGATCATCTTCTTGGCCGCGCGGACCGCAATTGGAGCGCGGGAAGCGATCTCTTCCGCCAGCCTGAGCGCTTCCTCCAAATATCCTTCCACGGGAACCACTCGATTTACCATCCCAAACTGATAAGCTTCCTGCGCCGTCAACCGGCGGTCGTTAAGGATCATTTCCATGGCAATGGCTTTGCCAACGGCACGCGTGAGGCGCTGCGTCCCGCCTGCGCCTGGGATGACACCGATATTAATTTCCGGCTGCCCGAATTTGGCCGACTCAGAAGCAACGATCATGTCGCAGGAGAGGGCAACCTCACATCCTCCGCCCAGTGCCCAGCCTGATACCGCGGCAATGACCGGTTTCTGAATTGTACGGATCCTTCCAAAGACTGCCACGTGATCGCGGTCCATCATTTGCTGGATCGTTTTATCTGCCATCTCTTTGATATCCGCGCCTGCCGCAAATGCTTTTTCATTCCCCGTGATGACCATCGCGCCAATCGGATCATTTTTGTCGAATGCTTCCAGCGCATCCATTAATTCGCGCATGAGTTGATTGTTGAGCGCGTTCATGGCCTGTGGACGATTAAGTGTGACAAGCCCAACTCGTCCACGCGTTTCGGCCAGGATCATTTCATAAGGCATAAGTTCTCCTTATGTCATTGCGAGGAGCCCTTAGGCGACGAAGCAATCTCTGATTAATGGGGAGATTGCTTCGCTGTGCTCACAATGACGTTTGCATAGATTCTACACGAGAACAGAAATTATGCTACCATTGCAGAACATTCCCCTTTAAGGTGCATTCAACATTTATGACCACTCTCGAGCAATCTGCTGAAAAACTCGATTTCAAACGTATCCTTCCCATCCTTGTCATTGTGTTGGTTGACCTGATGGGGCTTTCCATCATCATCCCGCTCATGCCCTTGTTTGCGGCGCGCTTCGGCGCAACGCCGCTTATCATTGGCATTTTGCAAGCCACTTATCCGATGATGCAATTCATCGGCGCGCCAATCCTTGGCCGCCTCTCCGATCGCTTTGGACGCAAGCCTATCCTCATCGCGAGTCAAATCGGAACCCTGGCGGGATTCGTTTTATTGGGCTTTGCCGATACGCTCTGGTTGCTTTTTCTCTCTAGAATCATCGATGGGCTCTCTGGCGCGAACATCTCGACCGCACAGGCTGCGATCGCCGATAGCACCAATGAGAAAACGCGCACGCAGGGACTGGGACTCGTGGGCGCGGCATTCGGCGTGGGATTCGTCCTTGGGCCGATCATTGCCTACATTGTCCTTGCCGCGTCAGGCGGGGATTATCGAACGGTGGCCCTCACAGCAGCTTTTTTCTCGCTGACATCCATCCTGCTGACAACATTCTGGTTCCATGAAACCCATCAGGATGATTCACCAACGATTTCATCCCTGAAATCACCGTTTCGATTCGGTGCCATGTTTGATGCGCTTCATCGTCCAACCATTGGTTTTCTGTTATTGATCATGTTCTTTTATCAAGTCGCATTTGGCGGTTACGAACAACTTTTCTCACTCTTTACACTCACTCGCCTTGGCATGGATGCGACCGACACGTCGGGTTTGTTTGCGCTGGCAGGCATCTTTATTGTGATCGTTCAGGGAGGATTGATCGGTCGCTGGTCCCGAAAAAGAGGCGACCGCTGGCTGGTCATTTTGGGAGTCTCCACGCTGGCAATCGGTCTCATTGGGACGGCACTGACACCGCGCGTCCCTGTACCCTGGTACAGCGAATCCAAAGTGATGCAAAGCCTTGCGGGTCAGGACGAGATTCGAGTTTCCACACAGAATATCAAGGTGGCATTGCCTGATGAATCGAGGCGAGGCTGGTTCGGTATCGTCTGGTTGTTGATTGCCAGTTTTCCGGCCGCGTTGGGAGGCGGTGTATTGCATCCTGCGGTAAATAGTTTGATCACCAAATCGGCTGATCTGCGTGAAGTGGGAGGCATGCTGGGGATTTCTGCCGGCTTTTATAGCGCAGCCAACGCGGTTGCCCCGCTCTTTTATGGGTCGCTTTTTCAATGGCTCGGCGCGCCTGTCCCATTCTTGGCCGGTGGACTCATCCTTTTAATTTTATGGGTTTATGCCCCCAAAGCCATAAGAAAACAAGGAGAACCAAAATGATCGTTTTAGCGAATATTGTGATCGCAGTTGTAGCCCTCCTGCATCTCGGCTTTCTGGCGCTGGAGATGTTTTTCTGGAATCATCCCTTTGGTCGAAAACGGTTTGGGATGACACCGGAATATTCACAAGCCTCCGCCTCACTGGCCGCCAACCAGGGACTCTATAATGGTTTTCTCGCGGCAGGCTTGATCTGGGGACTCATTACCGGCGAGTTCTCTATAAAAGTATTTTTCCTGATCTGTGTCATCATCGCCGGAATCTTTGGCGCCTTTACAGCGCGACGATCCATTCTTTATATACAGGCATTGCCCGCCTTACTTGGCTTGATATTGCTCTATCTCTCCAGGTAGATTCTTTTCATGAGTAAATCTCGCTGGATCAAATTTGCGGCTCTCGCAGGCATCATCGGTCCTGCAATATTTGCTGTCCTTGTGACAGGATTGACCTTGGCTGAGGCAGATTTCATGCGATCGATCGGGTGGCGTCCATTTGGTAATGTGCTTGATTGGCCGAGCGGACTCGCAATGGGTCCCTATGGCTGGCTAATGACAATCAATTTTTTTATCAGCGGGGCGATGATGGCGTTCTTTGCTTATGGCTTAAAGCTTGCTCTTCAGGAAAAATTCGCTACAACCCTGGTAATGCTGGCAGGTTTTGCCATGATGGGACTCGTATTTACCACTGATCCGACGATTCGTTCCTACCCGAAAACCTGGCATGGCATCCTGCACGACTCATTCTTTGCGGTGCTTGGCGTAATGCTCATGTTGGGCATGCTTCTCCTTGGCCGTGTCTTTCGAAAACATGAGAACTGGAAGAATTTATCAATTTATACGTGGGGCACGCTGGCATTGGTCATTCCCACATTTTGGTTAAAAGGCATGGCATTTTACGTATTTTTAGCAGCCATCCTAATATGGAGTGAAGTTGTTGCCTTTCGCTTGAGGTCAACGCAGTAAATTGAATAACTCGGGCAAATCACTTGTACTTTTTAGAATCAGGTCTGCTCCTAATTGCTTCAATTCTGGTTCTTCACCGAAGCCGCATAAAACTCCGAGGGTTTGTGCCCCGGCAGCTTTCCCTGCGCGCATATCTACCGTGGTGTCACCGATCATGAGACATTCGCGGGGACTAATTCCCAGCTTTTGCGCAGCGAGAAGGATTGGGTCCGGATAGGGCTTTGTATGAGGAGCAGAGAGACCGGTCACGATCACGTCAAAATATTTACATAAATCGAATTGAGTCAGAAAGCGCATCGTACTTTTCTCATCCCGGGCGCTGACAATTGCCATGGGATAGCGTCCCTGCAGGTGTGCGAGCGTTTCATCCACGCCGGGCACCAGCAGAAAATTCTTCAATGTATGTTTGCGATGGCGGTTGATCCAATCAATGAACGCCATCATTTCATCGTCGAGGCCGATCGTGTCAGCAAAACCCAGGAGGGCATTGCCTGGTGATTCGACCCACATCACGATCCGTCGGGCTGTATGCATTGGGTCAGGGAATAAAAAACGGGGCAGAATATTTACAATCTTCTGCGCATACAGATCATCTGTATCGCTTAACGTGCCATCTACGTCAAAACACAGGGCTTTTATGCGGGCAATATCGAGTGTCATGGGAGCAATTTTACCGTAATTGATTGTGCTATACTTTGTCTGTTGGCCTCTGATCATTGGTTCACTGACCAGTTATTCTGTTTTTGAATGATTTGCAGCATTTGAGATAAGTTGGAAATTATGTCTCTATCGCAGGAACAAGACCGTACCAAAGCTCTCCTTGAACTTCTCTATAATGTCAGCCGCGAAGTAGCCACTGCGCTTGATCTTCGCACTGTACTTCAGCGCGTGCTGTACGAAGCGATGCAAAATGTGGGCGGCGAGCGCTGCAGCATTGTCGTGCTGGATGATGCGGGCAAAGCTGTAGATGCAACGATTGTTTATGGGAAGCAGGTTCATGAACATATAACGCAGCAAATGCGGGATACCATGGAACGTGGGCTGGCTGGCTGGGTGATCCGCAATCGCAAAGGTGTGCTGATCCTGGATACCAGCAAAGATGAACGTTGGCTGATGCGTCCCGATGATGCCATGGATAAGTCAGGGCTCAAGTCTGCCATCTGCGTGCCCTTGCTGGCTCGTGAGCAATTGGTGGGAGTTCTGACTTTGGTTCACCCCGCTCCGAATGCTTTTTCAGAAGAACAATTTGATTTGATGCAAGCGATCGCCGATCAGGTGGGGATTGCGGTATTGAACGCGCGTTTGTATACCGAGAGTCAGCGTCAGGCGCGTGTGATGACCGCCCTGGCGGAGGGCGCGGCTGCCATGAATGCCTCGCTGCGCATGGAGGATGTATACCAGCGCATTTTGATCCAAACCATGCAGGCTTTACAGGTCGAGACTGTGGCGCTTGGTATGTTGGATGGCGAGCAGATCGTTTATCGGACCGCGGCGGGGCAGAATGCAGGCAATATCCTGGGTCGAAAGATCGCAGTGGGGGAAGGCATCGCGGGTGTTGCAGCTCTTGAGGGACGCGGTGTTGTAGTGCCAGACGTCAGCCAGGATAAAAATTATGGCGAAGCTGATATGTTTGGAGGAGTGGTAATGAAGGCAGTGGTCGTGGCGCCGATCCAGTCTCAGGGACGCGTGATCGGCATTATCGAAGCGATCAATCCCATCGCCAAATCCTTTGATCCGGATGCATTGCTGGTCATGACCGGTATTGGTGGCCTGGCAGGTTCAACCATCCAAAACGCTCAATTATTCGAGCGCTTACAAGCCGCACACGAACGCTATCACGAATTGTTCGAAGCCAGCATCGATCCGATGCTGGTCACAGATTGGGATGGACATATTCTTGAAGCCAACCGTCAGGCAATCTTGCTTAGTGGTTATACTGCTGAGAAGTTGCATACCTTGACGATTGATCGACTCCATGAAGTGAATTGGAATCGAACTGGAACAAATTTTGAAACACTGCGCGAGAATCGCACGTCTTCCTACGAGTCATCTTTGCACCGTGAGGATGAATCCCATACGCCCATTGAAGTCCATGCGCGCCGCGTGGAACTTGATGAGAACGACGCGATCCAGTGGATTTTGCGCGATATCACCGAACGCAAGGAGCTCGATAGTTTGCGTGAGGATCTGACTGCTATGATCTATCATGATCTGCGCTCTCCACTGGCGAATATCGTTTCGAGCCTGGATGTTTTGTTCAGCATGATACCGGAAGATGATAAGGAAACCGTTCAAACCGTCCTGAAGATTGCTGAAAACTCAACCGACCGCATCCAACGTCTGGTTAGTTCTCTGCTCGATGTAAACCGGCTGGAAACCGGGCAGCCTGTGGCCGATCAAAAAGTTGTTGACACGATCCAATTGATTACCCGGGCTGTTCTGGATGTAGAGCCTGTCGCGAAGGGACGCCGACAGACCATTTCTGCAAACCTACCGAACGAACTCCCGCCCATTTGGGTGGATGAAGACATGGCGCGGCGGGTGCTGATTAATTTAATGGAAAACTCGGTCAAGTTCACGCCACCCGATGGAAAACTTGAAACGGGTGCCAGCCATGAAGGGGATTGGGTACATATGTGGATAAAGGACAACGGTCCTGGAATCCCTGCCGCGGAACAAGATCGGATCTTCGATAAGTTCACGCGTTTACGTGGTGGAACGAAATCAAGCGGATTGGGGATCGGCCTGGCATTTTGTCGCCTGGCCGTGGTGGGGCATGGCGGGAAGATCTGGGTGGAGAGCGAGCCCGGTGTTGGCTCGGTTTTCCATTTCACATTCCCTGTTGCGACGAAAGAGCAGTTGGCTGGCAGGTCAGACTAATCAAGGGTGACATTCCTTTGAAACAGAAGGCAAACAGGAGCACTGATTAATGGATGCGATAGCAAAGAATGTTTACATTGAAGACAGATATGTAGGCGTAACCCTGGGTGTGATCACCCAGCCGCGCGGACTGATCCAGATCGACGCGCCGCCTTCGCCGGAAGATGGACGCACCTGGCGCGCTTCCCTCATGGGAATGGGCAATGGACCGGAACGTGTGCTCATTAACCTGGACGCGCATCCCGACCGCACGTTAGGCGTCCGCGCCATGGATTGCACAGTCATCGCACAGGAGAAAACCGCGCAGGCCTTTCGGAATCGTCCCAATACATTCAAAGCGCAGGGTGATGAAACAGGTGCTAACTGGGAAGCTATTCCCGGGCTGGGAAGCGTCCGCTGGGCACCCCCGGAAATATCTTTTGTCGAAAAGATGACATTGCATTGGAGTGATTCGCCCATTCTGCTTGAGAGCCATCCCGGCCCCGCCTCGGGGGCGATCTGGGTTATTTTGCCGGATGAAAAAGTAGTCTTTGTCGGCGATGCAGTGACAAAGTCCCAACCTCCATTCCTTGCCTATGCCAGCCTGCCCGAATGGATCGAAACACTAAAAAAATTACAGGAGCCTGAATACAAAGGGTTTACCATCGTCAGTGGTCGCGGCGGCGTGGTTACTCCGCTAGTCGTTCGGAATCAAACGGATATTCTCAAGCGTATCTACGATCGAGTGGAAAAACTGGGGAGCAAAAAATCACCCGCACCTGCCATTGATAAACTGGCTGATCAGATCCTGAAGGATTTCAAAGTCCCTTCGGCGCGTCAAAAACAATATTCCCATCGCCTGCGCTATGGGTTGAATCACTACTTCGCACGTCACTACCATACCCCCTCCCGTTATGTTCTGGATGAACAATGACAGTCCAGCCTCTCTTTGAAGTCACGCGGGGCAATATTGTCGAGTCCGTGCATTATGGCTCAATCGCAGTGGTGGATGCAAATGGAAAATTGATCTCTTCTTATGGCGACCCGAAAGCGGTCGCCTTTTTGCGCTCCAGTGCGAAACCATTTCAGGCGCTTCCGTTTGTCGAGCACGGCGGCGTGGAATATTTTGGATTTACGCCGCGCGAGCTTTCGATCTCCTGCGCTTCCCACGAGGGCAGTGACTTGCATGTGCAAACCGTCGAAGGGATTCAGCAGAAGATTGGCGTGGAGGAAAGCGTCCTTCAATGCGGCGTCCACATGCCAGGCGACGTGGAGGCATTCAAGTCACTGATCATCAATCATCGACAGCCAACCCAAAATCAAAACAACTGTTCCGGTAAACATACCGCTATGCTGGCACATGCAAAGATGCGGGGATTTCCATTGGATAATTACCTGGATATCAACCATCCCATCCAACAGGAAATCCTCACTACCTTCGCTGAGATGTGCCAGCTTCCGGTTAAAGAAGTTGAACTTGGCACCGACGGCTGTTCCGCGCCCAACTTTGCAGTGCCACTTTCTAACGCGGCGCTTGCCATGGCGCGCCTCTGCGACCCGCGCGCGCTTTCAAACGAGCGTGCCTCTGCTTGCCGAAAGATCACCTCCGCTATGACGACGCACCCTGAAATGGTCAGCGCGTATGGAGAATTCGATCAACAATTAATGAAAGTGGGGGAAGGAAAGATTATCTGCAAGCGTGGGGCGGAGGGCTATCAAATTATTGGCCTATTGCCCAGTGTTTTGACTCCCGACTCACCGGGCGTTGGAATTGCGCTGAAGGTCTCTGATGGAGACGCATCTCGTACATCTCTGGATCTGGCTCACAGCACACGCGTCCGCCCTGCGGTAACTCTTGAGATCCTGCGACAGCTGGGCGTGCTTTCCTCAGAACAGGAGCAGGCCCTGGCTGCGTTTGGGCCGGGACTGCCGGTCAAAAATCATCGTGGGATTGTCACCGGTCAATCACGTCCAATCTTTGAGCTTTAACTCAGTAAGGTTTCGAGGGTGTGGTTGTTTTCAGCCAGGCGAACGGAGAGCACTCGTCCAATCCATTGATGGAGATGGAAAGCAAGTTCGGGGTCATCCTCCATCATCCGGTTATATTTATTTAAGGATAGTTTATACAGAACACTTGGCTTATCCGCTACGACGGTTGCTGTTCGCGACTGCTTGAGAAATAAACCCATTTCACCAACCATCGTGCCTCCACCCTGATGACTCAAACGGATAAATTTCCCTTTGGATGTTTCCAGGCGCGTGGTCAATTCACCTGAATCGACAAAATACATGGAGTCTGGTGGGTCACCTTTGTTGATCACAATGTGATATTGCCGAACTTCCTCTTTTTCAAGATATTTCATAAACCGATGTACCTGCTCCTGGCCTGGAAGCATTTTCTTAAGTTGCGCGTGCAGTGTTCCAACTCGAAGTATTGCAGAACCTCCTTCCTCAAGTAATAGGTTTGATTCGCACCATTCCATGCCATAATCCAGGCCTGGAAAAAAGTGAATCCATTCATCCTGTTCGTTGAGCCCGGCTCGTGCCAGTTTGTTTTTTGTTTCCTGGCTTAGATCAGTCAGAATTAAATGAAATTTCTGTGTATCTGCCAGTTGTCGGAGGCGCATAAAACTAAATACCGCAGATGAATCTAAGGCGCTGACATGCTGAAAGTCAAGAATTAAATAATGGAGCTTTTCACGTTCCGAATCTTTGATGCGCTTATTAACGTGATTGACCAAACTTTGTGAGGTTCCAAAAAATATAAAACCGTGCAGTCTCAGGATTTGGATCCGCTCCCCCAATTCTCTGATTAATTGGCGGTGTTCAAAGGGACGTTCCGTACTGCTTCGATAAGAATTGCCTGTGAGCATGTCCTTGACGATATCAATGCGGCTGTAATTCACAACAAAGAGCACGACCGCAATCACAATCCCTGTTCCAACTCCTTCCAAGAATCCCCCTACTCCTACTACAATGAGGATCACCCAGATCAATATATAGTCGCTGCGAGGTAATTGGAACCAAGCATCATACAACCATTCAGTGAGAAAGGATAGACCTACAAAGAATATCAATCCGCCCGCAATTAGTTTCGGAATCAGCGAAAGCAGGGAAGCGCCAAATAAAAGTGTGATTCCGGTGACCGATGCGGCGAATAACGATACCCAACGATTGGAAATTCCCATGCGAAATGATAGAGAGGAAATCCCCAGCATGTGATAACCTACCGAACTGCCGCCTAATCCGCCTGCGATGTTGGCAATGCCGGTCGAGATTAGCTCACGGTCCAAATCCACATCTTTTTGAGCGATCAATTCCAACGCGCTCGCATTCAGCAGTAATGAGACAAGGCTGATGATGGCAATTGCGGCGATATTACTTGATTGGCTGACAATTACCTTCCAATCGACTTGCGCAAGGAGCGAAAGATCCAGTGGCTTCCATAACGCGCCGTGTGGAAATGGCCCAAGCAGTAGTCCCATCTGGCGCAACTCACTGGTATCAAATCCACTGATTCCCATTGAAATGTAAAAAACAATGACTGTTCCAATAAGCAAGGCTGGGTACGTAAGAAAATGATTAAAGCGACGTGAGGCAATTAAGACCAGAGCGCCAAAAACAACGCCCGGAATCCACAACAACAAATTTTCAGTCCTAAAAAGAATATTAAGGTTTGCCAGGCTTGGTGTAAATCCAAGCAATACGCTGATCGCTCCTTCGACCAGAAGCAACCCTGTACCTGCAATGAAGCCTCCTACTACTGGATAAGGAACAAAACGAACGAAGCGGCTTAGCTTAAAACCGCCAATAAATATAAAGAACAAGCCCGAAATCATGGAGGTTAGAAAAGTGGTTGCAACCACCGTGATAAATTTTGCTTCTATGGGAGCGTCTTTCATACTCGCTGCAATTGCCGCGGCAGTCAATCCCAAAATAGCAGCTGGGCTGTCCTGTGGACCGCCGATCATGCCCGGTACAGAACTCATAAGCCCAATAATCACTTGCACGATCAGTCCACCTAATAAAACCATTCCAACCCCCGTTGTTGCAAAAGTTCTCAGTTCGCCTGCGAAAATCAAGATTGCAAATGAAGTAACCAGCGGAATAACAATGATCCCATCTACCAAACCGATACTTAGCACGGGAAGTAATTCACGGATATCTAATTTACTTCTCATTCTTTAACCCTGGCTCCATGTGTTGGCATAATCAAATAAACACTAAAAGCCAACATTAGTGACATCTTATAAAAAGCGCTTCTCCGATAGAGAGAAAAAAAAGAGTGTTACAATGAAAATGAGAAGAGAAATATCCTTCAGAGAGTTAATTTATGGCTTCTACCGGGGACCGTGTTCTACTCGTTGAAGACGACCCTAAAATCAGTGATTTGATCGCCCGTCAAACCCTCATCCCTGTGGGGTATTCTGTGGATGTGGTGATTGATGCCGCTTCCGCGATCAAACAAGCGCTGCTGACTCCTCCTGATCTGATCATTGCAAATTTGAATCTTCCTGGCCTGAGCACAAAGGATCTACTTGTGGCTCTTGCTGCTCAAAGTGTGAATACTCCTCTAATGGTGATCGCCAATAAAGGACAGGAGCAGGAAATTATTCAGGCGTTTCGCCTGGGTGCAGCGGATTATTTGCTGTGGCCCGCGCGGGATGCCGAAGTGCTCTCCGTGGTAGAACGCGTGTTGGGACGCGTGCATGAAGTGCATGACCGTCAACGGCTTGATTTGAAATTAAATGAAGTGAATCATGAACTTCAACGCAGAGCGCGTGACCTGACAGCGATTATCAATATTGGCAAAGCAGTCGTTTCCATCCCGGATCAACGAATTTTATTCCAGAAAATTGTGGATGGCGCCTTGCAGGTCTCAGATGCAAATATCGTCTGGTTGCTCATTCGTGATGATGCCAGCAAACAGTTTCTCCTGGTGGCACAGCGCGGCCTGCCTGAAGTTTGGGCAAAGAGAATAAATATGCCCCTCGACGATGGCATTAGCGGACTGGTAGCACTTTCCGGCGAGACGTTATCCATTTCAGGCGAACCGTTATTGAAATTCAGAGTTGCCAACCTGGGAAAATCTGCCTGTACAGTGCCGATCAAAATTCAAAGGGAGGTCATTGGAATGCTGGTGGTTGTCCGTAAAGATGCGCGTCCATTCGAAGAGCTGGAACAGACCTTACTTGAAGCCATCTCAGATTATGCCTCCATTTCTCTGGTAAATGCCCGTTTATTCCGCGCTTTAAATAGCTCAGCCCAGACCTCAGTGGAAGGAGAAAAGCGGCAGAATGCGCTTCTTGACTCTGTCAGGAATTCTGTTGCAGAGGAAATAAAATCTGCGGCTTATCCGATAGAGCTTTTATTGACAGGAAAAGCTGGCAATCTTACGGATATTCAGAGGCAGGCTTTGCAGTCGGCCCGCGCGGCCCTTCAGCGTTTGGCACGCGCGGTTGAAAAAACCACGCCTTCTACCCCCATTACATTAAAAAAGAAGTAAAATTCCTTCGTCGCACACTATGCCGAAACCTGACCTGATCCTGCTGGCGCTGGAAGAATCTTCCATTTTGAATCTGATGGATCGCGTGTTGCGGGCTGTTAAATATGAAACCGCGATTGCCACGGATACACAGTCATTGGGGAAAATATTACAGGAATCAACGCCTGGGCTCTTGTTGATTGGAGAGAAATTTGGTGGGCATGAAAGCATAAAGATCGCCAAGGAATTGCAGGATCGATTTCCCACATTGCCAGTGATTGTGTACACCGAAAAGATAAAGCCTGAATTGGTCAAGGGACTTTTCCGTTTAGGACTCGGCGCCTATTTATCTCCCCCACTCAGCACGGATGATATTGTTGATGCGGTTGAAAATAGTCTCAGGAATGCCCATCGGGTCGGTGATTGGCTTCGCAAGGAAGTCAATCGTACCACTGCCTCCCTGCAAAAGCGTACCCAGATCTCCGAAGCAGAACGGGCCCGGCTGGAGACGGTCTTTAATAATATCCATGACAGCGTGATGATTCTCAGTCCAGAAAATGCAATCATGCTGGTGAACCCAGCCATGTGCCGCGCGTTTGGAATCAATGCGCAAACTGCAATTGGTAAGCCTGTGTTTGATGTGATTACACATCCAGATTTGCTGAATCTGATCACACGCGTTGACTCGAATGATCCATTTCAATATCATGAAGTCAGTTTCCCGGATGGCAGGGTTGGTAATGCTCAAATTGCAGCCATTCATGGCGTGGGACACGCCCTCACCATGCAGGATATTACTTACCTCAAGGAAGTGGATCGTATACGAACCGAATTTGTGCATACTGTTTCGCATGACCTGCGTTCCCCTCTAACGTCTGTGATTGGTTATGCAGAACTTGTGAGTCGTGCAGGTTCACTGAATGAAGACCAGCAGGAGTTCCTGAGACGTATTCAGGATAGTATTCAGCATATTACATCGCTGATCAATGACTTGCTCGATCTTGGCCGTATTGAGGCGGGCATGGATACCCGGCGCGAGTTTGTGCAATTGGATGGAATCCTGCGCTATACCATTGAAATGTTACAGGGACAGATCAAGTCCAAAAATATCATTGTTCACATGGATGTAGCTCCAGCATTACCGGCCTTGCGTGCCAACCCTATTCGTCTCCGCCAGGTGCTGGATAATGTTGTTGGAAATGCGATCAAATACTCTTACGTCAATGGAGAAATACACGTATCCGTTCATTTCGAGGAAAACCAGATCATCCTGCAGGTAACGGATCAAGGGCCGGGGATTCCGTCTTCTGATCAGCCTCACATCTTCGATAAATTCTATCGCGGCACGAACATTGATTCAGATGTGGAAGGTTCAGGGCTGGGTCTTGCAATTGTTAAAAATATTGTGGAAAATCATCAGGGACGGATCTGGGTGGAATCGACAGTGGGGAAGGGCAGTTCCTTTTTTATTGTTCTACCGGTCGTTACTGAAGCTGTTCCAATAACGAAAAAATAAACTCAAAGTCGTTCCAGTCCGTTAAAAAATGCCTCCGCTGAGATGTTTAGGTCGTCAGCGGAGGCTTTCGCCAAAGGAGGAGACAGTGAGGAGCATTTGGAGGTGTCTTGTTCCGTCTCCATACTCATCATATCTCACGTACTTATTTCCAGCCATCGTAAAATGTAACGTATAGCTGGTGACATTTTTCACAAATGAAATCTATGATATTTAGGGAATTTCTAATTTTCCCTATTTCTGAGGCAGGCGCGAAAGAATGGATTTGGTCGACCGTTTTTGCGCAGGCGGATTTGGGTCAATGCCCGAACGCATACTCTCCAGTTCTGCACTGAAGCGCATCCAATCCTGTACAAGAATCACAAGGTGTGGCGTTTTATCTTTGAAAAAAAACCTTGAAAGGAACAGTCGTAATAAAACAGGAGAGATGGGATGCCCATTCAGGTCAATAACCAACGCTGTCTTATTGGCAAGCGGTGAAAAAATATCGCGGACCCAACCGGACATGCTGTTGTAAGCGAAGAGATATTTCATCTCCGTCGCGGTTGTCCTTGTGAATCGCTTGTAGGAAATATTGATCCGCATGAATGGAGTGACAAGTTTCAAATAATTGGGGAGAGGTTGCACGTACGCAAAGAATCGAATTATCCAAAAGAAAATACCAATCAAAATAGCCAGTCCACCAATGGCTACAAAGAGCTGCCAGCGCCACGGAAGGAATTTCCCCAATGGTTCAAGATACTCGCTGTACGCCAGAGCGAACATGCCCAGTCCCATCGCGATCATGGCTGGCCACCAGCGATTCAGCATGTGCCGATACACAATTAAAGGATACTTATGCCCCGCACGCGCCATCCTCAATCATCCTCATTCATGGGGATAGATAACCCGCCTCCATCCTCAGCCGCGATTTGGCTGCCGTTTAATTGAGCACTCAACTGCCTGATCGCTTCCGTCAAAGTTTGCCCACGTAGGCTGAGCGTCACATCGCCGCGTGTCTTCTCGATGATGCCACGCACCAGATCGGTTTGCCGGCGCAAGCCGTTCGTAATTGCATCTGGGTAGTCTATGGTCACCAGCACCGAATAGATTTCATCCATGTGACCGAGCAGGCGTTCGGCTTCCTCTGAATAACCGGAGCGCAGAATGTCGAGGGTGCGCCGGCGCAATTCTCCAATGACTTCGGCCAATCCATTGAGATAGGTCGCATCTTCAACAACCAACTCTTCGGGAGTCTGAAGCCGCTGACTTTGAATGAGGGCACAGGTCACGTTTGCTTCGACAAATTCCTTAAGAGCATCCTGGGTATAGCCCGCATAAAACAAATCAGGAAATTCCTTAAGTTCGTTGCGTAATCGATCTGCCAGGCTATGGGCTTCAGCCAGGTTTGATTCCATGGCTTCCTTATCATCCCTATGCACCGCACGAATGGATAGTGAGCAAGTACGCGTGAGCTGACGTGCCAGCTTAAGCGCCTCATCTCGTTTGGCGGTCCGGACATCGAAGTTCTGGCGGATACGGTCGGCGATATCTTCAAGTTTGTGCATGATTCACTTTGACCTATAAATGAAATTTATGGAGAAATTTACTCTTTCGGCGGCTCCGGCTGATGGGGCGGCCGGAAGAGATTCTCAGCCAGCGAACTGTTGCTCGGCATGCGGATCTCTCCAAATGCAGCTTCGTAACGCGCGATATTTTCAGTGAGCGCATGAAGCAGCAGTTTTGCACTAAGCGGAGTCATCACCACGCGTGAGCGAATGTTGGCACTCGTTTCACCAGGCAGGATATGGGCAAAGTCAATCACAATATCCGCGGGGGAATGTGAAATACGCGCCAGGTTTGCGTAGGCAGGCTCCATCCCCTCAGGAACGTTAATTTTTGGTCCGGTTGGTTGTGCAGGATTGGCCATACAAACAGTCCAGAGTCTTGCAAATCTACAAGTCTAACAGGTCCGGACGTGGAGACCTGTTAGACTCATAAGGAATTCAAACTAAAACGGAATATCATCTTCAGCCGGTATCTCTGCCCCTTCCATGCCACCCATCATCTGGCCTTCCCCAGGGCCTTCACCGCGCGAAGACAGGAAGCGAACGGTACCGGCCGTCACTTCGAAAGAGGCGCCCGTGGAACCATCCTGCTTATTCCAGATGCGCGGTCCTCCTGTCGCCTTATCGGGTGTAAGTCGACCTTCGATCAAAACTTTCGAACCTTTCTTGAGATATTGGTTACAAATTTCCGCCTGCTTGCCCCAGGTAGTGACACGAAACCAGACAGTTTCCTTTACCTGTTCACCACCGCCAGTGGTGTACTGGCGATTAGTCGCAACAGAGAACGATGTCACGGCCTGACCTGAGGGTGTATAGCGCATTTCAGGATCCTTACCGACGTTGCCAACGATGATAATGGTGTGGAACATGAAAATCTCCTTAGAGTCTAGGTACCCGCCGAATTGCGGCGGGGAAAATAAGATAAAGTGTATTTTACTCCACTTTGATGATTTGTTAACATACAGGCACAAAAGCGCTCTTCTGGGTTCCTGGTAAGAAAAGACAACGTTTCGAGTCTTGAAGACAAGCTATCTAATGCAATTAAAAAGCGATCCATCTCTTAATAATACAAAAGAAAGTAGGAGGATGAGTATGTCAATTACTTACCGAAGAGGAACAATTGAAGATTCCTATCCTGTTTTTCAGATATTCGTCAGAACTCTTATGGACTACAGCGAACGGATGAATGTCATGGCGATTACCGGTGGCAATGATCCTCAAGTACTTGAATCACTTTGGAAGCTACGCAGGCCCATGCTTGAATATCTGGCGAACGATGCTTCGCAATTTTGGGTTGCAGAGAATGACGGCGAGATCATCGCTTACGCGCGTTCGATTGAGCATGATGGGATGCAGGAGTTGACCGAATTCTTTGTATCACCCCATCAACAATCTGCCGGGGTGGGAAGGGAGTTATTGTCACGCACGTTTCCCAAATCTGAGGCGCGCTACCGTACGATCATCGCTACCTTAGATGAGCGTGCACTATACCGTTATATGAAACTGGGTGTGTATGGGCGTTTCCCACTTAAGTATTTTTATCGGAAGGCTGAAAAGGTGACAGTGGAGACCGATCTAAAGATCGAGCCCTTGCAACTTGAGCTTCATGGGGATGACATCAATCGAATTGACCGGGAAATCCTTAATCACACGCGCCCACATCAACATCAATGGGTTGCAACCACGCGCACCGGATTTGTTTACAAACGCGCTGACAAAATCGTTGGATATGGATATGTCGGTTCAAGTACGGGTCCATTCGCTATGTTTGACGAAAATGATTTCCCGGCTGTGCTGGCCCATGCCGAAAGTTTCATGGCCGAAAGAGGCGAGGAATTTGGGGCAGAGGCGCCGCTGATTAATCAGAAGGCGATCCAATATTTTATTGAACACAAGTATCAGATCGATTCTTTTTCCACGATCTTCATGAGCAATGAACCTTTTGGAAAGTTTCAGAACTATTTGTGCTTTAGCCCTGAATTTTTTATGTAATGGTGGCATCCCTAAACATCGTAATCAAGAGATGCCCACTCCGTTTTGGAATGGGCATCTCTTGATTTTTAGATGATCTTCAACTGATTACGTAGTTGGATTACTGACAGTTCGACGTTTCAGCATAAGACTGGCGCCAACCAAAAGGAGAATCGACGCAAGAACTGCTGGGATGAGGTAGGAAGTTTGGATCGGTGCGGACGAAACAATAGGAGCGGCGGGTGCCGCTTCCACGACTGGTGAGACGGCTGCTGGAACAGTGATCAATGCGGATTGGAGCGTAATATGATTAGCACTCATAACGCCGCGGAATGTATTATCAGCATCACGTGTTAGTACCTGCCATTCGTCAACGTGCTGAAGCGTTTCGCCTTCCAGGCGACCCGTATAGTGAACGTAGCCCGGCTGTCCCTGATCTGCTGCATAGTAAACCATTTGTACAAAGGGCACAACTTTTCCATCCAGATTCAGGTGAGCAGTAACTGTGTAGCCAGCCTCCAGGTTTAGGTTCTGCGGTGGCCGGACAAATGCGGTCTGATCGAAGAAACCGTATTGCTCCAGCAATGAGATGGCTTTTGTATCTTTCAAGGCCATCTCGCCTTTGATGCCCGGGCCGCTGATGGTCAGCAAACCCAGCTCCTTCGCAAAGACAACGACTGTTGGTATTGATAGCACGATGACTAGAAGGAGAAACAAAATAAATCGGTTGGTTCTATTCATTTCTAAATACTCCTTTTCGTAAAATCAGATTGCCACCAATTTGGTGTCATTTCTGCAAATTGTACACCACCCAGAAAAATTCGGTTCCCAAATTTATTTGTTTACTGGAACAATTTTGTATATCGAACCACTATGCCCGGTTGCACCCACTCCCGGGGCTTTCTTCAGCAGATACAATTCCCTGTTTTCATCCTGGCCTATCCCGAGCAATTGTCCAAGGTCCGACGGATTTCCTGAAATTTGAATCTCTACCATCTTCCACGAACCTAACGTTGGTGGATAAGCAACGAAAAGATGACCTCTTCCTTTTCCCCAATCACCAAAAATGTAGCCACCCAACAATTCAGGGATCGCTTTGCCGCGATATATCGCCCCACCGATGATCGCGGATAAATCACCTTGATGTGCATAAGAAAGGATCGGGTCAGACAACCCGCTTGTGGAACAGCTTTCAAGGGGCTGACTCCAGCTCTGAGCGTTGAAACAAGTTGTCCCCTCACGGATGGGCCAGCCATAATTTCGACCGGCTTGGACGAGATCGACTTCCTCCATCATCGCTTGTCCCACATCCGCGACAAAGAGACGTGACTTTCCAGACTCCGAAACATCGAAAGAAAAGCCATAGGGATTGCGAAATCCGTAGGCAAAAATTTCGGGCAGGCCTTCTCCCGAGACAAAGGGATTATCAGCTGGGATTACATAATTTTGTCCGGTATCGGCTGTCCTGTTGACGTCGATTCGCAGGATTTTTCCAAGGAGGGAGGCAGTATCCTGCGCGTATTTTCCTGACTCTGTAGCCGGGTCCCGGACGCTGTCCCCGGTGGCGATATACAGGTATCCATCCGGGCCGAACGCGAGGTGCCCGGCTTCATAGTTGTAGCCGGGCTTGTCCATTGCCAGCAGCACTCGCTCGGAGGCCGGATCGGCTAGATCGTGATTTTCTGCTGAAACCGTAAATTCGGAGATGTAGGTCGTATGATCCCATTCGTCTGGCGATAAACCGGCTCGAAGAGGAGCGCTATAGGAAACATAGAATTTACCATTCGCTGCAAAGTGAGGATGAAAAGCGAATCCCAACAACCCGCGTTCATCGTAAAAGGAATTCAACTTGACAACGCGCTCGCGTAAATCGAGAAAAGGTCTTTCGAGCCGCTTTCCATTGAAAAGGATCCAGATCAGCCCGGTTTGATCCAGTACAAAGAGACGGTGGCTCCCGTCTTCGGGAGATATCAAAGCGACTGGCGAAGTAAATCCATCGGCAACTAACTCGAGCCCAATCCGAGGAGTGGGTTTGCTCTGGACACTGCAACTACTCACAGTGACCAAAAGCAGGCTGACCAGAAAATTGGCAATTTTAAGAGTTTTCATTCTTCCTTGTTGAACTCAATTCTAAAGGATTGTTTCGATTCCTGTTACAGTTTTGTAACAAGGCACGAAATGGGGAACTTTCATATTTAATGCACCGTCCATCAGCAAGCACAACTTGGAGGTGCAAGATGAAAATTAATACCAACTCAATTCTTATTTTATTTGGCATCCTGGCTTTCACGATCATGGCCTGTCTTCCAGTCACCCTGATCGCCATGCCGTTGCTGCAACCGGCGCAACACAGTTCCGTTGATTCAGTAGCCACTGTTCAGGCGATCGTCACCCAGACGGTGTATGCCATGACGCAAACCGCGCCCACGCAGACGCCCATCCCACCCACATCCACGCCGGTTCCTGCGACGAACACGCCTGTTCCCACAGCCATTACGTATTGCGATTGGGCTGCCTTCATTATGGATGTGACGGTTCCCGACGGGACCCAATTTGCCCCGGGTGAAGTGTTCACGAAGACCTGGCGTTTGAAGAACATTGGTACCTGCACGTGGACGCCTGACTATGATATCGCTTTCTATAACGGTGCTCAAATGAGTGGTACGAACGTGCAAATGCCCGGTTACGTGGCTCCCGGACAAAGCGTGGATGTCGCCGTCGCGTTCACAGCACCTTCTGCAGCTGGGCACTATCTTAGCTACTGGATGCTGCGGAATGCATCGGGAAAATTGTTTGGCTCAGGTGGTTGGGCAGATGAAACCTTTTACGTGGATATTTATGTAAAAGACCTGCCTCATGGAACAGTAACAGGCAACTTTTATTATCCAAGTGAGTTCAACCCGCCTTTGATGTTGTACTTTGAAAATGCAGTTACTCGGGAGGTCATCCAATTCTCCATCCCTGAGAAGAACCCAAGTTATAGCGGCCTTCTCCCCAACGGAACCTATTATGCCTATGCTTGGGCGCCAGGCTATAACTTGCAAGGTGCCTACGTCAACTCAAATCTCACGATGAAGACATTTGTGGTGAGAGGTGGCCAGACCACCAGCGGAATCGATCTGACGGACTGGAGCCCTTACCCTCACAGTTACGGTCAATAACTCAAATGGGCGACCTCCCGTAGGGGTCGCCCATTTTTTGTTTCCACCGCGTCTTCAACTTATAATCACGCCGGAAAATCTATGACACGACTGACAGGACAGGAACGTGCAAGGCACGTCCAAAATATGTTTACCCTGATTGCCAGACGCTACGATCTCATGAATCGGTTGATGACAGGTGGTCAGGATATTCGCTGGAGAAGACGAGTCATTGAACTCGCTCAGTTAGATAATAATTCTTTTTTGCTTGATATAGGCACAGGGACAGGCGATCTGGCGCGCGAAGCCCTAGTACAGTTCCCTCAAGCGAAAGTTATTGCCGCGGATTTCACCCTTGAAATGATGCACGTCGGGCAAAGACATGGTTCGCTCAATTTCTCCTTAGCTGACGCCCTTTGCCTGCCATTTCATGATTCCTCCTTTGACGCGGTGGTCTCAGGTTTCCTCACGCGCAACGTGATTGATTTGCAAACAGCGTTACAGGAACAATATCGCGTGCTTGGAAATGGCGGGCGGATTGTCATTTTGGACACGACACGCCCAAAGAAAAATATTCTTTCTCCATTCGTCTGGCTGCACATGCATTTGATCATCCCTATTCTTGGTGGATTGTTGACCGGCGCCAGAGAAGCTTACCGTTACTTACCAGAAACCACAGAGGGATTCGTTACGGCTGAAGAGATGTCATCATACATGATATCGGTTGGATTCAGAAAGGTCAGTTTTCAAAGATTGATGTTTGGAACGATCGCGATTCATTGGGGAGAGAAGTAACTTGCTACTTCATCATTCTTGCCGCCCGTCTTCCGATCTCAACCGCAAAATTCGTGCCCCGATCCCAGGGATAGACCTGGCTCATCGAAGCAAAATATAATCCTTCAATTGGCGTTTGAATGGCAGGGATGTTCTTGGAATGATTCACCAGCGGTACAGGCTGGGCGTAATTCGTTTTGTTCACCCAGACTTTTTTCACCCAATCCCGTTCGAAGGCGGGATTGAATTTTTTAAAGGCAGGGGCAAAGCGGTCCAACAATTGTTGGTCACTCATTGAAAAATATTCGTGACCCACTTCCAAATAATCGCCGGCATACACGATATGATCGCCGCCGAAATGTTCCTTTGACACAAAATTCGTATGCTCTACCAGCGCCAGCATCGGATAGCCCGCCTCTTTCGGCAGGTTGAACCAATAATATCCTTCTTCTGATAACTGATGTTTGAGCGCCAGCACCATCACTACCGCGCCCATGGATTTGAGTTCAAGCAATCCCTTCAAATAATTTTCAGGAAGATCCGGACTGAGCTTCGCCATCAAATTGGGGGATGTAGTAACCAAGACTTTATCAAACGATTCAGACTTTCCATCGCTTCTTACAATCAACTTATCCTGTTCCCGTTTAATGGACTCGACTCTCGCTCCCAGCCGAATCTCGACACCCATGCCGCGCAGTTTCTCGGCAAATAGATTCGCAAAATTTTGAAAACCGCCTTCGAAGGTTCCGAGACGCGTGGTCCGCGCCTTGATGCGCGCCCACATCCAGGCCATGTTGACGTCCCGATAAAACGGACCAAACTTCCCGATCAGTAATGGTTTCCACATCTTTTCGTAAACGTTTTTGCCCGCCCACTTCAACATCCATGAGTCAGCCGTCACTTTTTCGAGAGCCTTCCAGTTGTTGGTTAAACGGAGGAATAATCCGACAAAGCCAAACCTGATTTTATCGAGACCAAAGCCAAGCCCGGGAAAGAGTGCCATTTTCACAATCGAGTCAAACGGATAAAATTTCCCTTTGTAATACATCACCGTGAGTGGACGCGGGAAGATGACTTTATCCTCCCAGCCCAGCTCACGAATGAGTCCCAGCATATATTTATCCGACTGGAACCAGTGATGATAGAACTTCTCAACCGACCATTCCCAATTCAGCTCCTTGAATCCAGAAGCCAATCCGCCAACATAATCGGCGGATTCGTAAATGATCACTTCATGTCCTGAACTTCGTAAATCGTATGCGGCAGCCATGCCGCCAAACCCCGCTCCGATAATTGCTATTCTCATGAACTCTCCCGGAGTTAAATGTAGGTCAGGCTTTCAGCCTGACACATGAATTTTCGGTAAATTATAAACCCGCGCTACTTACTTTGATTCTTTGTTCGTTGTTCAAGCATTTCCGCAAGAAGTTTGAGCCTGCCCCACTTTTGACGAACGACATAGATCATCGCCAGGTTTTGCAGCCAGCGCGGTTCACAGTGTGGATTTTTCGCAAGTTGTTCAAAGACTTCAATGGCCTTATCGTCAGTACGTCGCGTTTTTGCGTATTCGTTTGCCAGTTGTTGTAGATAAGCTTCATTACTTCTACGCAATTGTTCCGCCTGGATAAGTTTTCGGCGTACTTCCAGAACATGTGGGTACACGTGCGCGATGGCTGTTTCCAGTTCATCAATGGTGTAGGGCTTGATCAGGTATTCCTGCACGCCAATAGACATGGCAGTGCGCAGGGTGGTTGTATCTTTTTCTGCTGAGATGATGATACAGCCAATGTCAGGATGAGCCTGCGCGATCTTTCTGTATGCAGATAGCCCATCCATTTCTGGCATATTAATGTCGAGAAGGAGGATATCGGGATGATGCTCTTCCGCCAATTGGACGGCTTGAAGACCGTTTGCAGCAATCGCGACTACTTCCACATCATCGATCGTGGCCAGCATCAGACGGGTATTCCGACGGGTCTCCTGGACGTCATCTGCGATGAGCACCCGCAATTTCTTCTTTGTAGGTACGTTGGTCTGCACCATGGTCAAATCCTTCTTTGTGACCGGTAAAGGTATTGCAGATAAGTATAACTCACGCAAACAATTATCGTCCCAATTGTAACTTTTTCATAATCTTTAAACCCGAACCCTACTAAGCGTCACAACTTATCAGCGGGGATGTATACTATATGTGATGGATTTTCAAGCCTATATTCCAGGATTAAGCCCGGTGGAGCCAGGTCCGCTGTCGCGCTTTACGCCTCCGCTCGAGGAAGGAGTCGTCTCCGCGTGGCTTCCGCTTCACGCGCCGGCCGGCAGCTGGGTGCTGGACCCGTTCGGATTCTCGCCGCGGCTGGCGCTCGAAGCCGCGCGGGCGAGTTATCGCGTGCTGGTCACCGTGAACAATCCCATTACCCGCTTTCTCCTGGAAATGTCGGCCCATCCCCCATCCGAAACAGACTTCAAAGCCGCGATCGCAGATTTATCTGCGGTGAAAAAAGGGGACCAACGGCTCGGCGCGCATTTGCAATCGCTGTATCTCACGACTTGTGAAAAATGTGGAAATGAAATCTCTGCGGATTCTTTCCTGTGGAAAAGAGGCGAGGACGCGCCTTTTGCCCGTGTTTACACTTGTCCAAATTGCGAAGACTCAGGGGAAAGAGTTGTGAGTGCGCACGATATCGAAAAAGCGAAGAAAATCGCTGGGACAGACAACTTGCATCGTTCGCGCGCCTTTGAGAGGGTCACGGCGCTGGAGGATGAAGACCGCGTCTATGCAGAAGAAGCGATCGCCCATTATCTCCCGCGACCCTTATATTTTTTGACCACGGTCATCAACCGCCTCGATAGCTTGAACCTGACTGCAGACCGTCGCCGCGCCTTAAACGCATTGATCCTGGTCGCATGTGATGCCGGCAATACCCTATGGGATCATCCGGCCGGGAGGCCGCGACCGAAACAACTAAACATCCCGAGTCAGTTCCGTGAACACAACCTGTGGACGCAGCTCGAGTATGGACTTAATCAATGGATGGAAACCGGTTCAGGTGTCCCATTGGAAACGTGGCCTAATCAACTTCCTGAAGGTGGCGGCATCTGTATTTTTGAAGGTCGCCTGCAGGATCTGACCGATGAAGTCAAAAAGCAGCTTCCGATCAAGGCGGTGATCGGTTCACTGCCGCGTCCCAATCAGGCGTTTTGGACGCTATCGGCGTTATGGGCAGGCTGGTTGTGGGGGCGTGAAGCTGTGGAACCCTATAAGCCTGCCTTGCGCCGCCGCCGTTACGATTGGGCCTGGAACGCGACCGCGTTAAACGCCGCCTTCACACACTTGTTTGGATGGCTGCATCTGGGCACGCCCGTCTTTGGATTGTTATCTGAACCTGAACCGTCATCTCTCACTTCTGCATTGACCGCTGCGAATTCAGCAGGTCTTGATCTGGGGTCACTCGCCCTGCGAACGGAACACGATCCTGTCCAAGTTTTGTGGACCTGCGGCGAACACTTAAGTCGACAACCCAATGAAGCCAATATTGACGAAGTGAGAGAAGCCATTTATGCACATCTAACTGAACGTGGCGAGCCCGCCAGTTATTTGCACATCCACGCGGCGGGACTGATCGCGCTGGCGAAATCACACACGCTTAAACAAAGAGATCAGGAATTCGATGAGGCGTTACGCGGGACACAATCACTGATTCAAAATGCATTAGAAGAAGATCCGCGCTTTGTGCATTATTCAAATGGCGAGAATGTGGATACAGGGGTGTGGGGATTGCAGAATAATGTCATTCTCCCGCAAGAACACCGGGACGATGTGAGCGAAGCGAAGAATCTCCAGGATAATGGGAAAGACTCTTCGACTGCTGCGCAGGCTCAGAGTGACCAGAATGAATCGCTATCCGACCGGGTAGAGATTGCGGTGGTCACCTTTTTACAAAAGAATCCAAATAGTATTTTTCTGGATGTCGAACAGGATCTCTATCCGCGTTTCCCGGGCTTGCTGACACCCTCCAAGGCCATGATCTATTCAGTCCTATCCTCCTATGCTCAAAAAGAGGAGGGAGAATGGAAACTACGTGCGGAAGATGTCGCGTCTGTACGGCGCAATGAACTAAATAATATCGCGGCGCTGATCGATGCGATTGGCCGACGAATGGGTTATGCTACGCGTACACGCAGGCAGGATCGGATTTATCTGTGGGAACAGAATGGCAGGGTCGAGCGTACCTTTTATATCCTTGCCTCGGCGCTCATCGGGCGCGCAATTTCTGAAATGCCCTACCCACCCGGGCAAACTATGATCGTTATGCCGGGCGGACGCGCCGCGCTGGCGGCTTACAAGGCACAACGCGACCCTTCGCTTGCGGCCCGCATAAAAAGTGTTCAGGTTGTAAAATATCGTTTATTGCGCACGCTGATTGAACTTCCGGTATTGACTCGTGAAACGTTCGAGGAGCAGATTGCCGGCGATCCGCTTGAAAAATCCAAATCACAGATGATGATGTTTTGAGATAGAAACAAGCGGAGAGCAGGTACATTAATTTGGTCAGACATGGTAGCAAAGGAGAATGAAGATGATCAAGAAACTGTTCGTAGTTACTGCTCTACTGGCGCTCGTCTTATCTGCCTGCAGCGGGCAAGCCCCGGCGGAAACGGCCACAGTTACCGCAACGGAGGGCCCGGTTGCGACGGCAGTGATATCCATCACAGAAGCACCCGTCATTACAGAAACATTGACCGTACCCCCGCCAGATACCTCAGCCACTGCGACCTCTGCTACACCGCTCGCTGCACAAACTCCCACTCTTGATCCGTCGCGCCCCACCAATGTGCCGGATTGCACCAATAGTGCCTCTTTTGTCGCGGATGTGACCATTCCTGATAACACCAATGTGGCGGGAGGGACAACTTTTACCAAGACCTGGCGCGTGAGCAACACTGGCACCTGCATCTGGGGACCTGATTACTCATTGACCTATTACTCCGATGAGCGCTTGGGCGCACCCGATTCTATACCCCTGGCGATCACATACCCCGGTCAAACCGCAGATATTTCAGTTGATTTTACGGCCCCCAACACCACCGGGAATCATCGCGGAAATTTTGTCATCAAAAACCCCGCCGGTCTGATCATGAAAGTCGGCGACGATTCTCGCTTATGGGTAATCATCAATGTCACCGTCACCACGGCCATTACGCCCACCGGGACCGCCACAGCGCTATCGAATACCGCGGGCAGCGCGGCGACAGCGGCAGGCTCAGCCACGGTGACAGTCACAGGCACCCTTCCCACGACTTCCGCGGCAAGCAGTAGCAGCGTCAATATCACCACCGCCACCTGCGACTTTAGCACGGATCGGGAGAAATTAACGCAGGTCATTACCGCCGTCAACGCTTATCGTGCGACGAAAGGATTGCCGCCTTATACGGTCAATCCATTGCTGGCCCAGGCCGCGCAAAGACACGCCAACGACATCGCCTGCCATAAGCTCTATGTCCATACGGGTTCCGATGGTTCCACGCCACAATCGCGCGTCAAAGATACTGGCTACGTTGCCAAATCCGTCTCGGAAAATGTCAATGGCAATTATCCCCCGTTGGATGGTCAGGCCGCGGTCAATTGGTGGATCAACGACAAGACCGATCTGCGCCACGGGCAGAACCTGGTGAGCACCACCTTTACTGAAATTGGCGTGGGATATTCGTTCTTCGATAATTACGGCTTCTACGCCCTGGTCTTTGCAAAACCCTAATTAATAGTTCCATAAAACGTCCCGAAGGTTTTCTCAGAAAACATTGTTGAACCGCTTAAACCTTCGGGACGTTTATTTTGCCGCTCATCTCACGCATAACATGCGTAAGTAGACTTTCAGGTGAATTGGCAGATCGAAATTCAAATGTGAAGTTAAGCAAATTATGCGGCACTCTGTAATATTTTCCAAGTAGAATCCCCTTATGAAGAAAATCTGGATATTGATCCTGCTCATGAGCCTGAGCCTTGGTTCCTGTGTTAAAGTTTCTCAGGAGACGCCTGCTCCCACCAGGTCTGTTTTCGTGACCTCGACTCTGCCGCCGACAAAACCGGGTTTATCCCTCCCAACAGATGTCCCACCGACTTCCACCGCTGATGTATCGACGACTACAACCCCGGGCAAGCCGGATGGAACCGCTGGAACCGTATCGGCTTCCGGTCCATGCCAGGACAGTGCCGTGCTCCTCGAAGATGTGACCGTGCCTGACAACGCTCAAATGACGCCCGGTACAAAATTCACCAAGACCTGGCGCTTCATGAACAGCGGCAAATGCAAATGGAGCGGATACACCATCTCCTTTGTGGCCGGCGACCGGATGGAGACGCCTGACTCCGCGCCGATCCCCGAAACCGAAGCCGGCAAGACCGTGGATGTTTCGGTCGAGTTGACTGCCCCCTCCATTGATGGATCGTATACTGGCTTCTATGAGTTGAAGAATGACAAGGGTGAAACTCTGTCAATTGGAACAGAAGCAACGTTCTGGGTCAAAATTCTGATCGGGAACGTGGCGGCCGCGCCGGTCTCGACGGTCGTCATCACACCCATTAATGGAACCCCCGTCAAAGTGACGGGGCCCGCCAGTTGCAATTACTCGAGCAGCTCCTCCTATCTCAACGAGATCGCCAACCTGATCAATACGGCCCGCGCCCAGGCTGGATTGTCGCAGCTATCAGTCAACCCGGCGCTGGCCGCGGCCGCGCAGGGACACAGCATCGATATGGCTTGTCACGGTCTCATCAGTCACAGCGGCTCAGATGCCTCCTCTCCCAGTCAACGGATCGCCGCAGCAGGTTACACTGCCTCCCGTGCTTCGGAGATTATCTACGGCAGCGGGTATCCGCAAACTGCCTTTGACTGGTGGATGAATGATCAGGTCCACCGGGACGAAATCCTGAATCCCTACGTCAGCGACATGGGCGTGGGCTATGCCTACATGGCAGACACAGCCCACGGTTATTACACGGTCGATTTTGCAAGCCCATAAGACAATCACATGATCGATACTCGAAAAATAATATTGGCTCTCTTTCTCCTTTTGCTGTTGAGCGCGTGTGTCAACGTTTCGGGAGAGACAGCCACAAAACCACCCGTTCTTTTTGTCACCTCGACTCTGCCGCCCTATCAACCAGGCTTGACTCTGCCCACGCCGATCCCACCGACGGCTTCACCAACCTCGGATCCGTTAACTCCCAGCCCAACCCCTGCCTGCAGGGACAGCGCGGTCTTCGTCGAAGATGTGACCTACCCCGATAACACGCGCCTGACCGCCGGGGAGAAGTTCACCAAAACATGGAAACTTCAAAACACAGGCAACTGCAAATGGACTGATTTCACCGTCGCCTTCGTCTCTGGCGACAAAATGGAGGCGCCCGACTCCGTTCCCGTGCCGGAAACGGAAGTAAGCTCCACAGTGGAGGTTTCGGTTGATCTCGTTGCACCCTCAGATGATGGCGCG
>Ga0065705_10001868_pt1 | contig 42507 bp, 45 predicted proteins | sample SwibulcommuniRL2_FD_59092 | JGI IMG/M metagenome (GOLD analysis project Ga0065705, IMG submission 59092) | Bulk soil microbial communities from switchgrass field near Rose Lake, East Lansing, Michigan, USA - RL2 Bulk Soil v2 (version 2) | ecosystem: Environmental > Terrestrial > Soil >...
GGTGATCGGCCAAATAGCGGGTTGTCAGCAGATCAAAGGTCGCGGCGCGCGTGGCGACCATGGTAGGTCCGATATCTTTCCACATGCTCCAAGAAGCCACTCCCGTTAATTGCTTGCTGATATCGTAATCGATATGTCGCATCGCTTCTTCAGCCCAGGGGTCGCGCAAGATGGGATTCTTCCATTGACTCTGGATGGCTCGGCTGTTCAAGGTCATGAGCATCGTTTCTTTTTCTTTTGTGAATTTAATCTTTTCGGCTGTCATTCATCGCTCCATGGTTTATTGTCTGCTTCGTGTCGATTGCCTGTTTGATCTGCTCCATCTGGGCTCGCGCCGCTGCGGTCATCTGCCGGAAAATGACTTTCCCCGCTTCGCTTTTGCCGCCATCTTCCGGCAGCAGCGCGCGATCCATTATGTCAGCCAGTGCTTCCGTAACTGCATCCTCGGGGGGAAACTGGTCAAGCGGTTTGAAGTCCCCGATGATCAAGCGGCCATACGACAGGATTTCGAGGATGTGGACGATCACAGCCGCATCGATATCCTGGCGGATCGCCCTCGCTGCTTGCAGCGCCTGAATGAAATCGGGCGTGTTCACTCCGGTCACCATTTGGGCGAAGATGTTGTCTCGCTTGCGCAGGTAGTTGCCCATCACGCGCCGATCGCGCTTCAGCATGGCGGCGAACAAGGGATGGCGGCAGCAGCTGCATATACGCAGCAGTTCCCACGGCTGTTTCACCGCTGTAGAACCAGAAGCCAACTCCTGCTATGTGTGGAAGCCGAAGAAGTATTGCCTGAATGGAGATCGCCGACACGCAAAGGGCAAGCGACCAGTGTTCGACCGTCTAACGCGGGATGCTAACACGGACCAGAGAAATAATCAAAAGCTCCCCCTAATGGAACAGACCAGAACTTATTTTTATAGGTTTGTTTTCTTCATATGCTGAAGAGAGGCTTTTATTAGTTTAGCAAGAATGGCTTGATCTACATCAGAAAGCTTACTTATATATAAACATCCTCCCATAGATCCGCCGCTAGTCTTGTGTTTACCAAGTTTTGCCAGTAATTCCTGATTTTTATCATTGCCATGCATGATATACAAAGTTAAGTTTTGTTTCCTGGGTGAAAATCCAACTAAGAACCAGTCCCCTTCCTGGGCACTTCTTTCTGACTTGTAATGATACATTCCAAATCCCACCATGCTGTCTCCCCACATAACAGCTTTTTCTCCAGTAACCTTCTGAAACAGTTCAAGCAGGGCAAAACTGTCCAGCCTTTTTTGCTCTGGTTCAACTTTATCTAAAAAATCTTTAGGGCTTTGATTTGTAGCTTTTGTTTTTGGTTCTGCCATAGGAGAATTATAACAGACAGCTGGCCATGAAAGATCGACTTTGCCTGGCCTCGATGCTTGCGTCTCGACTACCGCCAATCTCTAACCAGTATGCCCACAAACTTTCAAGAAGTCATTCTCTGCTCGGCGTCGGTCTTCCACGGCACCTGCGCCCTTGGCAGGTGTGCGTTAGCACCCTGCCAAGGGTCGACCGTACTGAGGGTCGGACAGCAGGTCCCGCGGCCACGCTTCATAAATTTCATCTTGAGAGAGGCTTTCCCGCCTTGCAACATAGTTTTAATGCTTTGATCTTGTATCTTTTGCTTTCTTTCGCGGTCATGTAAGAGATGAGATTTATGAACAAAGGCGGCTGCCATGAGAAGATGCCCAGACTGCGCTGAAGAAAATATTAATGAGAGCCTGTTCTGTAAACACTGCGGGCGTTGTTTGCTGGCACCTGACCCGGAAGAGGGCCAGCGGTCAACAGCTACGCAAATAGAACCTCATAAAACGCATGAAGGCATCGATTTTGATGACGTTCATTTAGTAAAGAATGCGGGAGTTCTAAGGCTAAAGAGAAGGCACCAGATTGCACCTTCAGTTATCCAGGGATGGCTATTGCTCTTGAATTTTCTAGTTTTTATTCTAATGTCTGAAATAGTGAGATACATCTTTGCCAAATAGAGTCTGAGCAATAATACAAACCGCCCGTAAATTGGGCCGTTTTGTTTGGGTCTCTGCTCGGCGTCGGTATTCGACCGTGCGGAGAGTCGGACCACAGGTCTCAATCACGATAGTTTGAGAATATGAATCCTAAAAGGGATTGTCGCCTGGCTCTTATTGCTGAAGGAACTGGCGATAGTGCGCTTCCCCCGGCACGCCCAGTTGTGAGATGACCCCATCTCGTTCATAGCGCCCTTTGCAGCGCTCCAACGCCTTTGGATCCACTGTGACGCCCAAGCCCGATGCATCGGGGATGGGAACAGCATTCGCATGAGGTTGGATCAGTTCGGTGCCCACATCGTCCGCATACCAGCGGAAAAGCGATTGACCCGGCTGGGAAAGGTAAGGGATGGCTGCAGCCAGTTGCATATAGGCGGCAGTGCCCACAGCGGTTTCCCCACTGTAGAACCAGAAGCCAACGCCCATCAGCTCGCACGCTGAGATAAATTTCATCGTCTCGCGCAGACCGCCAAGAGTCATCACATTCAATACAAATGTGTCTGGCACACCCAGCTCCACTGCCAGGCGGAGGTCGGGCAGGTGGCTGGAAAACGGGATGGCACTGTGCTGGCGGAGTTTCGCCATATCGTGAAATGTAGGAGCGGGATCTTCGATGTTCGCTATATCATATGGCTCCAGTCGTTTCAACGCCTTGCGCGCCGTATTCAACGGCCAGGAGTTATTTGCATCCAGGCGCAGGATGGCATCCGGTCCGATGGCTGCGCGCACTTCCTTCACCATCTTGATCTCGGTATCCAGGTCCAGCACGCCCACTTTGCCTTCGAAGATCGTGGAACCATGTTGCTCACGCATCCTGGCGCAGTAGTGGGCTACTTCCAGCGGCGTGGAGATGCCCGGGTCGGTCGCGCTCGGTAGGAGCAGCGCAAAATATTCTGAGAAGCCGATCTCCTGGCGCACCGGTCCGCCGAGCAGGGAATAGATTGGCAGATTTAAAGACTTGCCTTTGATATCCCACAAAGCGAGTTCGAGTCCGCCAAAGGCTTTGACGAGTCCCGAGTCATGCGTATTCAACAGCGTGCGGATTTCGGGGATGCAGCGGCGGTAGCAATCCTCGAGGTTGGCGGGATCGACCCCAATCAGCCGCGGCGCAAATTCATGTGCAACGATATCCGCCTGTTCGACGGTCGGGGTTTCACCCCAGCCGGTGGCTCCCTCATCGGTATGCACTTCGACAATTCCTTTGGTCGCGCCAAGATACACGCCCGATGCCCAGCGGTAGCCGGTAACAAGAGGAAGATTTACTTTATGGACGAGGATCTGGGTGATTTTCATCGAATGGTTGATTTCGCTACTTTGTTTCAAATGTGGCGCCACGGCGCCATTGGTCGACCGCCTAGCGTCGAGACCAATAGTAACTTGCAAATCAAAGATTTTCGGGGAACTTGTGGTCTCGACACTGGCACCGCACGTGATTTTTGAAATGCTTAGCATTTCATCGCAAATCATGCAGGTGCACGCCCCTCATGAGCATTCGGGGCTACTCGACCACCCGAGTGTGGTTGAAATTAAAAGGTGTCAGGTGATTAGGCTACGAGATCATTTCAACCAAACGTTGAGGGTCGGGCGCTTCGTCGGCGAGCGTCGCAACTGACGCTCAACCCTCCGCTCTGGGCGAGGAATTGGGTCGCATGCGGTTCAACACTTCGAGCATCAGTTGCACATCGTCGCCCATCAAAGCATCCGCACCCAGCCCGATACTAAAGATCATGCTGTTCTCATCGGTAGTTGACCATGACCAAACGGCGATCCCATTTTCATGCAACACACGGACGACCTCGGCAGTCAGAACAGTATATTGGTGCTGTAATACCGGCGCGGAAAAAAGCTTTGCCTGCCGGACAGCCTCCGGCGGATCCGCTGGCGCGTCATCGGGCAGGCGCTCGGGAGCGAGCAGGAGTTCCGGGCATTTGGACTTGGCCAGTTGCAGAGCCTCATGATGATAGGAACTCATAAAGGCTCTCTCCAGCATATCGTGTTTTACAAACAGGTCCACCAGCCCGAGGGCAATGCGATCCGACTCGTCAGCGTCCGCGCCTTTCACTTCAAAGCAGGACAATATACCGGCTTCCTTGTAGAGCAACAAGGTTTCTTCTGTGGAAGGGACTCGTACTCCTGCAAACTCCGGCTTGAACTTTCCTCCGGCCTCGAGCGCCTGGATCTCCTCCCAGGTCGCCGCACTGACGCGCCCGGTTCCAGTTGTTGTCCGATCGAGGGTCGGGTCGTGCATCATGACCAGGATTCCATCGCTCGTGATATTGACATCGCACTCGATCATTTCTATGCCCAACTCAATGGCTTTGCGATAAGCCTCCAGGGTATTCTCCGGATACGCAATCGAGTGGCCGCGATGAGCGACGGACAGCGGGAGATCATCCCGAAGCCAGGGGTTGATTGACATGACAGCAATTTCCTTTCAGAAGGGAATTAAGTTTTGACCGCTCCTTTGAGCGTGAGCGTGTCGGCAAAGTGACAGGCGGCAAAATGGCCCGGTTTGTATTCTTTCCATTCGGGCACTTCGTGCTTGCACACCTCCTGCACATAGGGGCAACGCGGATGAAAGGGACAGCCAGTGGGCGGGTTGGCTGGGCTGGGGATTTCGCCTTCCAGAATTACAGGCTTCATCACGTCGTCCGGGTCCAAGGCAGGGATGGCGGACATGAGGGCCTCGGTATAGGGGTGCAGCGGCTGATAGAACAAATCCGCGGTGGGCGCCACCTCCATCATCCGACCCAGATACATGACTGCCACCCGATCACTTACATGCTCGACCACACTGAGGTCATGGGCGACGAACAAATACGTGAGACCCAATTCCTTCTGCATATCCATTAAGAGATTGAGAATTTGGGCCTGGATAGAGACGTCCAATGCCGAGACCGGTTCGTCACAGACGACAAACTGAGGCTGAACCACCAGCGCCCGCGCAATACCGATGCGCTGACGCTGACCACCACTGAAGGCGTGCGGATAACGACGAAGATGTTCCAGACTCAACTGGCAGCGGCGGGCGGTCTCACGGACGCGTTCATCCACCTCATCGCCTTGTGCCACGCCACCCGCGACCAAAGGTTCGGCGATGATGTCGCGCACCGTCATGCGTGGGTTCAGCGAAGAGTAGGGGTCCTGAAAAATCATCTGGGCGTGTCGTCGAAAGGCGCGTAGTTCTCTCGTGGTCATCTTGGCCAAATCCGTCGCCGGGCCGTTCTGAAGATGAAAGATGATCTCGCCTTCGGTGGGAGTGAAAGCTCGTAGGATCGTCCGTCCCGCGGTCGTCTTGCCAGAGCCGCTCTCCCCTACCAATCCCAGAGTTTCGCCCTGGAGGATGTGCAAGTTGATTCCATCCACAGCCTTCACCGTTCCGCCGCCACGGCCAAGGAAACCCTGCCGAAGTGGGAAATGTTTTTTGAGGTTCTTCACCTCGAGCAACACGCGGCGTTCTTCAAGCATTCTGTTTCTCCGGTTCATACAAGAGGCAGCGGACTGTATGTTGATCGTCCAACTGGGTAACCACTGGCAGGTGAACCTCGCACCGTCCTGCCATGGCGCGGCTGCAGCGCGGATGGAAGGGGCAACCGCTAGGTCGTTGGAAAGGGCTGGGGATCGAGCCTTCGATCGCGACCAGGCGCTGCCCGGCAGTCTTGCCCAGGCGTGGCACGGCCCGCAGGAGGTCCACGGTGTAAGGGTGCTTGGGATTGCGGAGGATCTCGCGTACCGGGCCATATTCCACTACTTGTCCGAGGTACATGATGGCAACCGTGTCAGCGATCTGCGCAATCACACCCAGATTGTGAGTGATAAACATGATAGCCATGCCCAGGCGCTTTTGCAGCCCGCGCATCAGCTCGAGGATTTGAGCCTGGATCGTCACGTCCAGGGCGGTTGTGGGCTCGTCCGCGATCAGCAACGACGGGTTACAGGATAGCGCCATGGCGATCATCGCGCGCTGGCGCATCCCTCCTGAGAACTGATGGGGATAATTATCCACTCGTTCCGCCGCGCTGGGAATTCCGACCAACCGCAGAAGCTCAATCGTCATCTCGCGCGCTTTTTCCTTCGTCACGGTTTGGTGAAGCAATATGGCTTCGCCCACCTGGTCGCCAATGGTGTGTACGGGCGAAAAGGAACTCATCGGCTCCTGGAAGATCATGGCGATGTCCTTGCCCCGGATTTTGCGAATCTCGGAACCGGTGGGGTTGAGGCTCGCCAGGTCGACAACCCCCTCTTCATTGACATCTGACTGACCGGAGGGATGAAATAGGATTTGCCCGGCATCGATGCGTCCGGGTTGAGGGATAATGCGCAGGATCGAATGCGCCGTGATGGATTTACCACAGCCGCTTTCGCCGACAACACCCAGCACTTCGCCGCGCCGCATGGTCAGGTTGACGCCTTCCACGGCGCGAACTGTGCCCTCATCCAGCGGAAAAGATACCCGCAAGTCTTTGATTTCCAACAACAGGTTGTTATCCACAAGTCACTGCCTTTTAGCGGGAATAAGGATCAGCCGCGTCGCGCATGCCATCGCCGACGAAGCTGAAGGCCATGACGGAAACGATCACGAACGCCACGGGGGTAAATAGCCACGGGTAAAGTGCAATGGCTTGGATGTTTTGCGCGTTTTGCAACAGCACGCCCCATGAGATCACCGGCGCACGCAGGCCCAGGCCGATGAATGATAGCGAGGTCTCGGCCAGGATCATATACGGGAAGGAGATCGACAAGTCCACGATGATATAACTGAGGAAGGATGGCAGCAGGTGCCGGGCGATGATGCGTGCATCGCTGCTACCGGCAATACGGGCGGCGACGACGAAGTCTTCTTCACGTAATGATAGGAGTTTGCCCCGTACCCGCCGCGCCAAATGCGTCCACCCCAGGAGCCCAAGCAGGATTGTAATGGTGAAGTAGACACGTTGAGGCGACCATTCTTTGGGCAGGGCGGCAGCCATTGCCATCCAGAGGGGCAGCGTGGGAATCGAGCGGATAAATTCGATGAAACGCTGGATGGCATCGTCGATACCGCCTCCGAAAAAGCCTGAGATTCCGCCGATGATCAGCCCCAGGAAGAAGGAGATGAACAGGCCGACCACGCCGATGGTGAGAGAGGTGCGCGTGGCATGGAACAAGCGGGACAGGAGGTCCCGCCCCAGTTGGTCGGTGCCCAGCAGGTGCAGGTGGCCCTCTTTCACGCCGAACAAATGTCGGTCAGAGTTAATCACCCCCCACATTTTATATGGGTCACCTTTGATCCAGAAGTACACTGGCCAGGGCTGGCTGGTGTCTTCCTTGACTGAGAGAAGGAAAGTTTTGGGATCCATGGCGGCAGTCAACGCATAGGTAAATGGACGCAGGTGGAATTTGCCTTCGGCATCCACGAAGTGCAGCACCTGCGGACGGCCAAACAAATAATCGGGAGTACGGGCGGTGGGAGTATAGGGTGAGAGAAATTCCGCGAACACCGCGATGAAAACAAAAAAGCCAAGGAGCACCGAACCAATCAGAGCCAGCCTGTGCTTTTTAAATTTCCACCACATCAATTGGAACTGCGACGCGGTATAGTACCGGTTCTCCATCTCTTGAGCAATTCCGGATGGGGGCGGTAGGGGGCGTGGAGCAATGTCAATCGCTTCCGTGATCTGGGTCATTTCAAACCCTCTCCCCATAGCGAATACGAGGATCAAGCATGGCCAGCAGGACGTCCGATAGGAATGTGCCCAGGATGGTCAAGGTGGCGTACATAAGCAGGATCGCACCCGACAGGTAGACGTCCTGGTCGAGCAGGGCCCTGAGAAACAGCGGGCCTGTATCGGGCAGGGCTAGCACAAATGAAACAAGTGGCGCGCCGGCGATGATTGCGGTGAGTTCCCAACCGATGGTGCTGGCAATAGGGTTCAGGGCGACTCGCACCGGGTACTTGAGCAGAAGTTTCCACTCAGGCAAACCTTTGGCGCGGGCAGCTGTAACGTAGAGCTTGTTTTTTTCATCGAGCAGAGTAGCGCGCATTGTACGGATTTCAAATGCCGTGCCCGCCAGGCCCAGTACGAGGGCTGGTACCCACAAATGCCGAAGCAAATCAACGAACTTCGGCCAGCTCCACGGTGCTTCCGAATACTGAGACGAAAAAAGGCCGCCGACACTGTTATTGAACACCATCACACTGAAATATAAAAGGATGAGGGCAAGCATGAAACTCGGCGTCGCCATGCCGAAATAGCCTATGATGGTCGCCGCGTAATCGCCAAGTGAGTATTGCCGGATCGCTGAGTAAATACCGATGGGGATAGCCAGGCCGTAGGTAAAAATGATAGTGGCGATTGCCAGCAGGACGGTAAGTCCGACACGTTCGCCGAGCACATCGGCAACGGGTCTGTGCAAACCAAATGAAATACCGAAGTTGCCATGGAAGATAATATTCGTGATCCAGGTCACGTAGCGCACGTACCATGGGCGGTCCAGTCCCAGTTGATGGCGCATCGCAACCACATCCTGCTGCGTCACCAGCACCCCCTGAGATCGCATGTCGAGGGCGCGTCGGTCGGCGTAGTCGCCCGGGGGAAGCTCGATCGTGATGAACACGATAACCGACAACGCTGCCAGCATCACGATCATGATGATCAATCTCTGCAGAAGATATTTCGCCACTTGATCTCCTTGGCTTCGTTATGTGCGCCGCCTCGCTTCGCCCGAACGTGCAGAACACGTTTCTGTCGTTGGGCGCGACAACATTGCCAGCCCGGGACCAGAGAGGGGTACGAACGAGCGCCACCCCTCTCTGGTGAGTCTAAAGTAATTTCCAGACTCTAAGGGTCTCCAGAACTCTTAGAGTCTGCATGGACCTTATTCTTACTCTGCTTTGAAGTACCACTGATCGGTTCGATATGGATAGGTCCGATAATACTCGAACGCATTGACCTTTAACGTGGGCACATTGCCCAGCCGTCGGGAGACAATTGTGACCGCAGGCGGAGAGGTGATCGTGCCGATGATCATGCCGCGATCCATCTGGACCTGGACAAGCTGCTGCCCCAGGCTTTTGTACTCTTCGGTGCCCGGCAAGGAGGATTTCCATTTGTCGGTCAGATCCCACAGATCCTTGATGTCGGCAGGTGGTTCGATACCCTGCGCACCGTTGCTGTTGTGCCATTCGACCCATGGGGCGCCGAATAGCGGTTCGAGTGCAGCATCGCCGAAGGGCGGGAAGAGCCGGAACGGGTTGGAGTAGAGCGGCGCTTCGACCTCAGTACCGCTGTTGGTCACCTGGATATCATGATCGTTATTGGCGGCCATGGCTCGATACGCCTCGGTGCTAATTTCCTTCAACTCGACCTTCACACCGACCGCCTCCCAGTACTCCTTAGCCAACTCATGCAGGGCGGGGTCGCCCCATTGGATGGCATAGATCAGGTGGATCACAAGTGGCTTGCCATCCGGCCGGGTGCGGAAACCGTCGGCACCCTTCTTGAGTCCAATCTCATCCAAAAGCGTGTTGGCTGTGTCCGGATCATACTCGATGTCTTTGGTAAACCACTCCGGCTTGGCGAATGACACCGTCCGGTGCACGGGCACACCCTGGGTCGGCTGGCATAGGTCGAAGCACAGCGCCTTGTTGATCTCATCTCTGTTTAGCGCCAATGACATGGCTCGGTTCCAGCGTGGATCGGAGAACAACGTCGCCAGGACGGGATCTTTATGAGTGGCGTTGAATACATAAGTGCGGCCATTGCTGGCGCCCTCCGCCATCTGGATATCGTAGTTGCCCTTGTCCTGGTTCTGCTGGAAGAGCGGGAGACTTCCAATTTGGAGTGACTGGGCTTTATATTGGATCTCGCCGTTGATAATCTTTAGTTCGAACAGCTCGTTTTCGGCTGCATATACTTCCTCGACTTCGTCAATGTACGGCAACTGCTGGCCGGCCGTGTCAACCTTGTAGTAGTAGGGATTGGGCACGAAGAGCTGGTGCTCGGGTGTCTCGTCAACCTTGATCCAGGCTTCAAGCTTGGGTAGACCATACTGGTGGTTGGCGTCTTCCCAGTCGCTGTAATACAGGGGAATGAATTGTGCGGTCCAGGACTCGAATCCCGCAGCCTTTGCATCTTCGTCAGCCTTTGGATTGTACTTGGGAAGCTTGTCCATCAAGAAGTGCTTGGGAGCCCACTCATGAGTATAGGTGGTAGCCAAAAGTGTGGTAAATGCGGGGGCCGGTGCAGCAAACTTGAACTTGACGGTCACAGGGTCAACCGCCTCGACCTGCATCGGCTCGCCCCCATAGACCCAGTAGCTGGGTACATCCGGGTAAAGGTCTTTGTTCATGACGATGTCATTCCACCAGAAGACGATGTCATCACTGGTGAAGGGCTGGCCGTCTGACCATTTGTGACCCTTACGCAACGTAATAGTGAGTTCGGTATAGTCGCTGTTCCACTCGAACGCTCTGGCCATGTTCGGGACAATGGTCTGCAAATCATCATCGAACCGCAACAGATTTACATGGCGTACGCTGAGCCATTCAGAGTTGCCAGCCTCGGGGGCAATGGAGGCGCCGCTGAGGCGTCCGCCATAATGGCCGATCTCGTTATAGGGCACAACGACAAGCGGCTCTTCGGGCAGGCGCTCTTCGAGTGGCGGCAAATCGCCTTTCGGCAGAAAACCGTATTGCACCAAACGGTCGTCATATTTGTCGCGGCCAGTAAATGTCATCGTGCAGTTGGCATCTGCCTCGAACTCTGAAACTTCGTATTGTTCTGGGAACGCGCCAGCTGCAACACCCTGCATGTCAGCCACGGTAATGGCTGGGCAACTGGCAGAACCAGCAGGTTCGGTAGCGGCTGCGGGTTCAGTAGCGACCGGGGCTTGAGTGGCGGCCTGGGTAGCTGCTGGGGCCTGGGTGGCCGTCGGGGCGGCAGGGGCACACGCCGAGAATGCAACGGCAAAAACAGTGAATAACACGATCAGGGAGTAAAATCTTTTTTGGGGCATCTCTCCTCCACGGAATTAATAAAGAATGGTGATCCAAATGGACGGTCATCTGAATTGACTATGATCCGACTGCATGCCTCATTCTTCTGTATAGCTACCCTCCCTTCTTTTGATCAGATCTGTTTATTTTCTCAGCCGGGCGGGTAGCCCCGCGCTCCTGATAGCCGAGTTCAAACGCTGTCGCGAAAATTGTCTCAATGCACCCATTCTGATAGACAGGCATTCTGAACGTGATTGGGATCATTGAACTCCTTCACTGGAGAAACCCGGAAACCTGGTTGGGCCCCGCCGCCAGATAACAAAGTCAAAAGCATCCGGCAGGTGATACTCACGCGAATACACCAGGGGCTCATCATCGATCGAGTAATCTGTTTGAACAATGTATAAGGTGAGGGCATTTGGAATGAGATGGAGCTTATCTGCCACATGGTCAGGTGCTAATACAGGGAGTAATCGAGCAATTCCATATTCGATTACCTTGCCCAATGAAGTCTGCAACATGTTGTAAATAGACTCAGTAAGAAGGCGCTGTGGATCAAAATCCGCTCGCTGAAACAGCGACTCAGTCAGGGTATCCAATGAATAGACAACAGGCCGACCATCGGCGGTACGCACGCGTTCCAGGGTAATGAGAGAGGTTCCTGTGGAGACGTGCAATTGCTCAGCCTTTTCCTCATCCGCGACTTCTCTCTGAATGGTGAGGTAGCTGGTGCCGGGCCCGAGGCCAGCTGATTCGATCATCTCGGTAATACCAAAGTTAAAGTTGAGGTTTTTGAGAATGGGATGATTTCTAACAAAAGTGCCTACACCATGGCGGCGGGAAACCAATCCATCATCTTCCAGGACCCGCAAAGCTTCCCGGACCACTGTGCGGGAAACACCCAGCATCTCGCATAGCTCAGCCTCCGTGGGCAGTTTGCTGCCAGGCTGGTAAGTACCCCGAGTGATCGCCTGGCGAAGTTCCTGCTGAGCAATATCAGTTAAAGTCTTTCTCTCGGACCGAGCTGATCTGAGCATATAACTCCAGCTTAGTTGTAAGATGTCATGATAACTTATCATACTACAAATGATTTCGGAGGTAAAGACTCTCATTTAGAATCTAATCTGAAATGGGCCATACAGAGGCCCCCTAAAGTAACTGGATTTTGCAATTTTGATCTAAAATTGTTTTCCTAAAAAATCAAGGCTAGAGAAAAAGAAGTAAGGCTATATACACTTAATTTTTTGAATGCACTCGGTCTTTGTCGAGGCTACGCATGATTTTGTTTCGTGAAAAATCCTGCGAGTTGGTCCCTGTAAATCAAAGACTGGAGAGTCAAACTTCAATTAATGGAGAGTTGGACAAAATCAGACATTCAATAAATTCGAAATTTGAACGAGTGGGATATTTGTTCCATACTAAGATATGACCCCGATTGGAATGCTTGCGTCTTAACTGATAGGGATTAGAGAGTAAACAAAGAGAATAAAGGCTTTAGGTCGCTGCAATAAAAAGAGCCCTCGGCGTCGCAGGGCTCTTTTTACCCCCAAATTCGGGAGTGCTTTGGCATTGATTGCCTTTGTATGAGGCTGGGGATCAGGGATTCGAACCCCAATTTCCACGTCCAGAGCGTGGCGTGCTGCCGTTGCACCAATCCCCAATTTAATTGCTAGCTGATCCAGAGTCAGCCATTCTGCCAGTAGACGAACCCCCACCTGAACATGGAGTATCCATTCCAGCGGGCGGTATTGTATCACGCCCGCCAAGCGTGGGCAAGTCCTATTTGTTGTTGCGCGCCGCGCGGCGTGTATTATCTTCCATATCCAGGAAGATCAACAAACCTTTGGAGAGGGCTTGCAAACCAAAGAAATAAAACAGCCCGGGTAACGGCTGCTGCAGATAAGGGGTAAACATATTGAATACATTCAGGAAGGTCATCCCTTTATCCATGTACAATCCGTTGTAATACTGTGCGAAAAACAACAGGATCGAGAATATCCATGACAAGAGGTAGACGGTCAATACGATCCATGCCACAATATCGGCCCAGCGCGACAGGCGCAAGACTCCATCGCGATCGAAGTAAGTACCAAGAAACCCTGCCTGCTTTTCAGTTGATTCGCTCATCGTAGCCTCCGCGCTGAATTATACTTTGCCGTTTGTTATAATTATGAGTTGACAAAAGATTTTCCATGTCTGGTGCAAGCGATTGACGCCAGACATTCGCAAATTGTTCCACAAAATTCCTATGTGGTAAAGAAAAACATTGATCTTTGTAGCGAAAAATCGAGGGCATCTCTATGACTGAAGAAACGAAATATACAGACTTTATCCGCGAAGCCGTCGCGGAAGACCTGGCAACCGGACGTTACAACTACGTCCGCACGCGCCTGCCACCCGAACCGAATGGCTATTTGCATGTCGGACACGTCAAAGCATGGATGATCGATTACCTTGTCGCTAAGGAAAACAATGGTGAGTTGATCATGCGCTTCGATGATACAAATCCTGTGAAGGAAGAGACTGAATTTGTCGACGCCATTATGGAAGATACGCGCTGGCTCGGAATCGAGTGGAAGAAGGTAACCTACGCTTCCGATTATTTTGATCTGCTCTATGAATGGGCAATCCAGTTGGTCAAAAAGGGGCTGGCTTATGTGGATGATCAAAGTCCCGACGAAGTAAGCATGAATCGCGGCACTTTTACGGAGCCAGGGAAAAAGTCGCCCTACAGAAACCGCAGCGTGGAGGAGAATCTGGACTTGCTCGAGCGTATGAAGAACGGCGAGTTCCCGGATGGGTCGCACGTTCTGCGCGCGAAGATCGACATGGCACATCCCAACCTCAACATGCGCGACCCAGTGATGTATCGTATCATCCATGAGCCCGCCCATCATCGCACCGGCTCAAAATGGAAGATCTACCCAATGTATGATTGGACGCATGGACAAAACGATTCCATGGAAGGTATCACCCACTCGTTGTGTTCACTGGAATATCGCGATCACCGTCTTCTCTACGACTGGTTCCATGAACAGTTGGGTGTATTTAAATCCAGGCAAATTGAGTTTGCCCGTCTTAACTTGAACTACACTGTCACGAGTAAGCGCAAACTCCGCCGTTTGGTTGAGGAAAACTATGTCAGCGGCTGGGATGACCCGCGCATGCCGACCCTGCGCGCTCTCCGTCGGCGCGGCTATACCCCGGAAGCCATCAAGGATTTTGTCCAGCGCATGGGCATTTCAACAGTGACCACGAACAATGCCGGTGTCATGGGAGACATCGCTTTCCTTGAGGCTTGTGTGCGCGATGATCTTAACAAGCATTCACTACGGCGTATGGCTGTCATCAAGCCGCTGAAGCTTGTGATTGACAACTATCCGGACGATCTCGTCGAGAAGATGGATGCGATCAACAACCCCGAAGATCCCAACGCGGGCACGCGCAAACTTCCCTTCTCGAAAGTCCTCTACATCGAGCAGGATGATTTCCGCGAATCGCCTCCGCCGAAATATTATCGTTTGTATCCTGGCAACGAAGTGCGCTTGCGCTATGCGTATTTTGTCAAATGCACAAATGTCGTTAAGAACGAGGCAGGCGAAGTCATCGAAGTACATGCTACCTATGACCCGTCCACGCGCGGGGGGGATGCGCCCGATGGACGAAAGGTGAAATCCACCATTCACTGGATATCCACAGCACAGGCAAAGGAAGCGGAATTCCGGATGTATGACCGGCTCTTCATGAAAGAAGATCCAGAAGAAGATGAAGATGGATTCCTGGCATGTCTTAACCCGAATTCTTTACAGGTCCTCAATGGATATGTGGAACCACTTCTCGCGCAGACGGAAGTTGGTGACCGTTTTCAATTCGAACGGCTCGGATACTTTTGCACCGATCAAGACTCGACGGATGACAAACCCGTTTTCAACCTGACGGTGAATCTTAAAGACACGTGGTCGAAGATCGAGAAGAAAACCAGGTAAGGAGAGCCAATCACGAGTATGCGCGCGGTTTTTATATTTCAAATTGATTCCATTATCGCCGCGCAATGTCCGTATGGCAGAAGAGGCTGGAGAGTTTTGACGAGGAACCTTGCGGAGGCTTCGTGTTTTCGCAAGGTTTTTGTATTGTTAAATACCAACCAACGTGTAAACTTAATTTACAAAATCATTCAGCATGTGGAGTCATTATGGCCAATCAATCCTTGTCGGAAAAATTTCAAGAAAATTTGCTACTCTACTCACAGACCGAATCAACGGAAGAGCGGCACCAGATCGAAGAGACTCTTTGGGAGGATTACGGCGCGGAGTATGCTGTCTTCGTCCTGGACATGTCTGGCTTCTCAATGCTCACGCGCAAATATGGAATCGTCCACTATCTTTCCATGGTGAGGCGCATGCAGTTGACGACCGAACCCATCGTTAAGTCCTACGGTGGCTTCATGATCAAGTACGAAGCGGATAATTGCTTCGCAGTTTTCCCTGACCCGCTTTCAGCAGTCAACGCTGCAATTGCAATGCAGCATGCCTTTGGCGCAGCGAATCTATTGACCACCGATGATCTGGATATTCATATCGCCTGTGGCATAGACTTCGGCAAGATTCTGATCATTGCGCACGAAGATTGTTTTGGGGATCCTGTCAATCGTGCCTCGAAGATTGGAGAGGACCTGGCGGCGGCCGGCGAAATCCTGATCACAAAAGAAGCCATGAAAATGATTCCCGAGGAAGCCGGAATCAAAGCCCATGAAATGACCGTGTCGATTTCAGGCGTCACCATCCCTGCCTATATGGTTGAATATCGAAGTGGTGAAAAAGATCCGGCATAACCCACATCAAAAAGACCGCCAATAGATAGCGGTCTTTTGCAGAGAGGTTAACGCAGGAACCTGATCAGGAGCAGGATAATCACGATCACGAGTAATACATGAATCAGGTTACCTCCTGCCCATCGACCGACCCTTCTGCCGCGCGCTCTTCTTCCCCCAAAGAAACCTACCAACCACACGATCAATATGATAATGATGAGCGTCTCAAGCATGCAGATTCTCCTTTTTCATCCCGGAAAATGTTATTCATCACTGCTTACGATTTTCTTCCTGTAAGGGCTTGCGTCTTTTATATAAGGCTGTTGATTGGTTTGCCGAATCAAGCAGGGCCAGGATCAGGGCCAGGGCTGCAAGTCCAATCAGTCCATAAAACAGCAACGTGCCCCAACCTAAGCGCGGGCTCCCGGTCACAGGGATGAGGGCTGGCTTGGTCGCTTCGGGAGCAATAGAGGTATTTGCGACTTGAGGAAATGTTGATTGAGCCAAAAACTGTTTATGAGAGGCTGCAGCAGACCCGGACGCTCCCCATATTAAGAGAAGAATACTCAAGATGGATAGCCAGACTAGTTTTCTGTTCATCGGACTTACCTTTACACAGAATTTAAAATCTCCTGTTTCAATAGATTGATTACCCCCGCAGATGTTGCAAATTGCACTCTATGTTTACTAACGAGTTGACAAAAGGGCTGTTATTTTATTCACAGAGTCTGGATTGATAATAGGGATATCCAAGCAACCTTGGAAACAAGTGCAAGACACTTTGTAATCAATCAGAAATACTGATTTCCACCCCTGCGAAATTGTAGAGGTACAATAATCTTTACAGGAATCCAAAATGCGAAAACTCTTATTTATACTTCTTTTTGTTTTTCTTCCGGCCTGTAATTTCCTGCCTCCACCCCAAGCGGGCCCTTCGGAGACAATTGTGTTCAAACCTTCCGCGACTCCCACAATTGTTCCGCTGCCGACATCGACCGAAATTGCTCCAACTGTTTCCCCTGTTCCTACCACCGATCCAATTTTTTTTCGGGAAGATTTTAACGAAACCCTCACTGCCCCATGGACTTGGGTCCGTGAAAATTCAAAGAATTGGAGTCTAACCAATATCCCCGGCTCCATACAAATCAGTGTAAGTCAGGGTTATGTGTCGTCCCATACAAATACCAACCTGCTGCTGCGCCCGGCTCCCGCGGGGAATTTTCAAATTGAGACTCAAATGACTTTCAGCCCGCAAGATAATTTCCAATTCGCGGGATTGATCATCTATGAATCTGATTCCAATTTCATTCAAGCCGGGCGTGAATATTGCAGAGCAGTGAACTGCATTGGTGAAGGCTTGTATATGAATTATTACAAAAAGGGATTTTTGGTTAAGCCAGACTTTGGTCAACCCTACCGGGAAATCGACCCAATTTTGCTACGCTTGTCTCGCAGAGCGGATACCTACACATTTGAGGCCAGCACGGATGGAAAAGTATGGTTTATTATTGGCAGTCACACGAGCGATTTGAAACCACTCCAAATCGGACTGGTCACCGGTCAACGTTTAAAAGGCAACCCCATCTCTGCAGAGTTCGACTACTTCGAAGTCCGTAGCCTGCCGTGATCGCGGCATCCCTACATCTTTGATAAAAGCTCCATAGCCTTTTGTAATCTCTGCAACACTTTTTCTTTGCCGAGTATTTCCATACTCTCAAAGAGAGGCGGGCTCACTTTTTGTCCAGTAACGGCGACTCGCACGATCCCAAAAACTTGATTCGCGCTCAAACCGGATGTTTCTACAAACTCACGCATGGGTGGTTCTGCGGTTTGATGCGATAGATCTGACAGCGAGGCCAGAATATCATAGGTCTTTTGTAAGATTTCAGCAGACTGTTTCGCGTCCAGTCCTTTTGCAATTAATTCCTCAGGATTCGGTTCAATATTCTCCTTGAAGAAGAAACTTGCGAATGTGACACAGTCATCCAATGTGACAAGTCGTTCGCGGATGAGCGGAGTCACTTTGAGCAAAGTGTCGTTATCGACTTCGAGCCCGGCATTGGTGAGATAAGGCTTAATACGTCGCGCCAGATCCTCGATTGTGAGAAGTCGGATGTGAGTCCCATTGAAGTGATCCAACTTCTGGAAATTGATCGCAGCCGGTGATGGGGTCAAATGGTCAATGCTGAATCGCTGGATCATATCCTCAAGAGTCATTACATCATCTTCAGCCACGCCCCAACCCATTAGAGCAATCCAGTTTAATACACCTTCGGGAATATATCCCAAACCATCCAGATCATCCACAAAAATCGAATGGCCGTCTTTCATAACTGCGGCCTTATCCCGCTTGCTCATTTTTCCTTTGCCGCTCGGCTTGAGAAATATGGATAAATGTACCCAGATCGGTTCGTCCCACCCAAACGCGCGCACAATCTGCACATGCAACGGAAAGGTTGGAAGCCACTCGGCACTTCGAATCACATGTGTAATCTGCATTTCATGATCGTCCACGATCGCGCCGAGATGATAAGTGGGCAATCCATCAGATTTTAGCAGTACAAAATCATCAAGATATTTATTTTCTGTGACGATATCACCGCGCACATGATCATGTGCAGTCGTCGTTCCTTCGTAAGGCATCTTGAAGCGAATCACATATTTCTCGCCGGTGGCAATGCGACGGGTCGCCTCCTGTGGATCAAGTCGTCGGCACAAACCGTCATAGCGAACTCGATCTACCTTGCGCGCTTCCTGCTCCTTGCGCATCTGGTCAAGTCGCTCTGGTGTACAAAAACAGGGATAAGCATTCCCTTTCTCCACGAGCAGTCTTGCATAGTGTTGATACGTTTCTCGCCGTTCTGTCTGACGATAGGGCCCATACTTTCCACCATGCGTAGGACTCTCGTCGGGCGTGAGGCTCAACCAATCGAGGCTGCGCAAGATCTCTTCTTCAGATCCAGGAACAAATCGTTTCTGATCGGTATCTTCGAAGCGCAAAATAAATTGTCCACCCGTCTGGCGCGCGACCAAGTAAGCAAACAGCGCGTTGCGCGCGTTGGCCAGATGAAATCTTCCAGTTGGAGATGGAGCGATGCGAGTACGTGCAGGTTTGATGTTCAAAAATCAATCTCCCAAATCGTTGGTTCGATCAGTAAATCTAGAATTCTAGTTGCCGATGACGCATGGCAACGCTTTCCACCAATCCAATGCCTAACATAAGGGCCGTAAGACCGCTGCCACCATAACTAATGAAGGGCAATGGTAAGCCCGAAACAGGCACGATGTTCAAGTTCACACCGATGTTAACCATCCCTTGGAAAAAGATCAACGTCGCAACACCATATGCGATCGTCATACCTGCCACATCGCGCGCTTTTTGCGCGGCGCGCAGACATCTCCATATTACCAGTATGATAATGATAATTACCAGTAACGAGCCAACAAAACCAAATTCTTCTGAGATGGCAGAAAAGATAAAGTCGGTGTGACGTACTTTCAGAAAGCGCAATTGTGTTTGGGTGCCATGACCATAGCCCTTGCCAAAGAGTCCGCCTGAACCAATTGCTATTAAAGCTTGATCTACATTATATTTCTCGCCATAAGTCGCGTTGGGATCTGGTGAAATAAAATTTTCGATACGCCTTTGTTGGTATTCTTGAAGGAATGGGATGCGGATCTTGAACGAAACAAGCGCAAAGACAGTCGAAATTGCCAAGAAACCAACGGTGCCAAACAGTAACAAGTGTTTTAGTTGGATGCCGTTTAACCAGAGCAATACTGCCAGGATGACCATTAGTACCACCACATTGCTCAAGTTAGGTTGTAGCAGGATCCAGATCCCTAAACCCATCACCCAATTGAAGGCAACAATAATCCAGCGCAGGTCACGAGGATGGTTTTGTGTCTTATCAAAATAGCGGGCAAGCAATAAGATGGCTGCGATCTTGGCAAATTCAGTGGGCTGAAGGAACAACACACCCACTGAAAACCAACGGGCGGCACCAAACACTGCCTGCGCGCTTAGGAACAATGCAAACAGAAGTAGACTCATCAGTATAGCAATTGGACGGTATAGCGCTATCCAATATCGATAGTCAATGGCTGCCACGACAAAGATGAGGGCGAGCCCCGCCACTGCAAAATAAATCTGACGATTGATGAGCGGCAACAAAACTTCATTCCCCGCGACCGCAGAACGGATCATGGTTGTGCCAAAAGCAGTCGCTAGGACGACCGCGCCCAACAGCCAGAAATCAAAATATCGCCATGAAATATTACGAAGCATACCGGGAACTTACTTAGCAGACTTTCTAGCGCGTTGTCGCCGCGCGGCTTTCAAGGGGATATCTGCTACGAGACGCTGGGAGCGCCCATCATGCTGCACCCCGATCTGCATGGCCTGTGCATCGATTTCCACGTGACGCGAGATCGTCGCAATCAAATCATCTTTAAGGGAATCAAGTTCGGCAGGAGTCAGATCGGTACGGTCATGGATCAGAACTAGTTGCAGACGTTCCTTGGCACTCTCCGCACTGTTTTTCTTTCCAAATAAACGGTCGAAGAAACTCATGTCACTTCCTCCCCGCCAATCGTTGCAGCCGCTGCCAAAATCCATCGGCATGATCAAGGTCGAGGAAAGGAACTTTCTCACCGCGCAAACGTTTTGCAATATTGCGGAAAGCCTGCCCCGCTCTGCTTTTCGGATCAAAGGCAACGGGCGCCCCGCGATTCGAACCGATGATGACATTTTCATCTTCAGGCACAATGCCGATCAATTCAACTGCCAGTAGATCCAGCACGTCATCAGCCGAAAGCATGTCGTGATTTTTCACCAATGAGGGATTTAGACGATTGATAATCAGCGCGCCAGGACCTTTTTCTTCTGCCTCCAAAATGCCGATGACACGATCCGCATCCCGTACAGCTGAGATCTCAGGATTGGTAACTACTATTACACGGTCCGCGGGAGCAATCGCATTCTTGAAGCCTCGTTCAATGCCAGCTGGTGAATCGATCAATACAAAGTCAAAATCGTTGCGCAGCTCTTTGACCAGACGATTCATATCACTCGGCGAAACGGCATTCTTATCCCGCGTTTGCGCGGCAGGAATGAGATACAACTCCGGCAATTTCTTGTCGCGGATCATCGCCTGCTTTAAACGACAGCGGCCTTCGATCACATCCACGATGTCGTAAACGATGCGATTTTCCAACCCCAGGATCACATCAAGATTACGGAGACCGATGTCGCCATCGATGCAAACGACCTTTGCTCCATCCGAGGCCAGTGCCACAGCAAGGTTCGCAACCGCGGTCGTCTTGCCTACTCCGCCTTTGCCTGACGTGATGGTGATTACTTGTGCGGGCATGTATTTATCCTATAACCAGTGATAAGAAGTGTTGAACCTGCTCAAAAATTTAACCTGGCGACCAAAATTCTGATTGCAACTTTCCATCTTTATTAATGCGCGCGATCTCAGGTCTAGGGCTTTCGCGCGGCTTTAGTGCGGCCGACACTTCCTCTGCGATTCGCAACTGCATAGGAGAAAGATCAAGGGCGCATACGACAGCATTCCGATTCCCTTTTGCTCCTGCATGAACCATGCCACGCAAGCGCCCCCACACGATCACATTCCCATCCGAGATAATTTCGGCACCTGGATTGACATCCCCAAAAATAACAATGTGACCCGCAAACTCAATCCTCGTCCCTGAACGAAGCGTACGACTCAGGAATAACGCAGTCTCTTCACCGAGATCATCTACTGCAAATTTGCGACCTTCTTCCGGTCGAGGTTTGGAAATACGAGTCGCGAGGCCAAGCAATTGAGCGGTCTTTTCTGTTGTAGGAGACTCACTGATGACTGCCCACAAGGAAATACCCCGCTCCGAAAGTTGATCGCGTAAATCCACAAGTTCATTGACATGTAGTACCTGACTCGCAACATCCAACGCCAAACGCGCGCCCTGAAAAAAAGCGGGCTGCCCATCTACTTGAGCAAGCAAAGCGATGCGCTGTTCTTCCCACGGCGCATCGTCTAGCGAGACGAGCAGTCCGTCACGCAAGCCTTTGATTTGGATTAACGAGTTCGTCTCATTCATAAAATTAATGGGATCTTGATTAACAATCACTAAATTATAGCATGAAGTATTGGCGGGACTTTTAGCCTCCACCACCTTCCTGCTTTCCAAGATCGATCGCCTTGAGTTCAAAGTAGGCTTGCATTACGCGCGCCACAATCGGCGCAGCGACGGTACCACCTTCTCCCCCATGATAGGCGAAGGCAAGAATGATAATTTCCGGATCATCAAAGGGGGCATAGGCCAAGGTCCAGGCATGCGTGGGCCACGAACCAAACTGACACTGTTGCAGTTTTCGCGCGACATCGTCACAATATTCTGCGGTACCCGTCTTCCCTGCAATGGCAATCGGCAGAGGATAATCTTCTGTAAACACTTTATTCAGCGTACCCAATCTTGGCTCAGTCACCGCAAGACGCGTACCGGTGCGCACTGCATCAACGGTCTCAGGGTCAACGACTTTGAACTTCTCTGTTGGATCACAATATCCTACTTCGCAATTGAAAATTTCAATCTTGGGAGTTTTCGTGATATCCCATTTCAGGTTGGGCGTGAAAGGTGAAATTTGATAACTGCCCTCCGGTGGTTTTGAGAGAAGCACATCCGGTTTTGAAGGGTTCACCCATACCGTCTGTGTTCTGCCATCTTTCCCGACGACTTCCCGCTGTTCATATACAGAGAAATCTTTCAGGTCAGGATTAAACCACATGGGAATGACACGGCCTTCGTTATCCTGCACTTCCCGCACGATCGTTGGCTGCATTAACTTGCCATGATTTGCAATCGTTGCTCCTGACATCAAGACCTGCAATGGGGTACCCAGAACATATCCCTGCCCGACGCTGGCAATATAGGTATCACCGGTTGACCAGTTCTCACCGGTATTGATGCGTTTCCACTTCGGGTCTGGAATCAATCCAGGATCCTCGCCGGGGAGTTCAATGCCCGAACGGTTGCCATATCCCAATGCCCGCGCATATTGTCCCAAACGGAAAATGTTCAGTCCACCATTTGGGATCTCATCTTCGAAGCCGCCACCAAGTTTATAAAAGCACACGTTGCTGGAATAGGCAATGCAATGGAAAAAATCCAACGCACCGAAGCCAGCCTCATTGATCACGCCATTCCGGTCATAAATCCAATCCACAAAAGGACGGGAATTTCTGTCGGTACACGGCGTAGTCGGAGTAAACCTCTCACACAACACAAGCTTACCCGGAGTTTTGACGATCTTGTCCGGCCCGATAACATGTTCGTTGTATGCACCCGTCGCTGTCGAAAGCTTGAACGTAGATCCCGGAGGAAATCGAGCGGAGATCGCATTATTGACCAACGGGTGGCGTGGATCCTGGCTTAATTGTTCGTAGTAATACCCAGGGATAAAACGCGCCATACGGTTATTTTCAAAGCTTGGATACGAAACCATCGCAAGAATCTCGCCTGTCTTCGGATTCATGGCGATCACCACTCCACTGGTAATCCGCATCGTGTTAAAGTAGGTATTCCAATAATTGATTTCATCGGTGAGTGCGGCTTCTGCGGCTTTTTGCAAACGTGTATCAATGGTTAGTACAACATTATTTCCAGCCACAGCTTGCACGGGTGGCTTCAGGTTACGCCGCACCTGACCGGCTACATCCTGTTGGACCACGCGCTGTCCATTTTTTCCAAGGAGGATATCGTCCAGTGAGGTCTCCACCCCGGAATATCCAATTTTGTCGCGGTTGGCGATGAAGCCTCGAGCTTTATATGCATCTGCAAGTGCCTCCGGGATCGGGCCCAGAAAGCCAACAACATCTGCGGTCAATGAACCGGTCGGGTAATCTCGAATCGGTTCGATCTCCACCGAAACGCCAGGCCAATCCACTGATTTTTCACGCATCACACGCGCAAGCTCTTCACTGATATTACAACTGATTTTCACCGGCGTGTAAGGAGCCAGTGAATCGCCGAGCGCCACCATATCCGCAATGCTGGGTCCGGGCACACACGGAGAAAATAATTTTGCGGCAGCCAGGGTTGCATCGGTAACGGGTCCACCGGCCGGCACCTCGGTCAATTCAGAAACTTCGCGATAAATACGCTGAATGTCTGCCTGATCATCAGGCAGAGCAGCCGGTGTAATGACAACATTATAGGATGCGACATTACGCGCCAGGATAAAGCCGTGGCGGTCATAAATGATGCCGCGCGGCGCGGGATCGCTGATCGTTTGCTGATAATTATCCACGGACTGATCGAGCCATACTTGCGGTCCAACCACCTGTAAAGCAACCAGGCGGTATGTCATGACGGCCACAACCCCAATAATTAATCCATAGATAAACAGTGCGCGCCACAACGGGACTTCATATTTGTTCACCGTTTGTGAGCTCATTCAACCTCCGGAGATGGATAGACCCATCTTGCAAGATCACGCATCACTGCATAGACGGGGATCGCAATCAGCATATTCAATAATACGCTAGGGAGTGTTAACAATCCCAGCACATCGCTTATGGGTAACGGCACTCCCACAAAACCTAGAGTCACAATGGACAAAAGACTCACAATGATCGTCCCCACGAAGGTAATACTGAACATAGCAAGCAATGGTGCCTGCCAGACTCGTTTCTGAAAAATACGTGCCAGGAAAACAATAGCCATATAGCCAAAAAAAGGAACAATCCATGAAATGCCGGAAATGAATCCTACAAATAAGCCGGTTGCGGCGGCCCAGTGCCATGCCGAATCAACATCTTCCTGCAATGCCCAGGCCGCCAGCATGACCATCGGTAAATCAGCAATCCCTGAAAGCAGGTATACACGGCTGATCACCGCAGACTGCAGAATTACAGTTAACAAGATGACAGGAATTGCCACTAAATTGCGCATTCGTTATGGGGCCGGAGCTGGTTCCACCGGAGAGATATCCACTGGCTTGAAGTTAACAATCACCAGGACGATCTCGAGGCGATTGAAATCAACAACAGGCTGAACGGTGGCTTGCTGGAACAAATCGAAGTCGCGGGAACGAACGTTCACAACTTGCCCAATGATCAGGTCTGGAGGATAGCCACCACCCAGGCCCGACGTCAATACCAGATCGCCTGCTTGAACATTGATATCCTGCGGAATCAGCTGGAGTGTGACATCTCCAGTGACCGAGCCCACCAATGACGCTTCTGTCTCCGCGTTCTGGAGGCGGACATTCACACTCGAAGCAGGATCAGTGATCAATTGGATGCGAGCCGCATCTGCAATGACGGCGTCGATGCGTCCGATCAATCCCTGGTTGGTTACCACCGGCATTCCGCGCAGGATCCCATCGTTGGAGCCGCGATTGATAATCACATAATGCAAGAACGGACTGGGGTCACGACCAATGACCGCCGCTGCTAGATATCTATTTTCAGGATTCGCCTGCTCAAAATCAACGAGCGCAGCCAGAATTTGAGTCTTTCCAACCTGCTGTTGCAGTTGAATCACTTGAGCCTGTAACTCGGCAACTTCCCCCTCCAGTTCTATATTGCGCTGACGCAAAGAGGCAATATCACGCGGTGACGTTAAAAAATCCTGCACTGCCACAAAGCGGGCGGAGAACCAAGTTTGCAGATTGACTAATGAACCTGTGAAAACGTTGGAGGCGCTGCTAAAGTAGCCTCCAAGTGCGAGCGCCATAATTCCCCCAACGACCAAGAAAATGATCGTTGTTTGAAGCGTGCGTGGAAACAGATTTCTCATGTTAGTGTGCAACCATCATTGCCATAAAGGCAATTGAAAAGCATTAAACCCGGTGATGTGTACTACCGCGTTCCAAACCAACCAGGTATCGACTCAATACATCAAAGTTTTCAAAGACCATGCCCGCGCCGCGCGCAACACAGGTAAGAGGATCCTCGGCTACCCACACGCGTAATCTAAGTTCATCGGTCAAGCGATCAGCCAAACCCTGTAGTAAACCGCCGCCGCCTGCCAGACAAATACCAATATCCATTAGGTCGGCAACGATCTCAGGAGGAATTTCATCCAACGCATCTCGGATGGTATCCACAATCACCTGCACAGAACCTGAGAGTGCCTCGCGCATTTCAATGGAAGAGACCTCAATACTCTCAGGCAATCCTGTTACAAGATTCCTTCCGCGCACTTCCATCGTCTTTTCAGGCTGAAGCGGGTATGCAGATCCAATTTTCCATTTGATTTGTTCAGCGATCCCCTCACCGATGAGCAAGTTATATTTATTTCGCAGATATTGCACAATATCTTGATCCATTTCATCGCCAGCCACGCGCAATGACCGTGAAGCAACCACACCACTCATCGACATGACCGCGACCTCCGTTGTACCTCCACCAATATCTACAACCATACTTCCTTTGATGTCAGCCAGTGGAAGGCCCGCGCCCAGCGCGGCCGCGATCGGTTCCTCGATCAAAAAGGCGGAGCGTGCGCCTGAGGCCATGACCGCATCATAAACGGCCCGCTTCTCGACTTCGGTCACCCCGGTCGGAATCCCAACGACGACGCGTGGACGCGGCAAGGGCACAACGCTTTGTTCATGGACTCGACCAATAAAATATTCCAACATGACCTGTGTAATATCAAACTCGGAGATCACGCCATCACGCAGCGGACGGATCACCGCAACACTATTGGGGGTACGTCCCATCATCTCCTTAGCCTCAAGGCCAATCGCAAGGGGCTGACGTGACCTCTTCTCAATGGTTACCCAGGATGGTTCGTTGATGACAATCCCCTTGCCGCGTACATTTACTAAGGTATTCGCGGTCCCCAAATCTATTGCAATATCCAGTGAAAACAGGCCCAAAAGCCAGTTTATCGGGTTAAAGGCCAAAGCAGGCTCCTCAATGAGGGATCAAAGCAAAACGAATTGCTGAGATATTATACCTAACAATTCGTATCCCCGCGCCTGACAAGGGGGTTAATATACCATGCATTAGCAGGCTATAACCTAATTCTAAGGAGACACCATGTCAAAAATCGCACTTGCAACCGACAGCACGACATACATGCCACCCGAATTGGTTAAGAAATACAATATTTCTATTGCACCACAAGTTCTTATTTGGGGCGATCAAACTTATAGAGATGGGGTAGACATTACATCCAGCGATTTTTTTACACGGCTAAAAACTGCAAAAGTGATGCCGACCACCTCACAGGTAGCTGTCATTTCATTTCAAGAAATTTTTCAATCCTTGGTTGACCAGGGTTATGAGGTCCTGGCCTTGCTGGTATCCTCCAAACTTTCTGGTACCGTCCAATCTGCGATGCAAGCCAGGGATTTGATGAGTTCAGCCCGAGAAAAAGTAAATGTGGTGGATAGTCAATCGGTTGCTATGGCGCTGGGTTTTCAGGTACTGGCTGTTGCACGCGCGCTTGAAGATGGGGCAAGCCTGAAAGATGCCATCGCATTGGCACAAAAATTACATCAATATACCGGTGTCTTCTTTGCCGTAGACACCCTGGAATTTCTTCATCGCGGCGGGCGTATCGGAGGCGCGCAGCGCTTTCTCGGTACGATGCTGAATATGAAACCAATCCTGGCAATTCAGGATGGGCGCGTGGAGGGAATTGAACGCATCCGCACCAAGAACAAGGCGCAGGATCGCGTGCTTGAATTGACGATTGAGAAGGTGGCTGGCAGAACACCGGTCCGGCTCGCAACCCTGCACGCGAATGCTGCCGAAGATGCGAGGGCGTTGCTCACGAGAGCGGAGCAGGCGCTGAATCCAGTGGAAAGTATTTTTACTGAGGTGAGCCCTACGGTTGGTACCCACGCAGGACCAGGTACAGTCGGCCTCGCCTTTATGGCTGGAATGTAGCCTCACATTCATCCAACTCCTCTCGCTGTTTCGAAGGGAGAGGAGTTTTTACTTTGCACCTGCGTGTATAATTTAGGTATGGAGCATCCAGATCCTGTCGTCCACAGTGCCGTTCCGCGGCGTTCTCCGCTGGTCATCGGCATCGCAGGTGGATCAGGTTCTGGCAAAACAACCGTCGCACAGGCAATCCTTCAACGCGTAGGTCCAGACCGAATCGCTTTTCTCCAACACGACTCCTATTATAAAGATCTCAGCGGACTTCCGCCCACGCAACACGCGGAAGTAAACTTTGACCATCCCGACTCGCTCGAAACAGATTTGCTGATCGAACACATTGCGTCCTTGCGTAGTGGGAAAGCTGTTGAGGTGCCTATTTATGATTTCTCCACTGATCGGCGTACTGATCAGACATTTACCGTTCAGCCGCATCGTGTGGTTATTGTGGAAGGCATCCTTATCTTTACAGAAGCTGAGTTAAGAAAGATGTTCGATGTAAAAATTTTTGTAGATACGGATTCAGATCTTCGCCTCATTCGCCGCCTTGAACGTGACATCACAGAACGAGGACGCACCACTCAGTCTGTCATCAAGCAATATCTATCAACGGTCAGACCTATGCACCTGGAATTTGTTGAGCCTTCCAAACGTTATGCGGATGTCATTATCCCTGAAGGTGGATTCAACACAGCCGCGCTGGATATGGTTGTGGCCAGGGTGGAGGCTTTGTTAAAATGAGGATACATCTTTCAACTTTCTTCAAAAAAAAGAAAAGCCGAAGGATCAAAGAAATCGAATAATAAATTTCAATAACTTATGAGGAGAGATATAAATGGCAAAACAATGGAATACCCCGCCTGCAATGCAGATTGATCCGAAGAAGAAATATAAAGCTCGCATGGAAACTGACAAAGGGACCATGGTAATTGAGCTTTTTGCAGACAAAGCTCCCAAGACAGTCAACAATTTTGTCTTTCTGGCACGTGAAGGATTTTACGATGGTATTATGTTCCATCGTGTGATTTCCAATTTTATGGCACAGGGTGGTGATCCCACAGGGCGCGGTTCAGGCGGACCCGGTTATAAATTTGAGGATGAATTTCACCCCAGCCTGAGACATGATAAGCAGGGCATTCTTTCCATGGCGAATGCGGGACCCAACACCAACGGTTCACAATTCTTCATTACTCACACCACCACGCCTCATTTGGATAACAAACACACTGTCTTCGGTCAGGTTGTGGAGGGATTGGATGTACTGATGGCCATTCCCGCGCGTGATCCGGGCAACGCCAATGCTCCGGCCGTAAAAATCAATCGTGTCACCATCGAAGAAAGCGAATAAGAAAGTCTCAACGAAGAGAACCAGGAACGCGCAGAACACAACGAAAAAAACTTCTGCGCGCTCTTCACGCGTCGCCTCAAAAGCAGAAACCGTGCCCGCCAATGCAGCCGAAGAGAGTCTGGTTTCTTCGGCCACGCCGATCAAAATCTACAATAAACCCGGTAGTTCAAAATTCCTAACAAACATTTTGCGAATTCTAGCCTTGTTTGCAGTGGTCGCCATCACCGTTTACATTTTTAGTATTCGTGAACGGGTAGAACAATTTTCAGCATTTGGATATCCTGGTATTTTCCTGATCGCATTGCTTGCCAATGCTACAGTATTACTTCCAGCGCCCGGGGTGGCGGTCATTTACGCCATGGGAGCCGTATTTAATCCACTCGGCGTTGGGCTAGCCGCTGGAACAGGTGGTGCTATTGGAGAACTCTCTGGGTATCTAGCAGGGTTTAGCGGTCAAGCGGTTGTCGAACGAATGGATGCCTACAACCGCATCAAACCTTGGGTGGACAAATATGGTGTCTGGGCAATCATGGTGCTTTCTGCGATTCCAAATCCTTTCTTTGACATAGCGGGCATTGCGGCTGGAATTGCCAAAATGCCGATCCAAAATTTCCTTCTTTTTACATGGATCGGTCAGCTGATTAAGATGACCTTGTTTGCCCTGGCAGGTCACTACTCAATTACATTGATTACAAACTTCATGAAATGAGGAAATCAAAATGTCTGAATATAGCAAATTAGACGGCTACCTTGAACAGAACCTTGATAAAAGTCTTGCAGAACTTTCCCGGCTTGTCGCCCAACCAAGCGTGGGCGCGCAAAACCTGGGATTGAAGGAATGCGCAGCGCTCGTGGGTGAAATGCTCAAGGCACGCGGCTTTGAAATTCAAATCATGGAAACTGCGGGGGCACCCGTTGTCTTCGGAGAACGCAAAGGCAAGTCTGATAAGACACTACTCATATATAACCACTATGACGTCCAGCCGCCTGAACCACTCGAACTGTGGGAGACCCCTCCCTTCGAGCCAAGCTTGCGAGATGGCAAACTGTACGGTCGTGGTGTGAGTGATGACAAAGGCCACATTGTCTCACGCTTGTTTGCCATTGATTCAATTCTTGAAACCGAAGGCGAGCTGCCCTGTAATGTTAAATTTATCATCGAAGGAGAAGAGGAGACGGCCAGTGTCAATCTCTTTGAGTTCATTGATAAGAACAAAGATTTATTAAAAGCAGATGCCTGTATGTGGGAATTTGGCGGTGTGGATCATCGTGATGTACCGATGTTGTATCTTGGCCTGCGCGGGATCTGTTATGTCGAGCTCAGTGTCGAAACGGCTAGCACAGATGTCCATTCGGGATTAGGCGGCTCCATCTTCCCCAACGCGGCCTGGCGATTGGTCTGGGCGTTGTCCACGCTAAAGGGAGAAGATGAACGGATCCGAATCCCCGGCTTCTATGACGGTATCAAGCCTCCATCCCCGCGTGACCGGGAATTGATGGAGGCGCTGCCGGAGGTGGCGGAGGAATACAAATCCCGTTATGGAGTCAAGCAATTCATCAAAGGACTGACCGGCGGAACAGAGCTCAAAATAGAGGAAGTCTTTACCCCGACCTGCACAATTTGTGGGCTGACTTCCGGATATCAGGGCCCAGGTTCGAAGACAGTTCTCCCGGCGCGTGCTTCTGCAAAAGTGGATTTTCGCCTTGTGCCCGATCAGCACCCCGCTGATATTTTGAAAAAGCTGCGTGCCCACCTCGATGCGGAAGGCTTTAGCGATATACAAATCACCGATCTTGGCGGCGACCCACCAGCCCGCACTGATCCGGATGAGCCATTTATCCAACTTGTTGCGAAAACTTCGGAAGAAGTATTTGAAATGCCTATGCAATTGGTTCCCCTGGTGGGTGGATCGGGACCCAGCTACCCGTTCGTGCACGACCTGAAGTTGCCAGTGGCGACCGCGGGCTTAGGCTACCCTGACACGCGTGCTCACGCGCCGAATGAAAATATCCGTATTGATTTGTATCTCAAGCATGCGCGGCATATGGCAAGATTAATCAAGGAATTTGCAGGGTAATGGATAGGCATCCACTTGACGACAGATAGAAGAGACTATTTTCTAAAGGGAAAGCCCACCTAAATCCTGGGCTCTTTTTGTTTACTGCTGAATTGAACTTTGCACGACTGTAAGCGCTGCGACACACCCTGCGGTTATACTGTAGCAAATAAAATATTCATATTCTTTATTTGAAACTCGCATGTCATATGGTCTGAGTGGTGACAGAATTATCAAAATAGCCTCGGAGAGCATCATGAAAACATCGCAACTCATTCAAGATACCGATCTTACAATTCCCAACCAGACCTGGGGGATATTCCTGATCAGTATACTTGGCTTATTTCTAGAAACTCTTTTCATAAGGTGGATTGGGACAGAGATCCGAATTTTTGCATACCTACAAAATACGATTCTCGTAGCTTGCTTTCTGGGTCTTGGACTGGGTATGTTCACGTCGACCAAACCGGTCGAAATCAAACAAAGCCTTGTGCCATTGACCATACTTCTAGTATTGATGGCGTTCCCTAGCACCCGGACAGTATTGGGTCACATAAGCGAATTTTTAAGTACGCGGGGAGATTTCCTGATCTGGGGTCCCCTAGAAGCCAGTGACAGAACGCAGCAGTTCATCTATCTGGCAGCGGGACTTGCTCTTACTTATGGTGTGTTAATCCTGATCGTAGACATTTTTGTTCCGCTGGGTCGGATCCTGGGGCGATTGGTGAACATCAACCCAAATCCGATTTGGGCTTATTCCGTAAACATCCTGGGCAGTATTTTCGGAACCTGGGCATTTGTCCTGTTCAGTTACCTGTATCAACCTCCATTCGTCTGGTTTCTGATTGCAGCGGCATTATTTGCTTGCTTCATCCTATGGTCAAATCGCGGCAGGAGGATCTCATTCGTATTACTCGGACTCATCGTTGGCCTTTCATGGTCTGTGAGCCAGGTTCCTGGCGCAGTCGAAGTAATCTGGTCTCCATATCAAAAGCTAGAGGCCTGGAAAAGTGAACCTAACTGGCTTGGGGATTTTCAAATTCATGTAAATAATTCCGGTTATCAGGTCATCACAGATTTGGGCGAGGCGCACGTTTCATCTGAGCCGGACAAGTTTTCACCGCAGCTGAATGGAATGAGTCAATACGATATCCCACTTTTGCTTCACCTTAACCCAAAGTCTGTTTTGCTGGTCGGAGCCGGGGCAGGCAACGATGCAGCCGGAGCCTTGCGTCATAACGCTCAATTCGTGACAGCGGTGGAGATAGATCCGGCGATTATTAGCCTTGGCAAAGAGTTTCACCCCGAACATCCATATTTGTCGCCAAAGGTAAAAGTGGTAAACGATGATGCGCGATCTTTTTTTGCGACTACAGACGAGAAATACGATGTCATATCATTTGGCCTGCTAGACTCGCATACAGCAACCTCCATGACGAATGCCAGATTGGATCATTATGTTTACACCAGGGAAAGCTTAATTCAAGCCAAGTCGAGGCTTAAAAAAGGTGGTATCCTCACGCTCACTTTTGAAGTACAGAAACCTTTCATCGCGGATCGAATCCTCATCGCGCTTGAGGAAATCTTCAATGAACCGCCCCTCATATTCCGAATCCCTTATAGTTCATACGGCTTTGGTGGCGTCATGTTCGTTACCGGTGATCTTGGGAGTGTTCAAAAGCAGCTTGATCAAAATCCCGCGCTTTCAGCCTATATTCAAGAGCTCCAAAAAACGGATCCTATTGATTTACCCCGGAGTACAAAAGTCATCACCGACGATTGGCCGTACCTCTATCTGGAATCTGCAAAAATACCGGCTTTACATTACCTGCTAATTGGTTTGATGGTCGCCGTTTTTGTTAGAACTAATAAAAAATGGGAAAGCAAGCTTGGCATGGCATACCGAAATCGCAGTTTCTGGCATTTTTTCTTCCTGGGCGCCGCATTTTTGTTGCTGGAGGTACAAAATATTAGCAAAGCCTCTGTTGTGCTGGGAAATACCTGGCAAGTCAATGCGGTCATTATCTCCAGCATCTTGACAATGGCACTGCTGGCAAACTGGATTGCTGCTAAATTCCCCAAATTACCTCCTACTCTTGTGTATTTTCTGCTGGTTGGAAGTTGTCTGTCTTTATACTTTATTGACTTAGCCAGGTTTGGTTTCTTACCATATCCTATAAAGGCAATCTTAGTTGGTACGTTGACCAGCCTCCCTATGCTGTTCAGTGGAATTGTCTTTGTCCGCTCTTTTGCAGTTGCACAGGATAAGAGCAATGCTCTGGGGGCCAATTTGATTGGTGCTTTGGCAGGAGCTTTACTTCAATCCATTACCTTTGTTACAGGAATCAAAGCCCTGCTCTTGATAGTAGCAGGCTTCTATTTGCTTTCATTATTGACAGTGCCAATTCAATCTGAAACAAAGGAGCAACTGATCCCGGAGTTTGCAAGGTAAAGTAATTTCGATTCCTTTCTGGAGCAAAATTTTCAAAAAAATCTACTTAAGACAAAGGGATTATTGCAAAATATGACCTTATTCACTCCAATTTCGTGACAGTATTCGATGAAACACAGCGTATAATGAGTTTGTAATATTTTTCACAAATAGTATCTAAAGTTGCTAGCACTGTACGGAGGTAAAAATGTTTGTCGGTGAAAGAATGTCCCGCCCTGTGATTTCAGTATCCTTAGAGGCGCCAATCAACGAAGTCCTTGCCATGTTCAAAAAAGAACATATTCGTCGCGCACCCGTGATCAAGAATGGCAAATTGATAGGGATTGTCTCAGAAAGAGATTTACTCTTTGCTTCCCCATCACCTGTCACCACGCTAAGCGTTTGGGAAATGAATTACCTGATCAGCAAAGTGACTGTGAAGCAGGTTATGAGTAAAAAGGTGATCACGGTTGATAAGGATACACCCATCGAGGAAGCGGCTCGCATTATGGCAGATAAGAAGATTGGTGGAGTACCAGTGGTCAGCGCCGGAAAAGTAGTCGGTATCATCACAGAGACAGATCTCTTCAAAGCTTTCCTTGAGTTGATGGGTGCACGCCAGAAAGCAACACGTGTCACAGCGACAATCCGCGACCAGCCTGGTGAACTTGCCAAGGTAACGAAAGCGATTTCCACCAATGGTGGTGATTTCATTTCCTTTGGAATGTTTTCCGGCCCTGATACAAACTCAAGGGTCATTACCTTTAAAGTGGACGGTATCAAGAAAGAGAAAATCAAGGAAGTACTCGGAGATATCGTGCTCAAGTTCTGGGATATCAGGCTGAGCTAAGTTACATAAAAAGACAGACCGCCGCGATGGCGGTCTGTCTTTTTGATTCTCCTCATGAGGATTTCCAGAATTATTTCAAAGCTTCATTCGCCGCATTGATCACTTCATCATAATCCGGCTCATCGGCTAGCTTTGGCAAATAATTTACATACGTCAATTTGCCATCGCGCCCCACGATGAAGACAGCCCGGCGTAAGTAACGACGCTCCTTTATGAGCAAACCGTATTTTAAACCAAACTCGGTTTCAACCACATCAGAAACTACTTTCACTTTCTCTACACCGGCCGCGCCACACCAGCGTTTCTGCGCCATTGGGAAATCTGTGCTGATCGTGTAAATCACAATGTCATCGCTAAGCTTCGCAGCTTCTTCATTGAAACGTCTCGTTTCACGATCACACACTTCTGTGTCCAGAGAAGGAACAGCTGAAAGAATAATTACTTTACCTTTTGATTCCTCCAACGGATTTACTGAGGCCCAGCCCGGTACCACGGAAGTAAATTCGGGAGCACTCTCTCCAACTCTTACATCGTCGCCTAGCAACGTGGCAAATTTATCACCAAGTTTAAAAACATCCGTACGAACAGTGGGCATGATCCTCTCTCCTTCGATTAAGCTATCGAATAGATATTTGCTACAGGCAAACTCTTACCTTTTCAAAACGTTGAAAAAACCGCTTACAAACGCTTAGTTCTTCTACTACTCGCGTCACTACCATTTTTCAATTCATTGATTTCTTGGATTGTAAGATATCGCCATTGGCGCGGTTTGAGGTTTCCCAATTTTAATGATCCAATCCTGATACGGAGAATCCGCACAACCGGCAAGCCAAGCTGCTTGCAGGTCTCACGGATCTGGCGCTTCCTCCCCTCTTTCATGACGACACGCACCCACGCGCCTTTTCCCTGTGCGCTTTCAAAACGAACATCGACCGGTGCGGTCTTGTATCCATCTTCGAGGATGACACCTCTTTTCCAGGCTTCAAGTTGTTCCTGGTCCGGACGGCGTGCCAGGAGAACGCGGTACTCTTTTTCATGGCCAAATTTTGGATGGGTGAGTTTATTGGTGAGATCACCATCATTGGTCATGAGCACTAAACCCTCGCTCTCAAAATCAAGGCGACCTACTGGATAGACATGCCGGGGAATTTCGACAAGATCGCGAACAGTTTTTCGATCGTCGCCACGTTCACTTTCAACCGTAGATAAGATCATGCGTGGTTTGTAGAGGGCAATATAAGTTAATGTTTCAGAGGAAGCAATGGGTTTTCCGTCAACCGTGATCTTATCTGTTGCAGGATCTGCTTTCTGACCGAGGGAGGCAAGTTGACCATTGACACGGACGCGTCCTGCCGTGATGAAATCTTCGCAGGCGCGGCGCGAGCCATATCCAGCGTGAGCAAGTATTTTTTGTAATCGTTCAGGCATAGTCTCAGAATTATAACAGCGGCGGGCAGGCTAAGCTTCCCTCGTTCTAAGCGCAATCGCGTCATTATCTGTAAAAAGAAAAAGACTCTGCAACTTTACAGAGTCTTCTAAAACCAATTCTTTCTTTGACTTTTATCCTGCTATCTTCTACGTTCGATGAAATAGTTGAGAATCTGTAAGCAGAAGCCACCCAAAACGCCGATGAGGTGATATGGCAGATAATTCATGACTTCGACAGATTGGCCCACAACGAGCTTTAGATAAAGATAGGGAACCCAAACCAGAACTCCGAGAAAGATCATGAGATTGCCAGCAATGGTCAGGTAATTCTTCTTGTTTGGAATCAAACCTAATTCTTTGCGCGCCATCGACCGCAAACGCGCACCGCCAATGACACCAAAAAGATGGAATGGAAGGAATAGTAAAAACGATGGTCTCTCACCAATTATCTTAAGAAAGATAAATGGTGCCCAGGTGAACACACCCACCCAGATCAAGATCGTTCCCAAACGATAACGCATTACGACGTTACTGATTAGTTTTTCTTCTGTTACCATGTTTTGAATGATTCCTCTACGGCCGCGATTGTAGCCGCGATCACATTTTCATCGTGTGCAATGGATAGGAATCCGGCTTCGAATTGAGACGGCGCAAGATAGACTCCATTCTCAAGCATTTTTTGGAAGAATTTTCCAAACTGGACTTTGTCCGCTACCTTGACTGTCTGCCAGTCAAGCGGCTTGGTCTCACTAAAGAAGGTTGTTCGCATCGTTCCGACCCGCGTCTGCTGGATGGAAACCCCGGCTCTTTTCGCCGCTGCATCGATTCCCGCGTCCAACTGACGCCCGCGCGCTTCCATTTCATCCCAAACCTTTTCGTCGAGGATCAAATCTAACGTAGCAAGGCCCGCGCTCATCGCCAGCGGATTCCCCGACAGCGTCCCCGCCTGATACATTGGGCCAGACGGCGCAACCATTTGCATAATCTCCTTCTTCCCACCGTACGCGCCTACCGGTAATCCCCCACCAATGACTTTGCCAAGGGTTGTCAGGTCTGGTTGAACACTATAAAGTGTCTGTGCTCCGCCAGAGTGAACACGAAAGCCTGTCATTACTTCATCAAATATCAGAATACTTCCTTCACGCTTGGTGATTACACGCAAGCCCTCAAGAAATCCCGGTACTGGTGGGACAACGCCCATATTCCCCGCGACAGGTTCGACAATAATCGCGGCGATCTGTTCAGGATATTTTTTGTATAACGCTTCAACTGACTCAAGATTATTGAAATCTGCAACCAATGTATCCTTTACCGTATCTGCTGGCACCCCGGGAGAATCAGGCAAACCCAATGTAGCCACACCTGAACCGGCCTGTACTAAGAGTAAATCCGCATGACCATGATAACAACCGTCGAACTTGACGATCTTGTCACGTTTAGTATAGGCACGCGCCAAGCGCAACGCGGACATGGTTGCTTCTGTCCCTGAATTGACAAAGCGGATCATCTCGATATTCGGCATGAGTGCCATGACGCGCTTGGCTAATTCAATCTCAAGCGGGCTGGGCGCGCCATAGGAGGTCCCCTTGGTCGCTGCGTTTTGAATCGCCTGAATAACTTTTGGGTGAGCATGACCGGTGATCAATGGTCCCCAAGAGAGAACATAGTCAATAAAGCGATTGCCATCTACATCATAAAGATAAGGCCCCTCCCCACAATCAATGAAAAGCGGCTGCCCACCCACCGCGCGGAAAGCGCGGACAGGTGAGTCTACACCGCCAGGCAATAACTTTTGTGCTTCCTGAAAGAGAGCAATGGATTTTGTAATGTTCATAAGTTCCTTTGATCTGCCATAGAGTCGCTGAGAACAAATAGAAAAAATCTAAGAACTTTGTGCGCGCTGTGTCTCCGTGGCCAAAATTTTGTTCACAGCTAATTCACCAGAATGAATACAATCCGGAATACCAATTCCACGATAACCATTTCCGGCTAATGCAAGTCCTGGATACTTTTCCAAAGCCGCATCAATCCGCTTAAGAAGCTCAGGGTGTCCAAGGTTATATTGCGGCATGGCTTTTTCCCATAGAAAGACACGCTGTAAAAGTGGGTCGGCAGTAATTCCTAAGGTCAGATTCAATTCTTCCTTTGCCAATGCCAGTAAATCATTTTCATTCCATGGGATGTTCTGTCCCGCGCGACCAACAAAGACGCGCAGGAGAGCATAGCCTTCCGGTGCACGATGCGGAAATTTCGTAGAGGTCCATGTGCAGGCCAGGGCCTTGCGTCCTGCGCGGCGCGGGATCACATAGCCATAGCCATCCAGATCGCGGGATAAATCACTTTGTCGGTACGCGAGGGAAACGGTAGCGGTCGAGACGTAGGGAATGCTTTGTAAATCGGAAGCAAGCGAAGGGTCGAGCGATCCAAGCAATTTTCCACTTGCAAATGCCGGAGTAGCAAGAATAATGGAGTCTGCTTTGAAAGTTTCTCCTGTGTTAAGTGTCACGTGCCAGGTATTTCGTGAAGGGTGAAGCGTGACGGATTTAACTAATGTATTGAGTTGCAAATCAACGTTATTTTCCTGAAGATCGGTGATGAGGGCTTCAACGATTTCTGCGAGACCAGTTGTCGGTGTAAGAAAAGCAGAACGCGAGCCTTGAACTGACTTACTATTCGATTGCTTTCTCATCGTCAGCGCACCGCGCGCCAGGGATCCATATTTGAGCTCGAGGTCGCGCAGATATGGAAATGTGGAGGCGAGGCTGAGCGCATCGCCATCACCCGCGTAAATGCCCGACATCAGCGGCTCAATGAGATTCTCGTAGGCTTCACGCCCCAGCCTACGGCTGACAAACGCTCCCAGGCTTTCATCCCCATTAACAGCTTTCGCAGGGAGTAAAAAATCCAGGCCCATACGCGCCTTACTAAACCATGAAACAAGCCGCGTTTTGAGAATCGCTTCAACGTTCGTAGGAATCATCATTGCCAATCCATCCGGAAGAGGCAACAGGCGATCCCGATTCAAGACATACGTATTTTTCTTCAGGGGATTTGTTCCGTGCAACCGGTCACCGAGACCGAGTTCTTTGCAGAGTGCCACACCCCACGGTTTAGTGGCGAGGAAAGTATCGGGTCCACCCTCAATGATAAATTGACCATCATCGAACTCGACACGATCGGTGGCAATCTTGCCGCCCCAACGATCAGAGGATTCAATCAACGTAATCGTTGCATCAGGGACTCTTTTGCGTGCAAAATAGGCTGCAGAAAGTCCTGTAATTCCACCACCTATAATAACGATATTTGTCATCACCAATTCGATTCTTGGGCAGCGGTGCGTACTAATCCTGCCAAACCGGAGATCATTTCGGGCTCGTCATTTAGCATGTCAATACGCTCAAGGTGGACGCCCAATGTCTTCGCGAGCGTTTGGTACACAATATCTACATCATAGAGAATTTCAACATGCTCACAGACAAATCCGATGGGACAGATCAAAATGTTACGCTTGCCCTCGTCAGCGAAGCGATTAATCAATTCAGAGGCATCCGGGCCCAACCAGGGTTCGGTGGAAATGGCAGCAGATTGAAAAGCAAATTCATGCGGTTGAGAACCCAGAATCTTCATTAGCGCTTCCACTGTTTCATGCAATTGCTTTGGATACGGATCATCCCATTCGAGAATGCGTTCAGGCAAACTGTGAGCCGTTAAAATGACTGGGACTTCTGCACGCACAGATTCAGGAAAACGCTCAAGCGCACTTCGCACGCGCCTTGCAAGTGCATTCAGATATTCAGGCAACAAATGCCAGTCATCGATGCGAGCAATCTGAATAGGTACTTCAGCTTGTTCCACGTTTTTAAAATAAGCTTCGATGCTCATTCGTGAATAATGCGGAGCCATCACCAACCCAACCGTGCGGTCAATTCCCTGCTGACACATCTCAGCAAGCGTGTCCTTAATGAAGGGATGCCAGTGACGCATACCCACAAAGGCCTTGAATTCCTGACCCTCTGAATTCAATGCAGACTCAAGAGCATAGGCTTGGGCCCAGGTCCGTTCGAGGATGGGTGAATGTCCACCAATTTCGCGATAGCGCTCGCGCACTTCGTGAACGATCTCTGGCGAGGTGGGGCGATAACCGCGCACATCCATGAGATACGGTTCAACTTCATCCAAATTATTTGGGCCGCCATAAGCCATTACCAATAAACCAATCATAGATGAGGCGCTTTCCATTTCTCAATAATTTTCGCAAAAGGCAAAAGGACTTTGCGGTTATTAAACGGATACCAACCAATTTCGGCGCGGACAGCTTGTTCTTTTAGTTCTGTCGAGCCCCAAACAAAGGTTGCGCCCACTACACCTGTTACCACGGCGAGCCAGTTTATGGAAATGGAAAGAGAAACAATAATAATAACAAATCCAATTCCCATCATGTAAGGCCAGCACAAATAACTAAAACGGCGTTCGCCTTGAATGACAAGTGGAAAGCCAAGCCCGATAATAAATAGAGTCACGATACCAATAAGAAGACCGAAGAAGCTCATCATTTTTTCATCACCCTTGAATCATCCGGTATTGCGAGAGATAAACCCATTGGTTCGCGTTTGAGTAAATCCATGGTTGTAGCTGCAGGATATTCCTTGAGGATTTTTGCATGGCGCGGGTTGTCAGAATTTGCAGGCGCATGCCCCTTCATGATTCGTCTTTGTTGCCGTGATAACTCGAAAGAATCGAAGAGTAGCGTGATGCCCAGGATTCCGAAAATAGTAGCTATTTGTAAGCTGAAAGCTTTCAGTGAGATCCATTCACAAGCAATTCCCAAGATGATGAAGATCGTTGAGGGAATCCAGATTGTTGGCGAGATCGACTCGATTTTGCGGACAGCCACATGCCCAAACCAAATGCTGAAAAAGGCGGTAATAGCAGCGATCAGACCCAGTAGATTGATCATGGAACCTTTTCGCTTTGGACTGAATATTCATGCACCATATCGACAACTACTTTGACGTTATCGACCGGCGTATTTTGCAAAATGCCATGACCAAGGTTGAAAATATGACCCGGCCGACCCTCCGCACGGCGCAGAATATCGTGAACACGTGTTTTTATTTCAGGTAACGGCGCAAAGAGCAAAGCAGGGTCAAGATTCCCCTGAACAGCGGTATCCTGTCCAAGCAAAGCCCAGCCATCATCAAGCGGGACGCGCCAATCTAACCCGATCACGTCTCCGCCCGCGCGTTTCATTAGCGGCAGCAGAGTCGTTGTATTTGTCCCAAAGTGAATGACAGGAACGTTTTCCGCCCTCGCAGCCTCCAAGACTTTTTGCGAATACGGCAAAACAAACATCTCATAATCCCGTGGGCTGAGGGTTCCAACCCATGAGTCAAAGACTTGCACGGCTTGAGCGCCGGCACGGATTTGCGCGACAAGATAATCGCTAAGAACCACAGAAAGCTTTTCCATCAATGCATGAAAAACTTCGGGCGCGGAATACATCATTGCTTTGGTCTTTAGAAACTCACGCGACGAGCCACCTTCGATAATGTAGGAGGCAACTGTAAACGGCGCACCGCAAAATCCGATCAGCGGAATACCGCTTAGTTCACCTCGCAGGATACGGATCGCTTCCATCACATAGCCCAAATTTGCTTCTGCATAGACGGGCTTCAACATTTGCACATCTTCTAACGTGCGCACTGGCTTATCAATCACTGGACCTTCCCCTTTGGCAAATTCCAGGCCCAACCCAAGTGGAATCACGGGCAGGAGAATATCCGCAAAAAGAATCGCAGCGTCAACGCCCAATGCGCGGACAGGTTGCAGCGTCACCTCAGCAGCCAGTTCGGGCTGACGGCAAATCTCCAGGAGCGAATATTTCGCACGGATGGTGCGATACTCTGGCATGTAACGGCCTGCCTGGCGCATGAACCAAACAGGAGTGGCGTCCACTGGCTCGCGACGACAAGCGCGCAGAAAACGTTCATTTACCGCCATAGACGAAGAGTCTCCTCGGCGGGATGATAGATGGCGGCATGGACAGGGGTGTCTAGCGATGTATGACGGCGAGCTTCGGTGTCGCGTAGTTCATTCACCAGATCAGAAAAGCGAGCAAGGTCATCAGTCTCGTAAACCACAACAAACTCCTGATCCTGCACACCAAACGAATAGAGCAATAACTGGCTGATGTCGTCATACTGCTTGCCAATACGAATGTGTTCATTCATCATCCCCTGGCGCGCCTCACGACTCATCAAATACCACGCAGCTGTTTTGCTAAAGGGATAAATCACCAGATAAGGTTTCCGTGTTTCTGCAAATGGATCAATCTCCTGTTTGGAGCGCGCTTTTGAATACTGGGATGGGCGTGTGAATCCCCATAATGAATCTTTTAGATCGATCAAATGCCGAAAGGGATTATTTGCGATGGAATATTTTTCAAAAAATCTGGCGGCATCCTGCTTGTGATCTGCAGTGAGCGCAGACCAAACGATGAGGTCAATGCCCGATTCAGTCGAATGAAAAATATCCACTTTTTGCGCGGCAGCACATAATCCGTTCAACCATTGCTGGTGGAATTCTTCGCGTTCTTTAGTAGATAAAGACCAATAAGCATCCTTGAACGAAATCAAGGAATAGTGATTTA
>Ga0065705_10001878_pt1 | contig 42397 bp, 39 predicted proteins | sample SwibulcommuniRL2_FD_59092 | JGI IMG/M metagenome (GOLD analysis project Ga0065705, IMG submission 59092) | Bulk soil microbial communities from switchgrass field near Rose Lake, East Lansing, Michigan, USA - RL2 Bulk Soil v2 (version 2) | ecosystem: Environmental > Terrestrial > Soil >...
GCGAGCCCAAAATCCAATAGCTTCACCGAGTAGCGAAAGCCGCATTTTTCAAGGAATACATTTCCGGGCTTGAGGTCGCGATACACAAAACCCTGTTCGTGGACATGCTCCAGGGCTTCACAGATCTGTTTTCCGATGTCGATGATTCGGGCATACGTAAGGTTATTTGTGTCGGTCAGAGAAATGCCCTGCACCAGTTCCATGACGATGAAGGGCGCCGCCTCGCTTGCGCCGGTCGTGACTGCACCGGTCTCGTATACTGCGACGATGTGAGGGTGTTTGAGCCGTGCCATGATCTCTGCTTCTCGTTGAAACTGCAGAAGCGAAAGGGCGTTTGCCGTGTGCCTGTCGATGAGCTTGATCGCTACATCTCTATTGTTTGGCATATCGTGAGCACGATAGACGATAGCCATCCCACCTCGACCGATTTCGACCTCCAGCCGGTAGCGATGGTCGATGATGGAACCAACCCCAATGACCTCAGCGGAACCAAGCAGCGGAGTTTTGTTCTTTTGCAGGGCTTGAGACAAACGGGCAAGAAGTTTTCCCATGCTTTGATTATATTCCGCATGGTATAGCGTGCAAGGAAATCTTTATCACTCAAATACGCTATAATATTTTTAGCACCAGATATGCGAATTCTCGTAGTCTCAGACGTTCATGCAAATCTCAATGCGCTCGAGGCTGTGATCCAGGATGCCGGCAGATTCGATCAGGTGTGGTGTCTGGGGGATGTGGTCGGCTACGGACCGGAGCCGAACGAGTGTATCAGCCGTTTGCGCGAGTTCGATCTCACCTGCCTGGCCGGTAATCATGACCTGGCTGTAGCAGGCAGGTTGCCGCTTTGGCAATTTACCCAGGATGCGCGCGAAGTGATCTTTTGGACTCGCCATTGGCTAACAACGTCCCATCTCGACTGGCTAAACTCCTTACCCTCAACCCCTCTTGTAGTGGAACATAACGTTACACTCGTGCATGCCAGCCCGCGTGACCCGGTCTGGGAATACATGGTGACCAGAGAGATGGCAAGAGACAACCTCAGTTTCATTACAACGCCCATCTGCCTGAATGGACATTCCCACATTTCGGTCATGTTTCGGAAACCATGGGACGGTTTAAAAGTTCTGGAAGAGCCCCTGCGAGTCAATTCGCCACTGCATCTGACAACCTACGACCAGGTGTTCATCAACCCTGGAAGCGTGGGACAGCCGCGCGATGAAGATCCGCGGGCTGCCTATGGAATCATGGATCTTGAGTCATTGACCTTCACTGCGCGGCGTGTGCAATATGATCTTATTTCTACTCAGAAGCTGATGAAACAGGCAAAGTTTCCCAATCGCCTGATACGCCGTCTGCGTTTCGGACAATAATAAATTGGAGGAATCACTATGTACAGAAAGATCCTTGTGCCACTCGATGGCTCCAAAGTTGCTGAAGGTGTATTGCCACACGCAAAGGCGCTGGCGTATTCCGAAGGTGCCGAGTTGATCCTGCTGACCGTCGCCGCCAACCCCGCCATGGATTTTGCCTTTTCCGATCCGGGACTCGCCCAGGGCGCTGTGCAGGAACAGGAGCAGCGCAGCAAAACCTATATCGCCGCGCTCGAAAACGATCTCAAGGAGGCGGGATTCAAAACATCCACGCTGTTGCGCATTGGGTCGGTTGCAGAGGTGATTCTTGGGGTAGCTGAGGAGCTTGCGGTGGATGTCATTGCCATGTCCACGCATGGACGGACCGGTCCCGCACGCTGGCTGCTTGGCAGCATTGCAGAGCGTGTGGTGCATAATTCCAAGGTGCCCGTATTACTGATCCGCGCCAGGGAGTGATTCGACAGGGCAAGTATGGGGGACTTCATCATGCCAGGCACATTTTTCAGGAATTCTCCTTCCTGGAAGCGCGTAACTTCCGGGCAAAGCGTGTGTTTTTTTCCTAAACGGATGGAAGTAAGATTATCTTAAAGGTGAGTTTCGGGGAATTCAACATACCGTCCGCCAAACTGGATACGGTCTACTTAATATCAAAATAGCATCTTCGTACGAAATACAAGTCTCCGGAAGGAGGTAGCTGGCAATTACGCCAGAACTGACGCCTGCCTGGCCCAGACCGTAGGCTGAAGGATGTTGATACATGAAAAGAAGAATTCTCGTTCCTTTGGTTCGGCTCTCCCTGTCAGAGTATTCACAGGGGCTTGTGGAGCATTCCCACAGTGCCGAAATAACATCCTCCCTACATGCGAAGGTCAAAAGCAGACGCCATCCTGGCGGTCGCAGACGCGATCGCAGTCAATATGATCTTACATTCCCATGCGCCAATTGAGTTGTACATCGTAGGGTGACTGGAGATACCCCATCGGGTTCCCTTCATCTCGGGAGGATTCGCCTCCTCCCTATCTGCCACAACCAAAGGAAAAGGAGAATATTATGTCTGCAATGGCTAAGGAAGAAAAAGCCCAAGGATTGCCCCGCATCATTTTCGCCTCCGCAGCGGGGACCATGATCGAATGGTACGACTTTTACATTTTCGGCAGTCTCGCAACTGTGATTGCAAGCAAGTTTTATCAGACAGGAACGCCGATTGGCGATATTATCGCCTGGCTGGCAACATTCGCAATCGGATTCCTTGTGCGCCCCTTCGGCGCAATCTTTTTTGGACGCGTCGGTGACCTGATTGGGCGTAAATATACCTTCCTGATCACCATGACATTGATGGGTCTCTGCACCTTTGCCGTTGGGCTTTTACCGACCATTGAAGTGCTTGGCGCATGGGCTGGAATTATCCTGATCACCCTGCGCATCCTGCAGGGCCTGGCTCTGGGCGGCGAGTACGGCGGCGCGGCAACCTATGTTGCTGAGCACGCTCCGAACGGACGACGGGGCTTTTTCACCAGCTGGATCCAAATCACGGCCACCCTCGGCTTGTTCCTGTCTTTGGGCGTTATTCTGACCACCAGAAATGCCCTAGGTGAAGATGCATTTGCGGCATGGGGTTGGCGCGTTCCGTTCCTGATCTCCATTGTGCTGGTCGCTCTCTCCCTGTACATCCGCTTTTCATTACGTGAATCACCGATGTATGCCAAGCTCAAGCAAAAGGGTGGTACATCCAAAAACCCGATCAAGGAAAGCTTTGGCAACCCCTACAATTTGAGCTATGTTCTGCTGGCTCTCTTCGGCGCCACTATGGGACAGGGTGTCGTGTGGTACACAGGCCAATTCTATGCATTGTTCTATCTGCAGAAGATCTTCGCCGTTGACCTGATCCATTCGAATTTGATCATTGGCGCAGCACTGCTTGTGGGAACGCCGCTCTTTGTATACTTCGGTAATCTCTCGGATAAGATCGGTCGAAAGAGGATCATGCTCTGGGGAATGATTTTGGCAGTATTACTTTACTATCCCATCTATGGAGCGATGGCGGCTTTCGCCCCGAAGGATACCGGACAGCCTTTCATCTTCCCATACATTGGATATAGCCCATTCATGTTGTCGGTCNTGGTGCTGCTCCAGGTCATCTTCGTGACAATGGTTTACGGTCCGATCGCNGCCTTCCTCGTGGAGCTCTTCCCAACCAAGATTCGCTATACATCCATGTCTCTGCCTTATCATATTGGCAACGGTGTGTTCGGAGGCTTGGTTCCGATCATTGGGTTGTCATTACTCACCAAGACAGGCAATAATTATGCAGGTCTCTGGTATCCCATGGCAGTAGCAGCCATCTGTGCAGTGGTCTGCTACCTCAAGGTTCCCGAAACCCATAATGTTGACATCGAATCAGATGCATCTGTGGCAAACCTTGGGGTAAAAGCAAAAACCGCAGAGGCAACAGGGGATGACTAGCGAACTAGCAGCTTAAATGCTTCGAGGCGGGTCAGATTGACCCGCCTCGAAGGAGATGATCCAATGAATCTTATCAGCCCAATCGTCAACCGTTGGATTCAAGAGGGCAAGGATAATCCCGATGCATTCTGGGAACGCGCTGCGGATCAGTTACACTGGTTTCGTACGTGGGACAAAGTGTTCGAATGGAATTATCCGAGCTTCCGCTGGTTTATCGGCGCACAGACCAATCTTGCCTATAATGCGCTCGATAAGCATGTGAAGGAGGGCTGGGGTGGACACACCGCACTAATCTATTTGAACGAGCGTGGTGAGCGGCGCCTTTTCACGTACGCCAAACTATTGCACGATGTGGGAAAAATGGCAGCCGCACTGCGTGGCATGGGACTCTCCAAAGGCGACCGCGTCACAATCTACATGCCGACCTGCCCGGAAGCGATCATGCTCATGCTGGCAGTTGTCCGCATTGGAGCGATCCATTCGGTGGTCTTTGCAGGATTCGGCGAAAAAGCATTGGGCGACCGCATACAAGCAAGCGGTTCACGCCTGGTCTTCACGGCAGATGTCACCTATCGCAAGGGAAAGGATATCCAACTCAAGAGTATCGTGGATGGAGCGCTGGACGCGGTGGAAAACAGCGTGGAGCATGTGATCGTTCTACAAAGAAATGCTGAAGCCATCCCAATGAAGGATTCCTTTGATATCACCTGGGATGAATTCATGGAACACGCGGTCGGTCAAACCGGCGAATGTGTGCCCATGGAAGCCAATGAACCTGCCTTCATACTTGCCACCTCCGGCACGACCGCCAAACCCAAACTGGCGATCCACACCCATGGTGGATATCAAGTTCATATCGTCAGCATGGCACGCTGGGTGTTTGGGCTCAAACCCACTGATATCTGGTGGTCCACATCTGATATTGGCTGGATCGTGGGGCACAGCTATATTGTATATGCACCCTTGATCGTGGGCTGCACCACCCTGGCATTTGAAGGGGCGCTGGACCATCCATTTTCCGAAGCGAATTGGAAGGTGGCGATCGAGGAGTTTTCGGTCAGCGGCGTCTTCACCTCCCCCACAGCCGTCCGTCTGCTGATGCGCTATGGGGATGCACCGCTGGGTAAGGTCAATCACGATAATCTGGAACGCATTTTCTGCGCCGGCGAGGTTTTGAACGCACCCGCCTGGGACTGGCTGCAGAATAAGATGCTGAAGAACAAAATCCCGGTCATCGATCACATGTGGCAGACGGAGACGGGAGGTCCCGTGTTTGGGAATCCGTACGGGCTGGGAATGCTGCCCATCAAAGCCGGTTCTGCGACCATCCCTCTGCCTGGTATTGAAGTGGATGTCATGACCATGGAAGGTGAATCCTGCCCGCCGAACGAAAAGGGGATCATGGTCATCAAGCGTCCCTTCCCGGGCTTGACGCCTGCTTTGTGGGGTGAGCCGGAACGATATGGTAAGGATTATTGGGAAAAAATTCCCAACGTCTATTACACCGGTGATTCGGCGCACATCGACGAGGATGGATATGTATGGTTTGCCGGCCGGGCGGATGAGATCATCAAGATCGCTGGTCATCGTATAGGAACGATCGAAGTGGAGACCGCGGTCCTCAAGCATCCTGCCGTTGCCGAATCTGGTGTGATCGGCAGACCCGATGAAATCCGTGGGGAGGTCATCTCAGCGTTTGTACTTCTCAAGCATGGATACCTTCCATCGGCGGAATTGAAGAAGGAATTGCTCGAAACGGTTCGACACGAACTGGGACCCATAGCCGTCATCGGCGAGCTGAATTTCGTCAGTATGCTGCCAAAGACCCGTTCGGGTAAAATCATGCGCCGCGTGCTCAAGGCAGTCATTCTCGACAAAGATCCCGGTGACATCACCACGATCGAAGATGAAGGCTCTGTGACCGAGGCGAGACAAGCCTGGCAGCAGATGAAGGAAGAATTGGCAAACGCGGCAGAATAATTCACTTCAGAAACTCTGTTTTATAACCTTCATATTTTACAAAAGCGGATAAAATTGTCGCTACTATCCAAACGGTTCGCTCGAGGAGGTCCTCTATGGTAACGAAAGTTAATGGAAATGTAAAAGAAATGGATGGGGAGGTTTATTTTCCGTCTGAGGAAGTTATTGCCCAGGCACGCCTCCAGGATTGGGATGCGCTGGCAGAGAAGGCTCAAAATGACCTGCAGGGTTTCTGGGCAGACGAAGCCAATGAACTGGAGTGGTATCAAAAATGGGATCAGGTCCTGGACGACTCAAACAAGCCGTTCTTCAAATGGTTCACAGGGGCAAAGGTGAATATCGTTCATAATTGCATTGATCGACATCTCAAAACGTATCGCAAAAATAAATTGGCGTTGATCTGGGAAAGCGAAGACGGCAAGCTGCATCAGACCTATTCCTATTACGCCATGAATCGCGAAGTCAGCCGCATGGCGAACATCATCAAAGCTATGGGTATAAAGAAAGGCGACCGCATCACTATTTATATGGGACGCGTGCCTGAAATCGTGTTTGCCATGCTCGCTTGTGCAAAGATTGGAGCGATCCATTCGGTGGTGTTTGGCGGTTTCTCCGTGGATTCGCTGCAGGGTCGCATTGACGATAGCCAGTCCAAACTGGTTATCACAATGGATGGAAGCTATAACAACGGCAAGGTTGTCGAACTCAAACGCACCGTTGACGAGGCGCTTAAGCGCTGTCCATCCGTGGAAAACGTAATTGTGGTTAAGCGGATCGGACACGAGGTCCCTATGGAAGCGGGCCGTGATCACTGGTATCACGATTTGTTAGCACTTCCCATTGCAAATGGCAAATGCGCGACCGAAGTGATGGACGCGGAAGACCCACTTTACATTCTATACACCTCAGGCTCGACGGGCAAACCAAAAGCAATTGTCCATACGCATGGCGGTTACATGGTCGGCACGTACTCTACCCTCAAATATGTGTTCGATATCAAAGATGACGACCGCTGGTGGTGTGCAGCAGACCCAGGCTGGGTAACGGGACATTCCTATATCGTATATGGTCCACTGCTCAACGGAGCCACTTCATTCATGTTCGAAGGCGGACCGATGTTCCCCTATCCGAATCGCTGGTGGCAATGTGTCGAGCGCTATGGGATTACGATCCTGTACACCGCCCCGACTGCCATCCGTGGCCTGATGCGCTTTGGCGAAGCCTGGCCCAATAAGCACGATCTTTCTTCGCTCCGGCTTCTGGGTTCGGTCGGTGAGCCGATCAATCCTGAGGCGTGGAAGTGGTATCACCGCGTCATCGGCAAGGAACGATGCCCGATCATGGATACCTGGTGGCAGACGGAGACCGGCATGTTCATGATCACGCCGACTCCAACTGTCCCACTCAAACCGGGATCAGGCACGCGTCCGTTCTTTGGACAGGAAGCCGAAATTGTGGACGAACAGGGGAATGTGGTCCCGAATGATACGGAAGGCTATCTGGTTCTGAAAAATCCGTGGCCTGCGATGTTAAGGACGATCTATGGTGATCCTGATCGGTATGTGAGTCAGTATTGGTCCAAGAACCCGGGCAAATACACAACAGGCGACTCTGCCAAACGCGACAAGGACGGTTATTTCTGGATCATCGGCCGCGTGGATGACGTAATCAAAGTAAGTGGTCACAGACTCGGAACTGCCGAAGTGGAATCGGCCTTAGTCAGCCATCCTGCTGTTGCCGAAGCCGCAGCAATTGGGTTGCCACATGAGGTCAAAGGACAGGGAATACACACTTTTGTTCTGTTGCGGACAGGTTTCACAGGTTCGCTGGAATTGGCTGAAGAATTACGTCAGCATGTTGCGACGCATATGGGTCCAATTGCCCGTCCGGAGGAGGTAAAGTTCGTGGATAAACTCCCCAAGACACGATCTGGCAAGATCATGCGCAGGGTCCTGAAAGCCCGTGCGCAGGGACTCCCAGAGGGTGATATTAGTACATTGGAAGAGTAAGATTTCGAGTGGCACAAGAACCCGTCATCTGGCGGGTTCTTGTTTTACAAACATAATTGTTCAGTTCACGGTGAGATCGGCACATGCATCGTTGTAGAATGTGTCATAAAGCACTGTTGGTGCTTTTTTATCGTGATAATATTAAGAGGAGTCATGAACAGCCAATTACCATCCGGCACCGTCAGCTTCCTCTTTACCGATATTGAGGGCAGTACCCAGTGGTGGGAGCAACATCCCGACTGGATGCAGCATGCTTTTGTGCGCCAGGAGACCACTCTGCGCAATGCTGCAGCCGTTCACCATGGATATGTTTATAAGATGATCGGCGATGCCTTTCAGATCGCGTTCAATACTGCGCTCGACGCCCTGGAGGCTGCCATCCAGGCGCAGCGCGAATTGCAGGCTGAGCCCTGGGGAGAGCATGGTCCGTTGCGAATACGGATGGCGCTGCACACAGGAGTCACAGATGAGCGCGAGAACGATTACGTAGGACCGATCCTCAACCGTTTGGGACGTCTGCTAAGCGTCAGTCAGGGCGGGCAAATCCTGCTCACCCAAGCCACATATGAGCTGGTTTCGGATTTCCTTCCACCGGAAATTAGCCTGCATGACCTGGGCCAGCATCGTCTCAAAGACCTCATTCGTCCTGAACACATTTATGATGTACGGGGACCGGGCCTGCTCTCCAGGTTTTCGCCCATCAAAACCCTCGATGCCTTCCCCAACAATCTGCCCCTTCAATTGACGAGTTTTGTCGGACGCGAGAAGGAGATCCTCGAGGCAAAACGCCCGCTTCTGGGCGATCGCTTCGTCACACTCACCGGACCGGGAGGTACGGGCAAGACCCGGCTGGGATTGCAGGTCGCCGCCGAGCTGCTTGAACTCTTCCCGGACGGAGTCTGGATGGTGGAATTTGCAGCCATCTCCGATGCCGCCCTGGTGCCGCAAACGGTTGCCGCTGTACTCGGCATTCGCGAATCATCGGGTCGCCCGATCATGACGCTCCTGACCGAATATCTTCGTAGCAAGGAAATCCTGCTAATTCTGGATAACTGTGAGCATTTGCTTTCAGCCTGTGCACAACTGGTCGACTTACTCTTGCAGGCATGTCCGAATCTGTGCATTCTCGCGACCAGCCGCGAGGCGCTGGATATTCCCGGCGAAGTGACCCTGCGGGTGCCATCGCTCTCGATCCCCGATATACAGCGCTTCGAGCCCGCGGAGGCGTTGACACAATACGAGTCTGTGCGTCTGTTCGTGGAGCGGGCGGAATTGATCCAGCCGGGATTTGCGTTGAACCACAGCAACGCGTTGTCCATTGCCCAGATCTGCCGCCGCCTGGATGGGATTCCCCTGGCGATCGAGTTGGCGGTGGCGCGCGTAAAAGTCATGAACGTTGAGCAGGTGGCATTACGCCTCGATGATCGCTTCCGTCTGCTAACGGGAGGCAGTCGCACAGCTCTGCCTCGACATCAGACTCTGCGCGCCCTGATCGATTGGAGCTTCGATCTCCTCTCCGATATGGAAAGAATCCTGTTCCGGCGCCTCTCCGTATTTTCCGGCGGTTGCACCCTGGAGGCAGCAGAAGCCATTTGTACCGGGGAAGGCATTGAGCAATATGAGATTCTCGACCTGCTGACCCAGCTGGTCAACAAGTCTTTGGTTATTCCAGATCGCGAGTCTGAACATGAGACACGCTATCGCCTGTTGGAAACAATACGGCAATATGCGCGTGATAAGTTGTTCGAAGCCGGAAAAGGCGATAGTGTACGCGAACGACATCTGGAGTACTACCTGAAGCTATCGGAACGCGCTGAGCCCGAACTGCGTGGTCGGCATCAAGCCGCCTGGTTGAATCGCCTGGAAAAAGAAGTAGATAACATCCGAGCCGCACTCGAATGGTCTGTGGAGGATCAGCCGGGATTGGCGATGAGAATGGCAAGTGCGCTTCTCTGGTTCTGGCACATCCGCAGTCGCAAGAGCGAAGGGATCGAATGGCTGGACCGGGCATTAAATGCGCACACGGACGGCCGAGTTACCACTCCATCGTCCGAATCTGAGGCGTTGGTACGCGGCAAAGCATTGAACGTTGTTGGCTCCCTGCTGGTCATGCATGGGAATCCCCAGAAAGGGGATGAACTCGCGAACGAAAGCCTTCAACTGCATCGGGCGCTGGGACCGGCGGGCCGCCCCGGAACTGCGCACGCCTTATGGAATCTCGCCCAGGGCTGCTCCCACCGTGAGAATTTTGAACAGGCACAGGAACTATCGGAGCAGGGACTTGCTATTTTTCGAGAACTGGGCGATAAGTTTGGAATGGCACAATGCCTCGATAACCTTGGTAGTCACCGGATGATGAAGGGTGACTACCACAATGCAAAAGTGATTTGGGAGGAAGATCTTGCCTTGCGCAGGGAGATTGCCGATCGGGATGGGATCGGCTGGGTGCTCACCTGCCTGGCGGAACTGGCGTTCTGGCAGGGCAATCACGAACAGGCGATGAACCTCTACACCGACGGGCAGAATGCCTTTCGTGATGTAGGGAATAAATGGGCAGTCAGCATGACGATCTCAGGCATGGGCAGCATCATGCTCGCCCAGGGCGATTTCGATCGCGCTACCCAACTCTATGAGGATGCGCTCGCATTTGGCAGAGATATGGGTGACCTAAACGCCATCGCCGGCCGCCGGTATGATCTCGCCCGCGTGGCATGGTCCAAGGGCGATTATGAACGAGCAGCGCGACTTTATGAGGAGACCCTGGCATTTGTCCGCCGCGATTTGGATAACAAAGGGGCCATTGCCGGAACGCTATTCGAACTGGGTGAAGTTGCCTGGGCACAGGACAACCTTGAACTGGCGACCTGGCGATATGAGGAATCATTATCGATCGCGCGTGAGATCGAGGCTCAGTTTACGATTGCCGCCGCCTCGAATGGTCTGGGACGTGTTGCATTTGCGCACGGTGAGTATGACAAAGCCTACGATCTGCATAAGCAGGCCCTGCGCATGTTGAGATATTCCGGAAATCGCTGGAATACGGCTTTCACGATGGAAGCCCTGGCAACGGTGGCGATTACCCGGGGCGAGGTAGAACGTGCCGTTCGCTTGATGGGTGCCACCGAATCTTTTTACACGCAAATTCAATTCCTCATCTCGCCCAGGGAACGCCGGAACCACGAACGCAATATTGCCCTGGCGCGTGACACACTGGGAGAGGAAGCGTTTTCTACGATCTGGGCGGAAGGTGGGGCAATGACGTTCGAACAGATGGTAAGCTATGCCCTTGAAGGATGATGAAATGTCATGAGCACAAAATCGGATAAGGAGTATGAGGTAACTGTTTTGCAGTGGCAGGCAGATAAATATGACGGACTCGTTCGCGAGAACGGCTGGCTGGCGCTGGCAGGACTGGATTGGTTGAAAGAGGGCAGAAATCTGATCGGTTCAAACCCGTTGTGCGAGATCATTCTCCCGGAAAACGCGCCGACCTTCCTGGGCATCGTTGAAAAGAAGGGCCGGACAATTCACTTTCAATCTGCGCAGGGAGTCCGGGTATACATCAATAATAAGCTGGCAGGTAAAACCATCTTGAAATCAGATAAGGACGCGAAGCCTAGCTTCATCACGTGGAATCAGATTCGGATGGTCATCCACGAACACGGGAGCAAATTCGCCATGCGCATCTGGGATAATGGACGCGAGGAGCGGTTCTCGCTGCCCCCGCTGACGTGGTTCCCAATCAATAAGCATTTTCGCTTCAATGCTCGCTACATGCGATACCCGGCACCCAAACAATCGGGGCAACCCGACACATTCGGGCAAACCGTGGAAGACCAAATGGATGGTTATCTCAGTTTTACCTTTGAAGGCAAAAAGTACAAACTCGACGTCACAGAGACCAAAACACAGAAGCTCTTCCTGAAATTCAAGGATTTCACCAGTGGGAAGGAAACATATCCGCCGAGCAGGTATCTGTACACTGAACCAAGCACGGATGGCAAGGTGATTTTGGATTTTAACTACGCCTACAGCCCTCCCTGCGCCTTCACCGCCTTCGCCACGTGTATTTTTGCACCACCGCAAAACCATCTCCCTTTCCGCGTTGAAGCTGGAGAAATCTATAAGGGATAGTCCGTAACAAAATTGCAAATGCTGGATTTCGATGCTCAGGTATAATCTCGAATATGGTCAACGAACAATACGAACAAACCATCAATAAATGGCGCCAGGAAGTAGACAACAACCTGCGACGCGAAAACGGCTGGCTCGCACTTTCCGGCTTGTTTTGGCTTCGCAGAGGAACGAACATCATCGGCTCGGATCCCAATAGTGATATTCTGCTGCCGCGGCGTGCCGTAGCCCGGCTTGGAACGTTCGAATTCGATGGCAACAATGTTACTTTGAACGTGGAAGGAAACATGCCAGTCGACGTGAATGGCACCGCAACCATGAGCGCGCTGCTCGATGCCGACCAGGAGGATGTGCCCAGTTTCATTACGTTCAATGATATGCGGATGGTAGTTGTGAGACGTGCGAAGGGCGTCGGTATTCGCGTCTGGGATAATCTGCGTGAAGAGCGCCGTCTCTTTCCCAGCCGGCAATGGTACCCCGTTAAAGATGCATTTCGCGTTCCTGCAACCTATACACACTACGAAGTACCCCGGATTGTTCAGATGCCCGATATCCTCGGCGCCATCCTGGATGAACCCATGCAGGGATACGTCACGTTTGAGCTATTCGGCAAGAAACACGAATTGGTTGTGGAAGAACTACCGGACCGCCGCCTTTTCATCCAGTTCATGGATTTGACCAACGGCAACCCGACATACCCCTCCGGGCGCTATCATTACACGGATGCCCACGAAAACGGCAAAGTTTTCATTGATTTCAACAAGGCATATAGCCCGCCCTGCGCGTTCACGGATTATGCTACCTGTACCTTCCCGCCGCAGGAGAATCGCTTGCATACCTTGATTGAAGCGGGCGAGATCTATCCGAGGCACGATTGAGTTCTGTTTAATTGTGACCTGAAGAATTCAAAGCCGACCTGATCAGGTCGGCTTTTCGTTGGGGTGGCATGCAAAAATCCTTGAATTTAATTCGTATAACGGTTGTCGCACCTCGAGATTTTCCGGAAAACGATTGAATCTGTTCGGCAAATAAATATACTGATCTACATGGATCAGCGACCTCTGTGAGCGGCGACTGCTGCAAACGCGATCATGAGGATTGGAAGAAGAATTACAATAACCGCAAAATCGCCAATAAAGAATGGTTTGAAGTAATCCTGAAGAGCAGTAGTAAGGTCAATATCAGAAACAACCACCTGGGTCAGCGATGCAAACAAAAGGCCCACTGCAATTCCGAGCGTCCCCCAACAAATAGCCTTTAGAATTTCGGCTGGCGCGCGAAAGTTATGGTTTGCCCTGGCAAAGAAACCGGCAACCATCCCCATGATGCCATAACCCAGGCTCCAGTTCCAATAGAATCCCCAATTGGAGAGCACGTCACCGAGCGTATTGCCGAGAAAGCCAACCAGCAGCCCTACCCACGGACCATACGCAATACCGAAGAAGATCAACACAGCAACCCCTGGCCGGAACGTGATATCTTGCACAGCAGGCAACGGAAAAGTGTTGGCTGACCAGGATAGTAACCCGTAAAGCGCCGTTCCTATTATGCTTTGAACAAGAGGATGAATATTAATAACCCGTATGATCTGACGCTTTTCCACAGGACTCCGCTAATTCTAGACTCTAACAATCATTTCTTGATCTAAGGACCGGCTAGTCGTAATAAGAAATCAGGAACCCAAAAATTTCCGTAACCCATAAATCCTAATACTAGGGAAACAAATAGGATTGCGACTCCAAATCCAATAAGAATTCGGTCTTTGTTTTCGCGTACAAGCACATCGATCCACGTGCGAGGACCTACGCCGAAGGCGCGCAAATCCATCGCGTCGATAATATCTTCGCTGCCGATGATGGCATGAATGGTCACAGGCACAAAAATTGGTCCCATCTTCCGCACCTGTTCAATCAAGCCGCCACTGAGCTTCTCAAGTTCGTAGCCACGCGCTCGCTGGGCATCCACCGTCAGCTGAAAGTCACGCGCAAAGGTCGGGATGAAGCGCATGGTTAGATCCATGGCGTAGGCAAATTTATCGGGCATTCCCAATCCCTTGAACGTGACCCCATATAAGCGCGGATCGAGCGAATACGGAATCAGGATGGTCATCATGGCCAGACTGGACACTTTCACGAACTGGCTGAGGGCATAAAAAATCCGCTCCACGGTTATGTCCAGGGATGGGGTCCAACCCAAGATCGAGAAGGGAGCCTGGAATTGACGGATGAGATGTTCCTGCCGATAGAGTTCTTCGGATCCGCCGCGACCAGTCAGGAAGGTAAGGATTGCAAAGAAAAACACAAAGCCTAGAATGAACAGGAATGCCTTGCGTATCTCATGCCATTGCACACCCGAAGTGAAGAGGACGAAAAGAGTAAAGATAAAAAATGGAAGCAGATAGCGAACGTCCCAGAAGGTGACAATTCCAACAAGGAAACAGGCGTAGAAGATGAGCCACGCCCGCGGGTCGAACCATTGTATGAAAGACTTTTCTCGTTTGCGATAACGCCAGGCGACTAACATAATATGGAGAGTAGAGCGTAGAGAGTAGTATTCCTACTCTCTACGCTCTAGTTATCCTTTCTTCTATCTTCCAGACTGTCTCCGAACCGATGCATATGCAACAACAAGCAACGGCACGAGAATAGCCGCAAAGATCAGGTTAGGTCCAGCCGCCGGCAGAAACTCGCCCACGATAGCTGCGACAGGTGAGTACCCGTTGATCCAAATGTCGGAAATGGCAGCGAACCCAATGCCAATGATGTTGCCAAGCATGCCCCATGTTACTGCCGCAGCAATGTCCAGGTTCTGGCCAAACACGAATCGGACAATTGCCACCAGCGCGAAGCCGATCAGAAGTGATATTCCTGCGAACAACGTAATCTGTGCGTCCCCGAAGACATTGTTAGCAGGATCAAAGAACACTGCGTTCGGCTGGCTCGGATTGAGGAAGTAGAGCACAGCGCCCAGCAAAGCCAGTATACCGCCAGTCCACAGTACTGTATCCAGGCTTTTCTTCTTGTCGCCAAAGAGCATTGGCAAGCCAGCGACAAACCCAACGAGCCCATTCCCCATGCTCCACTGTGGGAAGAGACCAAAACCAGTGAGTGCGTCACCGAAGGTGTTGCCGATCGCACCGGTGAAGAGACCCACCACCGGTCCGAAGGCATATCCGAAGAACATTGGGATGGCAATCGCCGGACGTAACGCCACCTGGCTCAGAGACGGCACTACGAAAACGGTCCCGTTGAACAGGAACGAGAAGACTGCGTACAATGCCGCGCCAATCGCCATCCACACCACCTGGCGTGTCCCCACTTCCCAGGCTGCATTATCACGCGTCATGTAGTAAATCACGAATGCGATCAGTAATCCGACACCGACAAAGACGAAACGCATAACAGCGTTTTCGCCGGTCTGAAACCGCTCGTTGACACTTCCCAGTCCGTAAACCAGTAGGAGCAGGATTGCAAGGACCGCAGCAAGTGTCAGGGCAACATTCGTCAGTTTCTTATCCATCTTCTTCTCCTCTTCTAGAATCTAGATATGGGCCAACGCTTCAGCCCTCATGAACTGGCCCGTTATGTTGAGTCGTTCGAGGTTGAGAGCCAGCAATGAGGTGGGCACGAGGCGGTTGGCTTTAAGTTGGTCGAAGTCACGTAATACATCCTGAGGCTTTCCATCGGCGACGAGTCTCCCATCATTGATCATCAACACACGATTGGCATAGATGACCGCCAGGTCAACGTCGTGTGTAATGAACAGGATGGCTTCGAACGTGGGCAACTGCAAAATGGAATCCATGAAGTTCATGTAATTCTGATAATCCTGCCCGGCAGTCGGTTCGTCCATTACCAGGATCCGAGACTGCATCGCAAGGATCGCCGCAATGCTCACGCGCTTTTGCTGGCCAAACGACAATGCCAGCGGCGGGTCTTGCTCTTTGTCGGAAAGGTTCACAATTCTCAGCGCCTCTTTCACCTCCAATTCGATCTGCTTCTTCGAATGTTTCAGATTCTTAGGCCCAAACTCCAACTCTTCGTGCACCGTTGGAGCAAACAACATATGGCTCGGACTTTGAAACACATAGCCCAATGTGCTCGCGATCTGCGCGACACTGGCTTCTTTTGTGTCGCGTCCATTCACAAGCACACGTCCAACCTTCGGCTTTAGCAAACCGATCGCGTGTTTAACAAATGTCGTTTTACCAGCAGCATTTGGACCAAGCACTGCGATCACATCACCACGTTTGATCTCAAGGTTGATGCCATGCAGAACTTGGACATTGGTTTCATATCCAAACTCAACATTCTCAAATCTGACAAGGGCTTCATTCGACGCCTTGCCTGCCACGCCCGGAAGTATCGTGATCACATCCGGAGGAGGATCGTGCTTTGCGCGTTCGACGACATCTTCTGCAGGCAATTTCACTTCACGATAGTTCACCACTTTAGATAACCCCGATAGATTCCCCAGGTAACGGATTTCACCCTCGCTCATGAACATGACGCGTTCAGGCATGATACGCAGAACATCCTCCACGCGATGCTCCACCATCAAGACCGTCATGCCCTGATCCGCGAGATAGCGTACTGTATCGAGTGTATCCTGTGCTGAGGCAGGGTCCAGGCTTGCCAGAGGCTCATCGAGCAACAAGATGGACGGTCGCATGGCAAGCACGCCTGCAAGCGCCACTTTTTGCTTTTCCCCTCCGGACAGAGTAAATGTCTCGCGTTCACGCAAATGGGGAATCTTCAAAAACTCGAGCGCTTCATCAACTCTTTGAAGAGTCTCCGCACGCGGCACATTTAGATTTTCCAAGCCAAACGCGACTTCATTCAATACTTTGGTGCCGAGGATCTGCCGCTCAGGGTCCTGTAAAACTGTTCCAATTTTTTGTGAAATTTGAGAAAGCTTCCATGTAGTCGTCCCTTCGCCAAAAACCAGGATACTGCCAGTCATGTCCCCTTTGTAAGACCGAGGAATCAAGCCATTGATCGCTCGGATGAGTGTGGTTTTACCACATCCGCTGGCACCTGCTATTAAGAGAATTTCAGCTGATTTAGCTTCAAATGATATATTGTGGATTGCCGCTCCTTGACGGTCACGATAACGAAAAGATAAGTTTTCAACGATGATGGGGGAATCAGCCATTACGGTTTCCTGAGCATGGATGGATGGGATTATATAGCATAATTGATTGCGCATTTCGCGGATTGACGGGGCGAATCATAGGTTTTGACTCTTCATCAGAAGTTTATGCTTCTTAAGAAGCCACAAGGGTGGCAGATGGAACTTCGGCGCTCGGTCACTGGACCAGGGGGCTTCCGGAGCCATCACCAGCCCGCAAAGCAGGATCAGAGCGCGATCGTAGTTGACACGCCAGCCTGCAAAATCGCGCCATGCCTGTTCCCGGTCCGGCTTGACAGGAAGTCCCGCAGCGACAAGCTGGTCTACCACCTTATCGAATTCATGCCGTTCCACACAGATGGGAGTGTCCGGATAGTGTGGGTCCTGGGGATTAGGGATGTCAAAATACGTTGCGATGCGTCGGAAGGAAAGAAAACCGGCGCGAATGCACAGCGCCGCAGAAATCTCATAAGGAATCTCAATCGCAGATAATGTGATTGCGGCTGCGTCCAGCACCGCGCCCGCTGCAGTCACCCACGAATTCTCGGCGCGCGGCGAACGGAAGAAGATCAGAGCAGGGAGCGTCGTATGGCTCTCCTCGATGTCTGCAAACCATGCCTCCCACACCTTCCAGTAATCCGATAATTTCTCCAAACCGTGGTTGCGGTGAAAGCGAAGAAGCATTTCAACGGCAGAAGGTGGACTCCCAGCCCGCACCTCCAACATGTTAACCACTTGTTCGCGCCGCGAAAAGGCAGCATACATCGTGGGCAGATAAGCGATCAGCAATGCGACCAGGATCAAACCGATCATTGCCTCCGAGAAAATCACGGCTGTAATAAGCGATGCTCTCGGAGCCTCAAAACCAAGTGTCAATATTGATGTGCCGCTCAGGCGAATATCTGTAGAAACATCCCCAACTCCCAATGACCAGTATATTGCGGCATACCCAATAGCAATCAGAACATACCAGGTTGGGACAAGTAGCATAACCCCGATGGGCGCGTAATACGCCATGATCGCATCACGCCGCAGGTACGTCTTCGCAAAGTGCAGAATAAAATCAAAAAGGCGCCGGAGCAATCCAAACACAATCCGGTTTAGCTGACTGCGCGCAGCGCGCGGTAAGACAAATGTTGACAGTGCCGAGAAAAGCGTCAGAATAACGGTCAGCAAGCCTAGAAGAAAGCCCAAAATGTGGATCAACATTTCCATGACCAGATTATAACCGTGCATTTTGCGGCAGACAGCGGTGCTATACTTGCCGCAATTCGCTGCAGTATGAGAAACCTCAAACTCTATCGAACAGCAATCCTGGCTCACACTATGCAAAACCCGACCGGCATGCTCAATCACAAAACAGAGAAATGGATTCTCAGGCTCGCTACACTTGCATTTCTTCTGTGGAGCGCCGTTTTTATTTATCGAACTTCCTTTATTGCCATCGATGGCAGGCGTTATTTTTGTCTCTTCGACGACGCCATGATTTCCATGCGCTACGCCTGGAATTTTTCGCACGGCATGGGCCTGGTGTGGAATCTCGGAGAACGGGTCCAGGGATATACCAATCTCCTAATGACTCTCATCATGTCGTTGGCAACTCTGATTTTCGATAAATCGATGGCGGCATTATCCATCCAGGTCCTGGGTGTGGGCTTTATGTTGATCATTGCATACACGAATATGAGAACCGCAGACGCTGTGCTTGTGAAGAAGGAAACGGCTGAACCGCAACAGGTGCTGATCCGCATTCTGGCATTTATGTTTCCGTTACTATATTACCCACTTTCCTACTGGTCCCTGACGGGAATGGAGACCGGCTTACTAGCCGTTCTGCTCTTGTTGGGCGTTCTCTTTGGTTTCCGGTATACACAAACCCAAAAAACGATATATCTCATCGGGGCTAGCCTGTTTCTTAGCCTGGCTTTCCTCACCCGCAATGACTCCCTTGTTTTCACCCTATTGATAGGGGTTTATCTCCTTTGGGAAACTCGAACGCATCAATCTCAGGGGAAGGTATTTTTTCCCTGGCTAAGTGCCATCATCATCTACCTGGTTTTTATCCTCGGCGAATTCTTATTCCAGTACTTGTACTATGGGGAATGGTTACCCAACACCTATGTTCTGAAACTGACGGGAATGTCGCTTGGGAACAGAATATCAAACGGGTTGGGATTCATTACCCCATTTTTGATTCAAATTCTCTTTATACTAATTCCGGCGACAGTTGATGTGTTTTTCCGCTTTCGGAGAGAAAAGCTGCTTCTGCTTTCCCTTTTCCTTTCAGCAGTCGCCTATCAGATCTATGTTGGGGGCGATCCGTGGAACTATTGGCGGATGATGTCCCCGACGATTCCACTCCTCGGGATGCTATTCATCAGTGCTGCGAATGCCGGAGTGTCTGCCCAAACCGGCAGACCAAGCCTCTTGCGCGGATTCAGCTCAAATTCGCAAGTAGCTCTGATCGTTTTGATCGGCATGCTGGTAGCGAATGCATACTTCCTGCCGGAAGCGTTATTCCTGGACAGGCCCTTTTACGTCTCAGCCAATGAGCACAATGTGAATATTGCCGTCGCATTAAGCGAGGTCACCACTGCAGACGCCAGTGCCGGAATTCTCTGGGCGGGAGCGATACCCTATTTCGCAGAAAGACGGGGTATCGATTTTCTGGGTAAGTCTGATCGGTACATCGCCCATTTACCACCTGACCTTTCGGGCAAACTTATCGTCAATGGGATGAAAAGTCCGCCGGGGCATAATAAATATGATCTGAATTACTCCATCAAGGGACTCCAGCCGACCTATGTCCAGGATTTTCAGTGGGGCACTCAGGATCTGACGACATGGGCAAAATCCGCGTATAGCAATGTCCAATATAAGGGTGTGGATCTTTACCTGCTCAAGGACTCACCTTTTGTTATTTGGGATAAAATAGAGCATCCATAGTGCATTCTGATATCGTTACTGTTGGGAATTCTGCACAAAATTATGGGAAAATTACGAGATCAAAGTTATCCAGAACCGTTGACAAAAGCATCCGGAGTGGCGAAGCAAGACTTTTTCGGTAGGTGAGTAGAGTGAAAATACGCGAGTATTCAGGACCACTGACTGTTGTCATGATGGGCAGCCTGGGTTTTAGCTTGTTTTGTATCGTCTCGGCTGTTGCCCTGGCGGGCGCGAATGCAGCACATCCGGTATCCATAGAACCTCAAAACATCGTCGACTCTGCTTTTTCGAACATCAGCACAGTGGCAGCGCTCACCGTGGAAGTCATCACGCAATACGTGTCCACACCTACTCTTGTACCGACTGACACCCTCGCTTTCTCGCCCACAACAGGCATCGCAGGTACACCAACCATGGTGAGCTCTCGTACGCCGAGGCCACCAACGAGGACTCGCATACCCGGCGGCACAATCACGTCTACACCAACGCGTCCACCCACGAGTACTCCGACACGGATACCATCTGCTACACCGTCAAACACGCCTGTCCCCACTTACACCTATACACCGCTTCCCACGGATACCGATACCCCTGTCCCACCCACCGATACGGATACACCTGATCCAACTTCGACTCCGGTACCAGATACTGACACGCCCGAGCCCCCACCCACAAGTACCGATGAACCAACTGCAACTCCGCTCGAGATCCAGGTTTCTGCCATCCCTGAGCAACCGTAACGAATTGAAAAAACTCCGCAGCCCGATTGGATTGCGGAGTTTTGCTATTTATTTCAGATACTCAACAAATACATCTTCGAATTGCGCCTGTGTCTGGTACCCAGCCCATTGATGCAGGATGTTTCCATCCTTGTCCAATAGGTAAAAACTTGGACGATACTTGAAATCAAGGTAAGTTTGGAAATTTTCGGTCTGTGGATTGCTGATTTCCAGATAGGAAAACTTTATTTTGCCAAAATACGTGGCTTCGAGCCCATGAACCATGGGCGCCATTTGCTGGCATGTCGATCACCAGAACTCAAAGAATTCAACGAGTTGGAGTCCACCCGATGCCATATTGACCGTGGTTGGATCCGTGGCTTCCAGGTTTGGTCCGCGCGACGTAGCGATGGGTTGAGCTTCCACGGATGGCGTTGGTGATGATANATCCANTTCGTCGGTCGGTGTCACGTCGACCACTTCTGTTGGCTTTATGGTGGCTGTGGATACCGGTATGAGGCTGGGCTCAACGGCCGTTGGATGAGGAGGGGAAACGGTAGATGTGGAGGCAGAGCAGGCAGCCAGTAAGACGGCAGACATGATCAGGCTGAGCAGGATGCGGGGTTTTGTCATCTATCTCCTCTAATTCTTGAGTCTACAGTCCGGTTGTAGCACAAAATCCTTACCAATCTATTAACGGCCCTCGGCTACAAGCCACCGCAATGCTCCGCTTTGACTGTTTAAATATCCTACGCTATACTAGCTTTGCTGGTGTATCTTTGTCTTCTAGCGCGGGTCTGCCCGACAACTTAAAAACCTAGAAGACTGGCGATTCTCAGACCACAGACAAAATTAGGAGGCTGTATGGCAGGTTTCAAGCTCACGTATGGAAATATGTTCAATCCGCCCGATGAATTGCACAAGGGCTTTGACAAGGCCGTTACCAAACTCAAAGTCAATCTCGGCAAGGAATACGGGATGATCATCGATGGAAAAGATGTTTTTGCAAATAACAAATACGAGGACCGCTCGCCTGTAAACACCGATTGGGTGCTGGCGGTCATGCAAAAAGGCGATGCCTCGCACGCCAAGATGGCAATCGAGGCGGCTCGCAAGGCGTTCCCTGTCTGGAGTCGGACACCCTGGCAGAAGCGTGTCCAACTAGTCCGCAAGGCAGCGGCGAACATTGAGAAGCGCATTTTCGAACTCGGCGCCGCAATGGCACTGGAGGTCGGCAAGAATCGCATGGAGTCACTGGGCGACGTGCAGGAAACTGCCGACCTTATGTATTGGTCTGCACAGATGGTGGAAGAGAATGATGGCTTTATCAAACCCATGGGTAAGGATCCACTCACCGGATATGACTCCACAAATACATCAGTGCTAAGACCCTATGGCGTGTGGCTCGTCGTCTCACCGTTCAACTTTCCATTTGCGCTCACCGGTGGACCCACCGGCGCGGCTCTCGTGGCTGGGAATACAGTTGTCATCAAGCCGGCAACGGATACCGCCTGGATCGTGCGACTGTACGCCGAATGCCTGCGCGACGCCGGCTTCCCGGCGGGTGTTGTGAACTTCGTTACCGGTCCTGGCTCCACGCTTGGGCAGGCTCTGGTTGAGAATCCCGAAGTGGATGGCGCGACCTTCACCGGTTCGTTCGACGTCGGCATGAGAATGTACCGCGACTTTGGAACCCGCAACTATGTCCGCCCGATCGTGCTGGAGCTCGGCGGGAAGAATCCCGCCATTGTCTCCCGTCACGCCAACATCGAGGACGCGGCAACGGGTATTGTCCGCTCGGCATTCGGTCTGCAGGGACAGAAATGCTCGGCGGCATCACGCGTGATCGTTGAGGAACCGGTCTATGATGAATTATGCGCCAAGTTGAAAGCGAAGACCGAAGCTCTGGTGATCGGTGATCCCACCGAACGCACAACCTATTGGGGTCCGGTCATCAATCAGAGTTCCTATAATGACTTCAAGAACTTCACGGAAGAGATCAACGGTGCAGGCGGCACGTTCCTGACCGGTGGTCACGTGAAGACAGGTGGCATCTTCGATAAGGGCTACTTCTGTGAGCCAACCTTTGTCACTGATCTGCCGTTCGAGCATCGCTTGTGGCAGTATGAGATGTTTCTGCCCATTACGACCATTGGTAAGGTCAATAACCTCGAGGAAGCGATGAAGATCGCCAACAACGTGAACTACGGACTTACTGCCGGTTTCTACGGCTCGCCCAAGGAAACCGATTGGTTCTTCGAGAACATCGAAGCGGGTGTCACATACGCCAATCGTCCACAGGGTGCGACGACCGGCGCGTGGCCCGGCTTCCAACCATTTGGTGGCTGGAAAGGCTCCGGTGCGACCGGCAAGAACGGCGGTGGTTATTACTACGTTCAGCTCTACATGCACGAACAGATTCGCACTCTGGTTAAACCTGCCAAAGCAAACGGCAAAGTTGCTGCGAAGAAGGCTGCAAGGAAGATTACTCCGAAGAAGAAAGTCGCTGCAAAGCGCAAATGATCTGTCTAGCCCTTCCCCACTGAGGGGAAGGGCTTCTTTATGAGGTAGGAACATCATGCCGTGGGACCCTAATCAATATCACAAATTTCAAGCCCAGCGCTCCGCGCCATTTTATGATCTATTCGCGCTCGTAGACGTTCGACCAAATCTCAAGGTCGTGGATTTAGGATGTGGCACCGGTGAATTAACACGCCATCTCGCCGATTCACTTCCGGCAAGTGACGTGACCGGACTCGACTCATCACCGCAAATGCTGGAGAAGGCTGCCTCTCATACAAGCCAAAACCTGCGCTTTGAAAAAGGAGATCAAGCACAACTCACCGGCGAGTGGGATCTCATCATTAGCAATGCTGCACTACATTGGTCCGAGGAGCATGCCAAATTGATCCGATCTCTTTACGGCAAGCTGACTCACGGTGGACAACTCGCTGTGCAAGTGCCGTCCAACTTCAATCACATCTCGCACCAGCTCATCCGTGAGACTGCAGGCGAGGAGCCCTTCAAATCCGTTCTGCGGGGTTTTCAAAGAAATGCGCCCGTGTTGTCCATTGACGATTATGCCCGGATCCTGTTCGACTGTGGCGCGGAAAATATCATCGCCTTCGAAAAGGTCTATGCCCACATTCTGGAGGACTCGGACGCAGTGGTAGAATGGATTTCCGGTACAGCCTGCGTTCCATACTTTGAAAGACTGGGCGATCAGAAGGAAAGCTTTGTGGAGACAATTCGAATGAAAATGCGGAAAGCGTTGCCCGGGTCGCCCGTTTTTTATCCGTTCCGCCGGACATTTTTCTCCGCTCGTAAACAAAAATAACATGAGCGATCAGCAACCCAATAACTACTCGGAACTTATCTACCGTGTAGGCACGTTTTTCTTACTGGTGGGAATCGGATTGGTCGTGCTCTTCATCCTTTCGGAAGCAGCACAAAAAACCTCGTTCAGTTACTTCTGTTGGGGAACCATCCTTCTCGTTGTCGGTTTTATGTTCCGTGCACAGTATAAAAAATCCATGCCATCAAGCGGGCGATTCAGCATCCTCAAACGGCTGAAACCAAAGCCCAAGGACAAGAAATAAGAATGAGCAAACTACTTTCACTATCAGAAGCCATCGCTACCTACGTCAACGATGGTGATACAGTTTACGCGGCGGGATTCACACACCTCATCCCGTTTGCCGCCGGGCACGAGATCATTCGGCAGGGGAAAAAGGATCTGACCCTCGCCCGCGCCACCCCGGATCTTGTTTACGACCAAATCGTTGGTGCTGGCTGCGCGCGTAAGGTGATTTTTTCCTACATGGGCAACCCGGGTGTCGGATCGCTGCGGATCGTACGCTCTGCGATCGAGCAGGGCAAACTCGAATGGGAGGAGTATTCCCATTTTGGGATGATCACTCGACTGCAGGCGGGAGCATCCGGTTTGCCGTTCCTGCCGATGAACCAGACCGGCGCAGCAGATTTGGAAAAAGCCAACCCGAATATCAGGCGCATCGCGGACCCATTTGGCGGCAAGGACGTTATCGTCGTTCCGGCGTTGAATCCGGATGTGGCGATCGTCCACGTTCAGCGCGCCGATGCAAATGGCAATTCGCACCTGTGGGGCATCATCGGCGAGCAAAAGGAAGCTGCCTTCGCGGCGAAAAAGGTTATTCTCACCGCGGAGGAGATCGTGGAGGAATCCGTGATTCGCTCAGATCCCAATCGGACGATGATTCCCGGAATCGTGGTCAGCGCCGTCTGCCACGTGCCATTTGCCTGCCATCCCTCCTACGCGCAGGGATTTTACGACCGCGACAACGAGTTCTACCTCGCCTGGGATAAGGTCAGCGAATCTGCGGAAGCAACCCGGCGATATTTGGATGAATGGGTGTTCGGCGTGAAAGGTCGCGATGAGTATTGGGAAAAACTGGGAGTTGAGACTCATAGGAGACTGGAAGTGCCGGAGCAAATGAGCCAGCCGATCAATTATGGCAAGTACTAGTACACCAGTATACAAGTAAACACGTAATGGATATTCCATATTTTGATCTCGGTGGTAGAAGTCAGCCCCTGCATTTTCTCCACGCAAACGGTTACCCGCCCACCTGTTACAACTCTTTCTTCGAACGTTTACAAACACAATATCACGTCTTTGGGACGCTGCTGCGACCATTATGGAAGGATTCAAAACCGGAAGAGATCAGCAGTTGGCATCCGTTGAGCGACGATCTCCTGCAGTTCCTGGCGAATCAACCAGAACCTGTGGTCGGTGTGGGACATTCCATCGGCGCGATCGTCACCTTGCGAGCCGCGCTGCGTGATCCGGCTAAATTCCGTGCTCTGGTGTTGATCGACCCCGTTTTGTTCGTGCCTGGATTTCAGCTGCGCTGGCAAATCGTCCGCGGACTGGGCTGGGGCGACTGGCTCCACCCCTTGATCCCGGTAGCCAAAAAACGCAGACGAAGCTTTGACAATCTGGAAACGGTGTATCACAGATATCGCCACCGAACTGTCTTCCGCTATATAAGTGATGAGAATCTGCGCATCCTGATCGATGGCATGACTGTGCGCACCAGTGATGGCAGGTATGAACTGGCTTATTCTCCTGAATGGGAAGCGCAGCTCTACCGGACAGGGATGCAGGATTCGGATATCTGGCGTGAACTTCCCAATCTCAAAGTGCCGACTCTTTTCATCCGCGGCGCTGAAACAGACACCTTCATGGAGAATGCTGCTAGTTTGGTGAAACGAAAGCTGCCTGCTGCCCGGGTCGAAACGCTGGACAAATCCACACATCTGCTTCCGTTGGAACGTCCAGAGGAAGTTTTTGACATTATGCAATTATTTTTGAACACTTTGGAATCCGACAGCTCACTGTCGAGAAATCAGGGAGCAAGCTCCTTGACTCAAAAACAGGAGAATCTATGAATGAAATCAAATATTCCTCCGCCGAGCTGATGATCATCAACGCTGCGCGCTTGTTGCGCGACGGCGATGTCGTCTTCGTCGGTGTTGGACAGCCCAATCTCGCTTGCAATCTCGCCAAGCGGACTCATGCACCCAATCTTGTCATGATCTACGAAGCGGGTGTGATAGGCGCTGAACCGGCTCGCCTGCCGCTTTCCATCGGCGACCCAACGCTCGTCAGCGGCTCACTTTCCGTGGTGAGCATGTACGATATTTTTGCCAACTACCTTCAGCGCGGCAACGTGGACGTGGGCTTCATGGGTGGCGCGCAGATCGACAAATTTGGCAACATCAACGCCACAGTAATTGGCGGCTACGATCATCCAAAGGTGCGCCTGCCCGGTTCGGGCGGGTCACAGGAGATCGCGGCCTGGGCGAATCGCTGCTACATCATGACTCCCCACCAAAAACGGCGTTTCCCCGAAAAGGTCGAATTCATGACCTCGGCCGGCTTCATCGGAGGCAAAGGCGACCGTCAAAAAGCTGGACTGCGCGGTGGAGGTATGCTTGCGGTTGTAACCGATATCGGGATCATGGAACCTGACGAAAGCGGCGAAATGATTCTCACCGCGTTGCACCCGGGTAAGAGTGTTGAACAAGCCAGGGAAAATACGGGTTGGGATCTAAAAGTGGCAGCTGAAATCAAAACCACCGGACTTGTTACACAGAACGAATTGCGGATTTTACGCGAAGAACTCGATCCGACCGGGATTTATCTCAAAGGTGCAGGGTAGTTGAAACGAACCATCGAGGCGCTTTTCCTTTTGTGGACGGGCGTCATCATTGTCACGTATTACGTCGTCCAGAAGCCGGATCTGCCTGGGGCATTTGCGGGGCTGGTTGACACCTTATGGACGCTTCTGGTTGGAGTCACCCTGCTTTTCAATGCCTATGGATTGGGAACGCGCCTGCTGCGTTTTTTGCAATTCGAAACGCAGGACTTGATCGATCATCTTTTGCTCGGGGAGGGAATCGGATTTGGCTTGCTTGGATTGCTGGGTCTATTCTTTTCCATCGTGCAGCTTGCCGATGAACGAGTCTTGACCGCCGTTCAAATTCTACTAGCCGCATACCTTCTACTTGCGAGCGATCTCCAAAGCCTGCGTGCGGACCTCAATTCGCTATCATCCAAACTGAATCGCGCCTTCAGCCAGTATAGCTTTTTCACAAAACTGGCTCTGCTCCTGCCACTCACGTTTTCATTTCTGCTGACTTTCGTCCCACCCTTCGAGGCATTCGATGCGATTCTCTATCATCTTACGCTCCCTGCCACCATATTGGGGAATGGCGGTCTGCAAGCTGTAAATATTGTTCCATTTTGGTACCCAGGCCTTACTCAAAACGTATATCTCTGGGCGCTTGGCATGGGAAGCGAACGCGCCCCACAAATCATTCATTTCCTATGGATGTGCCTCGCTGTGCTACTGCTCTGGCACTGGGCATCCAAAACATGGAATCTGGAAGTTGGTCGCAAGACACTTTTATTGCTTGCCGCAATGCCATCTCTGCCAATACTCGCCTCCTGGGCTTATGCAGACATGGCGCTGGTCTACTACGCGGTCGCTTCCCTCTATGCCCTCTCTCAATACTTTGAGGTAAAAACTTCCTCGTGGCTCACAATGATGGGTGTAATGGCTGGTTTTGCGATGAGCATCAAATACACGTCCTTCACTGTCCCACTTACGTGTGGACTCCTCTTGCTCATTACTCGTCCATGGTCCAGGTCCATCGCCAGCGCATCGCGATTTAGTTTGATTGCACTCGCCATTGCTGCTCCCTGGTATATCCGCAACGTCATCTACATGGGCAATCCAGTTTATCCCTTCGTATTTGGAGGCCGCTACTGGGATGAATTCCTCGCCCGCTGGTATGCGGAATCAGGTACCGGCATCGGATGGAACGCATTACAACTTATTCTCCTTCCCCTCAATGCGACGCTGGGAACTCATGACGTGACCTTTTTTGACGGACGAATCGGTCCGGTCTTCCTGATCCTTGCCCCATTTTCGATCTGGATTCTGGTCTCCCGAACGCGTTCGCACTCCACAGAAGGAAAGTCGCTGTTCACGATTGGCTTTTTCACCCTGATAAGTTTCTCCGCCTGGACGATCGGCGTGGTCAATTCATCAGGATTGTGGCAGGCACGGCTCCTCCTTCCGGCGCTGATACCTTTTGCAATTCCCACAGCGCTCGCCTGGGATTCGCTCAAGCAGTTCGATACATCCAAATTGCGGATCAGTTTCCTGGTCAACGCACTGATTGCCGTGGTGATTGCACTTAGCATCTTCGACAATGCGCTCTTTGTCCTGCAACGAAATCCGCTGGCAGTGGCGGTCGGCGCGCAAAGTCGCGAACGATACATCGAACGCGTAAATCCATCCTATGCAGCGTTGATGCAGATCATGGACGAACTGCCCCCCGAGGCACGCGTGTACAGTCTATTTGAACCGCGTTCCTACGGATTGCCGCGCAGGACCCAGGCGGACGCGATTAACTATAATTTCGCTCACGATGTCTACCAATACAAGACACCCGGGGCAATCATCCAACATTGGAAATCGGAACACTACAGTCACGTAATCGTTTATGAACGTGGACTTGACTTTATGATCGAGTCTGCTTCGGGAAAATTTACACCTGAAGTGCAAAGCATACTCCAGCAGACTCTCGATCAATTGCAACTGATCGATCGAACACCAGACAAAATTTACTCGATTTACCAAATTCCATGAGTGAAGTATAAACTTCCAATAAGGGATCGCTTCTCAACAACGTATTGCTCCCCCCAGATGAGAATCGCCTGCGGGCAGGAAACAGGCGGTTTACCTGGAGACGCTCCAAAGGCATAAGATCCTAAAATAACATCCTTGATTCGCTAACGTTAATAGGATTGTGGCATGATGAAAGGAGGAGCCCATGCTTGGCATGATCGAGGACCCGGTCTGCGGTATGCAGATCAACATCGATACGGCGCCCGCCCGGTCAGAATTTCGTGGAGAGATTTATTACTTCTGTTCGGAAGGCTGCAAGGATGCTTTTGAAAAGAACCCCGAAGCCTATCTGTTCCCAGACGAGGAACACCGTGGCGCATAGGTAATCTCCAGGCAATAACAATTGGAGGCTAGAAACGTTAATCCTATTTAAGACTTGAAAGGAGATACTTATGGCTGGAACATTTAAAGACCCCGTCTGTGGCATGGAAGTTACCTACGAAACTGCCCAAGCGCGCTCCGAATATAACGGAGAAACTTACTATTTCCACTCACTTGACTGCAAGGAAGCCTTCGACAGGGATCCCGAACGGTATGTCAGTAACGAAGAGGAGCACAGAGCTCACCGTTAATGAAATTTAGAGAGCTAGTTACGAGTAAAAAAAGCCTCGCGGTCTTTCGTCCACGAGGCTTTCCTGTTTCACTGATTACTGACTACTGACTTAAGTTCCTTCTTCCCAGGAACCCAGGTACTTCACTTGTTCAGGGGTGAGCGTATCGATTTTCACACCCATCGCTTCGAGCTTGAGGCGTGCAATTTCATTGTCAATATCGGTAGGCACAGAGTAAACCTTCTTCTCAAGTGTCTTCGCATTCTTCGCCATATATTCTGCGGAAAGCGCCTGGTTGGCAAAGGACATGTCCATCACCGAGGCGGGGTGACCTTCGGCGGAGGCCAGGTTGATCAGGCGTCCCTCACCAAGGATATTGATCTTGCGTCCGTCTTTGGTTGTGTACTGCTCCACAAATGGGCGGACGAGACTGGGTTTGCCCTGGCTCATCTTCTCCAACGCTGGAATGTTGATCTCCACGTTGAAGTGACCGGAGTTGGCAACGATCGCGCCGGACCGCATGACTTCAAAGTGATGCTTGTCGATCACGTTGATATCGCCGGTGACCGTGCAGAAGAAATCGCCGATCTTTGCTGCCTGATCCATTGACATGACCTGGAAACCATCCATGACCGCTTCGAGCGCCTTCATTGGATCGACTTCCGTGACAATCACCTGTGCACCCATGCCGCGTGCACGCGAGGCGAGACCACGTCCGCACCAGCCGTAGCCAGCCACAACGAAATTCTTGCCAGCTAGCAGCACGTTCGTCGCACGGATAATGCCGTCAATCGTGGATTGGCCTGTGCCATAGCGGTTATCGAACAAGTGCTTGGTCAACGCATCGTTCACCGCGATGACTGGAAATTTCAACACCTTATCGGCTTCCATCGCCTTCAAGCGGATGACACCCGTAGTCGTTTCTTCGGTACCGCCGATCACACCTTTCAGCAACTCACTGCGTTCCTCATCGGAAAGACCCCTGGCCCAACTTGCAAGAGAAGGCTCGAGGTTATCAAAACGTCCCATTTCGATGAAGAACAAGGACGAAACGAGGTCCGCGCCATCATCCATCGTCATGTGCGGCTTATGCTCGAGGGCAGCGCGGATGTGCTTGAAATAGGTCATTTTATCTTCGCCCTTGATGGCGAAGGTGGGGATTTCGAACTGATTCACCAGGGCGGCGGCTACATCGTCCTGCGTGGAAAGTGGGTTGGAGGCGGTGAGGACAATATCCGCACCACCATCCTGAAGCGTGACCATTAAGTTAGCTGTTTCCGTGGTCACATGCAGACAGGCTGACACACGCAAACCCTTGAGTGGCTTCTCTTTCTTGAAACGCTCGCGGATTTGACGCAGAACAGGCATTTCATGTTCCGCCCAATCCATGCGACGGCGTCCGCCTTCTGCCTGGTTGATATCTTTAATGTCGTAATTGCTCATTGTTGCTCCTTCTTTGTAATTCGGTGGTTGAGTAGCTCTTCGTGTTCGTCGAAGAGCGTATCGAAACCACCTATATCATATTTGTCCTTAATTTCGTACCTGCTTACTAGTTGTTGGTTTCGATACGGCGGACGAACACCGCCTACTCAACCAACGGGTTTGCCATTTATAACAACTCATCCAACTTTCCACGATCGTCAAAATGCTTTCTAAAACGTCCGATAAATTCCTTCTTTGTGTACCCATGGCTTTGCGGGCCTCGCTGCTCGAGGCAGTACACCGCGGCGAGCGATCCGATCTCTCCACATAACTTCCAATCGAATCCTCGCCCGTAACCTGCAAGGAATCCGCCGCGGAAGGCATCGCCTACACCGGTTGGATCCACGATCTCATCTTCGGGAACGGTTGGGATGTGGACACTCTCAGGACCCGCATAGAGATCCGCGCCATCCTTGCCGCGCGTGATCACCAATATTTTCACATGATCGAGAATCTGATCGAGACTCCAGCCCGTTTTCTTCGAGATCAGTCCAAATTCGTAATCGTTGCAGAAAAGGAAGTACGCACCTTCCATATCGCGCGCCAACTCGCTTCCTTCGAGGCGCAGAACCTGCTGACTTGGATCATAAAGGTAACGTATCCCAAGCTCCCGACACTCAGCTGGGAATTTCATCATCGCATCCGGTGCGCTTGGCGAGACGATGACGAGGTCCGGTCTTTTCTCGAGTTCTTTTATGGACTGAGTGGCAGAGTATCCCATTGCCCCTGGATAAAAAGAGGCGATCTGGGCGTTGACCTGATCGGTCGTCGCGAAGAACGAGGCGGTGAACACACCGGGGACGACCTTCATCAGAGATGTATCCACACCGTTGGCCTCAAGCCATTCGCGATAATCCCCGAAGTCTTCGCCGACCGTTGCCATCACGCGGGGCTTCTCTCCGAGCAGTGCCATCGTATAGGCGATGTTCGGCGCGATGCCGCCGCGCTGCCTTGACATGGAGTCGACGAGGAACGACAGGCTGATGGAAGCCAGACGTTCAGGAAGGATGTGCTCCCGGAACTCACCGGGGAAAGTCATCAAGTAATCGTAGGCAACCGAGCCTGTGAGCAAAATGTCCATTGATATTCTTTCATGCTCTGAACGCCGTGGACGGCGATGGAAGCACTGGTGGTATTCGCAGTAAAAGGCGTGGCGCAATGCGCCACGCCATTCAGCCGCAAAAGTTTATCACGGCATGACTGTCTTGTCTAGAAAAAAACCTCCCTAACTCCCCAATACAGCCTTGCGAAGGTTGACCTCAAATGGAGGATAGACGACTCCGTTTTCGGTGACGATACCCGTGATCAGTCGATTTGGTGTGACGTCAAATGCTATGTTGCGAGCCTCAGCTTCGATGGGAGCCACACGCTCTCCATGGAATTCCAGACCCAAAACCTCTTCGGGATCGCGCTCCTCGATGGGGATCAAATCCCCATGTGCAAGCGTCAGGTCAACGGTTGATGTGGGTACAACTGAATACGCCGGGACTCCGTTATCATGCGCCGCAAGGGACAGCATATATGTGCCGATCTTGTTGGCGACATCGCCGTTCGCCGCGACCCGATCGGCGCCGAAGAAGACTTTCTGCGCCTTGCCCGCCTTCAGGAAATAACCCGATGTGTTATCGCTGATGATCTCGTATGGGATACCATATTGTTCCAATTCCCAGGCAGTGAGACGCGCGCCCTGCAGTCGCGGACGAGTCTCATCCACGAGGACATGGATCCGTTTGCCTTGTTCATACGCGGTGCGGATGACTCCGAGTGCGGTTCCCCAATCCACGGTCGCCAGTGCGCCGGTATTACAGTGATGGATGATCGTGTCGCCATCATCGATCAATGCCGCGCCATGTGCTGCCATGCGTTTATTGATCTCCACATCCTCATCAGCAATGCGCTGCGCCTCATCCAAAACAAGTTGGCGAATCTCATCTGTAGTTGCCGCCTCTTTTATCTTTCCCATGATTCGATCCACTGCCCACGCCAGATTGACCGCTGTGGGACGCGCGGCTTTCAAGGTCGCCGCGGCGGACTGGTAATCGGCAAGCAGCTCCCGGCTTGACGCAGTGTGCGAACCGCGCTCAAATCCCGCGAGAGCAAGCCCGAACGCAGCCGCGGCCCCAATCGCCGGAGCGCCGCGCACGACCATATCCTTGATCGCTTTCACAACGGATCGGTGATCTGAATATGAAACGATCTCGAACCGACCGGGCAAGATTCGCTGGTCGATCATCTTCAGTTGGTTGTTTTCCCAGAATACTGTTCTCATGCGGCAAATTCTACTCCGAATCTCGAATAGCAAAAACCTTAACAGCAGGAGCAAAACGTGCAATAATTCGACCCTGTTGCAAATATGAAAGTTTCCAGGAGGACCAATGTCCACAAAATCGCGTACGTTGCTCTTTCTGACCATCTCGGTCATCGCCAGCCTTGTCCTTGCATCGTGCGGACCCTCGTCTACCCCAACACCAAACGCCGCGCCATCGGAACCACAGGGCAATGCTCTCCCGGAGCCTGACACGAACAAAAGCATCACGATCGTCATTGCTGAAGACCCGCCGTCGTTCAATCCGATGGTGGCAGATACCGGGTATGATGCGCTTGTGATGGAACTTGTCATGCTCGGCATGACCGATGTCGACCCGGATGGAAACGTCTTTCCGGAGCTTGCCGCGGAGCTGCCAACATCTGATAACGGTGGAGTCGTTCTGGATGAAGAAGCGGGCACCATGTCGGTGACATGGAAAATGCGGGAGGACGTGAACTGGCAGGACGGAATACCGGTCACCGCTGACGATGTGATCTTCACCTGGAACGCGATCTCTGACCCAACGAACGGCTCGTGGATACCGGGCAGCGATTACATCGATTCCGTGGAAAAGGTAGACGAACATTCATTCACTGTTAATTACAGGTCCATTTACCCTGGATATTTAACCCAATTTGGCGGAGAACAACTCGTCATCTGGCCCGCTCACTTCTGTGACCTCGAACAGGGATTTGTCGCCTGGGACTGCGGACGCCAGCCGCTTAGTGATGGTCCGTTTACGTTGACGGAATGGGTCGAGGGCGATCACATGACCTTCAGCAAGAATGAAAAGTATTACATGACACGTAAACCTGAGCTCGATCAAGTGATCGTCCGTATCGTACCCGATGACACGGTGCGCAAGACCATGATGATGAACGGGGACGCGGATATCGATATGTGGATCAACGTCAACACGATCAACGAGCTCAAGGATAACGCCTCGGCCAAAGTAAGCTTTAGCCCCACCGAACGCTGGGTGATGCGCCTGTTCATGAACGAAGCTGCAAAAGGGACTATCGATCCCGCGGCGACACCGCATCCCATTCTTTCGGATGTGCACGTGCGACAGGCGATCCGCATGGCTGTGGACGTGGATACCATCAATAACCAGATCTTCTATGGTCTAGCGCACCCCGTTTGGACCGAGTTTGCCCGCCCTCCTTATGCTTGTGAATTGGCACGTCCAGCCTTTGACCCCGAGGCTGCCAGGACGCTGCTTGAAGACGCTGGCTGGATCGATACGGATGGCGACGGTGTGCGCGAATGTCATGGGTGTGAAAATGCAGAAGAGGGTTACAAGATGGAAATGGAATTCATCACCTATGCGGAATATGGTGAACCTCTTGAATTGACCCAACAGTTGATCGCCGAAATGCTGGGAAGCATCGGAATGAAGTTGAACATCTCTGTGGTCGAAGGCAGCGTCTTATGGGATCTTGCCGAAAATGGCGGGATTGAACAGAGTGGCAATTTCGATATTGATCTCTGGGACGATGGCTACGCAGGCGTGGATCCCACCGATTACATTTGGGAGGCGTATTCAAAGGAAGCAATGACGCCGGGCAACGGCTGGAATTTCTTCCGCTGGGATAATGCCGCGGTCGATGCGTTGATCGATGAGACATACACGCTGGACGAACAGACCCGCAAAGATACGTTTTGCGCCATCGCCGATTTCATCAATGAAGAGGTTCCTGAAATTCATCTCTTCACCGTTCCCAACGCCGACGCATATTCCGCACGTCTCGAAGGTGTGCGTTCCACTGCCAATGATCTGGTAACCTGGAACATCGCGGACTGGCAGACAAAATAAATGAATCGCTAGCCACAGAGACGCGCAGACTCAGAGAAAAGTTGGAATATCAGTGCTCTCTGTGTCTCCCCTGGCACCGCCCGCCAGGGCAGGTGTGTGGCTGGTAAGGCTCTCCGTATTGGCAACCTACATCCTTCGCCGCCTCATCGAAACGATCGGTCTGTTGTTTCTGCTCAGCATCATCCTCTTCGCACTGGTCAACATCGCGCCCGGGGGACCTCTTTCCGCGTTTGGTGGGAAGCGAATCCGGCCCGAAAAGATTGAAATCCTGAAGCGGCAATTCGGTCTAGACCAGCCTCTCCCAGCTCAGTACATCTACTGGCTGACCGGCAACGACTGGACTCAGGTCGATACCGACGGCGACGGTACGAAAGATATGCCCGGTACACGCAAAGGAATTCTGCGCGGCGATTTCGGCTTCTCGTATCGCACGCGCGAACCTGTTCTGCAGGAGATCGGCTTGCGCCTGCCGAACACCATCACGCTCATGGGCGTTACGATGCTGATCGCGCTGCTGATCGCCATCCCACTCGGCATCTTTTCGGCGATCAGACAATATTCACTGTTCGACTTCCTCGCAACCGGGTTTTCGTTCGCCGGTCAGGCGGTGCCGGAATTTTGGCTCGGGCTGCTTCTCATTTTGATTTTCTATGCCTGGTTGAAAAATCCCTGGACAGGAGAACCGCTTCTCCCGCCCGGCGGCATGTTCACCATCGAAGGCGGATTCTCTCTCACGGACCGAATCTCACATCTGGTGCTGCCGGTCGTGACCGGAGCCCTGGGTTGGATCGCGTGGTATTCGCGTTTCCTGCGCTCAAGCCTTCTCGAGATCCTCCCGCAAAACTATCTGCGTTCCGCGCGGGCTAGAGGCTTACCAGAACGACGGGTCATCTATCGGCACGCACTAAGCAACGCGTTGATCCCGATCGTTACTCTGCTTGCGCTGGACCTGCCTTACATCTTCACCGGCGCGGTCCTGATCGAAACCATCTTCGCCTGGCCCGGGATGGGACGTCTCTACTATCAAGCAGCCGTGGAGCGGGATTATCCCTTGTTGATGGCGGTCCTCATCATCGGCGCGGCATTTATTATCCTATCGAATCTTCTGGCAGATATTCTCTATGCCTATCTCGACCCCAGGGTGAGGTATGAATAGTACGAGTATGTCATTGCGAGGAGCGAAGCGACGAAGCAATCTCCTCGTTTGCCAGAAGGTTGCTTCGCCTCACCTGCACTTGCATGCGGTGCAAGTGTCGGCTCGCAACGACATAAGATCATTATGACCGACTACGAATCCATAGAAACCGCCCTTTCCCCTACCGATCTAGCCACTGATCTTGCGTCCAATGTCTGGAAGCGGTTCAAGCGTCATCGCGGTGCGATCGCGGGTGCAATCATTTTTGGCATGCTGGTCCTCCTGACAATTCTTGCATTTCTCTCGCCGTTCGATCCAGAGAAATCAAATTTGCAGGATAAGTTCGAAGCTCCATCTTCATCACATATTCTCGGCACGGACGCTCTTGGGCGTGACCTTCTCACGCGCATCCTCTATGGCGGACGCATTTCCCTTGCTGTCGGTGGCATTGCAGTTGCGATTGCACTATTGATCGGAGTTCCCATCGGAGCCTTGGCGGGTTATTACGGCGGACGGGTGGATGCCATACTGATGCGCTTCACAGATGCGTTCCTATCGCTGCCTCCATTCCTTGTCCTGATCTTGCTTGCCGCGATTCTCCGTGAAATAGATATGCCTCTCTTTCGACGCAGCAGTGTATTGACTATGAGCTTCGTCATCGGCATTCTCTCGTGGATGACGTTTGCACGCCTCGTACGTGCCGCGTTCCTCACCCTGCGTGAAATGGACTATGTCTCTGCCGCACGCGCCCTCGGCTCCTCAGACAGGCGGATAATCCTCGGGCACATCCTCCCCAATGGAATTGGTGTCATTATTGTCGAAGCAACCTTACAGCTAGGCTATGCCATCATCCAGGAGGCAGGCTTGAGCTTTCTCGGCTTCGGCATCCAACAGCCGACTCCCTCGTGGGGTAATCTCATCAACACGGCCCAGGACCACTTCATCAAATATCCCTGGCTGGCTATCTTCCCAGGCTTGATGATTTTCCTCACCATCATCTCCGTCAACTACATCGGCGACGGTCTCCGTGATGCGTTCGATCCATATAAGGTGTTGGAGACCGTCGGAGAATATACATAGTATTCCTTATGTCAATACATTCAATTATTAACATCCTCGGCTGGACTGGCTCGGTCCTATATCTCCTTGCCTATGCATTGGTTTCGATGAAGAAGACGGAAGGCGATTCGGTTTTATATCAGGGCATGAACATTTTCGCCGGCATCCTGCTGGTGATTTATACGTTTTCCTTAGGTGCCTTTGCAACAACGGGTCTAAATGTGGTTTGGGTTGCGATTGGCTTGTTCACGCTTGGGCGCAAATGGCTTACACGAAACTAATTCCGCGCCATACAAAGGACGCTCGTGTGGAAGAGATTTCACGCGAATCGTCACATTATCTTCTATCTATTCCATCCGGAAAATCAAACGCATATCGACTTGCGCAACTTGATGATTATGCGCAGTTAAGGAGGCGGGATTTTCCTTTGCAAACTCCGTTTAGTCTGAGCCTATCGGCGCGTGCATCAAGCGATTCAATCCCGGGTACGTGGGGATTTGGGCTATGGAATGATCCATTTGGGTTGTCGCTCGGGTTTGGAGGAAGTCCCTTTCGATTGCCAGCACTGCCAAACGCGGTCTGGTTCTTCGGCGCTTCGGAGGAGAGTTATTTATCGTTTAAGCCTCCATCAACAGCGGGTTTCGATACGCCCCGCAAAGACAGTGGGGCTACTCAACCAGCAAGTTGGGAGCGGGCAAATGGTTTTCTGGCACAATCCTTTCGCTCGCCGAAGTTTCACCGGTCCCTCATCCTTGCAGGATTGGCACTCCCCTTTTCACGGAAGCTTACCCGTCGGATGCTGGGAAAGGTAATTGACGAGGATAGATTTCGCCTCAGCCTGGATCCAACTCAATGGCACAGATACAGGCTCGATTGGCGCGAGCAGCGACTTTCCTTCGAGGTGGATGATGTCCTCGTATTTGAGACGCCGGTGAGTCCTAGAGCACCGCTGGGACTGGTCATCTGGATCGACAATCAATACGCTGCGTTCACCCCCGAAGGAAGAATTGGGTTCGGAGTTTTGGAAAACCGCGAACCAGCATGGTTGGAAATCAAAGAGATCGATCTGAAAACGTAGGACTACACAATTTACATTGGCGGCCAATAACGCGCGATCAAATCCGCTGCGATGTGCATTCTGTCCTCTTCTCCTTTTGAGTTGATATCAAATTTCCGGAATAGGATTATACTATTACTTGTGAAATGAGATACAATCGGTCGTAATAAGACCCTCTTTGGTACAATAGATTCCGAGACAGGATTGGAGAGAGATCATGTCAGATACGAACGAAGAATATATTCCCGCGCTAAGTTACCGATTCCTAACTCCGTTTTACGACTTCATCCAAAAATACATCGTGCGGGATATCCGCTACAAATCCATTCTCATCAAACAGGCAAATATTCAACCGGGACACCGTGTTTTGGATCTTGGTTGCGGCACCGGGACACTGGCGATCATGGCAAAGCAGGCACAACCGGGCGCAGAGGTGACGGGCCTGGACGCCGACCCTGAGATGCTGAAGGTGGCAAAATATAAATCGGCACAGCTCAAGACACCGGTCAAATTCGATGTGGGGTTTACAAATAAACTCCCCTACCCGGATGCGTCCTTTGATCGCGTGCTTTCAAGCATCATGATCCATCATTTGAAAACACCGGATAAAAAACTGACCGCGCAGGAGGTGTACCGAGTCCTTAAACCCGGCGGTCAACTCCATATCATTGATTTTGGAAAGCCGGTCACCTGGTATGGGAAGATTCTCGGTCCCTTTCTGCATGGATTTGAGGAGGCGAACGACAACATCGACGGGAAACTTCCTGAGTTTTTCGGTGCACCGGGGTTAAGGACCGAAGTCACGGGAAACTTTTGGACTTTCTTTGGCGATCAGGCATTCCTGCGCGGCGAAAAGCCCGTCAAATAAGATGGCCCACATAGAATCGACGCTCCTTGTCCATCGATCCGTTGAAGATGTCTTTGCCTTCCTGAGCGCGGCTGAAAATCACGCTCGCTTCATCCCGAACATGGCGGAGTTCAAACAGACTACGGACGGCATATTCAGCAGGGTGGGTGCAACTGCACAGGGTATTTTGAGTTATTTTGGGCTGCTGAAGATCCCAGTGCAATATGAAATCATCGAGCATGATTTCAATCATCGGCTTGCAATGAACGGGAAGATGGGTCCGGTCAGCTTCAAGGATGGCTATGTTTTGCAGAGGGCAGGCGATGCAACCGAGATCAAATTCTGGCTTGATTTAGTCCCAATGGGCTGGACAAAACTCTTTTCGCCGTTCATGGGCTTTATCGGAAGAATTCATGCCTGGGAGACTTTGAGGAATTTAGAGCGAGAATTGGCGAAATCGGTGGTTGAGTAGAGCGGTGCTCTGCCGCTTATACCGAAACCACCAAGCAGGAGAAATCCCTCAGTTAGCAGTTGGTTTCGATACGGGCTGCGCCCTACTCAACCAACGGAGTAAGAATGGCAATTGACCTTTATCAACCGTTCACAAATCCCATCACCCACGAAACGTTTCGGTGCATTTCCTCGACGGAGGAGGCTTTCACTATGGAATGGACGGTGCATTCGGGCGGGTACGTCCCGTTTGAGCACATACACGTCAACCAGGACGAAATTTTCCACATCCAGCGCGGTGAAATGCGGGTAAAGCTACAGGGCACAACGCAGTTTGGAAGAGCCGGTGAGACTCTGACCGTTCGGCGCGGGACCCCTCATATCGCTTTCAATGACAAGGATCAGCCATTAGTCTGCATCGTCGATTACAAACCCGGACTCGATCACTACAAAACAATGCAATGTTTTGCCGGGCTAACCATCGATTGTGATTACGATAGACGAGGGCTCATCAACGTCTCGAAAATTATGTATATGCTGAAAAGGGCACATGCCCAATCCCTGACGCGACCTGCGTTTGCTCCGGCATGGCTATTTCAATTGGGCATGGGAGTATTTTTCGCCACGGGTTCGGCATTAGGCTGGGAATCCCTATATCAGAAATATACGGGACAATCATAGGAGGAAGTAATCCATGGATCTAAAACTCTGGTGGTTTGCGCTTCAAAAGCCGGTGAAAGAAAAGGATAAGCGAGTATGGGACTCGTTTGATGTCGTTGCCAAGTGGTTGATTTCGACGCGTGCGACAGTTACACAACTGACTCTCATGGCCGGTACCATTGCCGGTCTGCTCGCATTCCGGGATGGCTACTTCGATTTCCTGCCCTGGCTTGTGATGACACTCGGAATCTACTTCGCCCACTCGTCCGAGAATCTTGTCAACGACTATATTGACTTCACGCGCGGCATCGATGAGGACAACTACTATCGAGGTCAATACGGCATCCATCCGCTCGTGCACAAGTTCTGGACCAAACAGGATTGGGCGCGCTGGTTCGTCACCGCGGGTGCGATCGCCGTCTTCTGCGGAGTATTCGTCCTGTTCTACACTGGCTTCTCCCCCATCGTGATCGGTCTTTTCCTCTTTGGAGCGGCGATCTTGCCAACGTATGCCTGGCCTCTCAAGTATCTCGGATTAGGTGAAATCCTGATCTTTCTCAATTGGGGCATGGTCCTGATCCCTGGGATTTATTCGATCCTTGCGGGCGGAATTCCAGCGAACCTTCCGCTGATCGTGATGGCTGGCATGGCATTTGGCTTTGGATTCGGGAGTTTCAATTGGGGAAAACACATCGACAAGATCGATGCGGACATCAAGAAAGGTGTGGGCTCACTCCCCGTGAGATTGGGTGAGCGCGCCGCTCGCTGGGTCAACATCTTCACAGTTTCCCTCTCGTACGTGCTGGTGCTCTATCTTGTGTTTGTGGCGCGCTTCTTTTCCCCGACTGTGCTGCTTGTCTTCCTGGCTGCAGGACGGGGCTGGAATGTGATCAAACTGCTCAGCAAGCCGCGTCCCAAGGAAGCGCCAGCCGGATTCGATCTGTGGCCCCGTTGGTTTTCGACGCCCCAGCTTCGGCATATCCGTCTCTTGGGTGGCTTATACATTTTGGGAATCATTCTGGACATCGTCTTACGAATGGTTATCCCCGGCTTCTGGCAATAGGGTTCGGTCATCATGAAAATCGCGATTACCGGCGGGACCGGTTTTATTGGCAGGCATCTGGCGCGTGATCTGGTCACACACGGAAACGAAGTTATCATCATTGCTCGTGGGCTGTACACGCGCAATACCCAACCAGTCGAAGGCGCTACTTTTGTCTCACTGGATATCAACTCGACCGACAAACTCGCGGAAGTCTTTCGAGGTTGTGACGCCGTTGTACACTGCGCCGGCACAAGCGTTGAAGACGGGCAGCAGACTTTTCAGAAATTGCACGTGGAAGGAACACGATCCGCAGTGACCGCAGCCAAGCAGGCCGGGCTGAAGAAATTTGTCTTGGTCAGCTATCTTAACGTCCGCCCAAATGTGAAATCTGCTTATCACACCACAAAATGGCAGGGCGAGGAAATCGTCCGTTCATCAAAGCTGAACTTCACGATCCTCAAAGCTGGTCTGGTCTACGGACCCGGTGACCATTTGATCAACAACCTCAGCAATCTCTTCAGCAAGATGCCCATTTTCGCGGCCGTTGGACTGCGCGAAAAAACAGTGCGTCTTGTCGCCGTTCAGGATTTGGTGGATGTGATTCGCATCTCCCTGGAGGAGAACCAGTTCATGCGTCAAACCGTGGCGGTGCTTGGGCCCGAGGAGTTTCCGTTTAGTCAGGCCGCGCGGCGGATCTCCGAGGCAATGGGAAGACCATTCCTCCTGGTAATACCTTTCCCAGTTTTCTTCCACCGCATCCTGGCACTCTTCTCCGAACGATTCATGCCCAAGCCACTGATCACAAAAGCTCAGGTGCAAATGCTCGCAGATGGGATCAGCGAACCGACACTGGAGAGCACTCCGCTGCCAGAGGCTTTGCAGCCGAAGACTGTATTTTCAGATGAACAAATACGGAGGGGGTTGCCGAAATAACCTTGTAGGGACCGGCAGTTCCTGGTCCCTACATTTTTACAGATTAACCGGCAGGGATTTCAA
>Ga0065705_10104186_pt1 | contig 42397 bp, 63 predicted proteins | sample SwibulcommuniRL2_FD_59092 | JGI IMG/M metagenome (GOLD analysis project Ga0065705, IMG submission 59092) | Bulk soil microbial communities from switchgrass field near Rose Lake, East Lansing, Michigan, USA - RL2 Bulk Soil v2 (version 2) | ecosystem: Environmental > Terrestrial > Soil >...
GATACGCTATCCCAAAACGTGACAACCAAGCCCAAGGAACTGAAAATGCAAAATGATGACTTAACCTCCACGACTGATTTGGATAAAGAGCAACAAAAAATGTTCAGGGAAATGCTTGATGCTGAATCAGTTAATGACACCGTTAGGGCAACAAAAGCCCACAATCGAATTAAAGAAATTGAAGATGAACAACACAAGGCACATGCTGAAGCGCGTGCCTATTACTTGAAGAAACTACAAAAGGGGAAAAATGGCTAAGAAATTCACCGAAATTGAAATTCTATTGGCTTGCAAAAAAGGGCTTGGCTTGGCAACTGACTCCGCATTTGCAGATGCGTTGGGCATCTCGCGGCAAAAACTATACAACTGGTTGAACGGCATCAACAAGCCTTCAACCGACGTGTTGAAACTTTGGGCACTGGTACTTCTACCAGTTACTAAATGGAAAGCTCACCTAGCAATTGATTTACTAAAAACCCGTGGCATGTCTGCTGAAATTCCTTGCACTTGTGACAGGAATGGAAATGGCGAGATCACAATAAAGAATCCTATTTGCCCAAAGCACTTTGAAGAAAAAGAATTGGAACCCGTGCACTGAGCATTGACAGAAACAAAAAAAGGAGAATAAGCAATGAAAAAAATAAAACACACAAATCCTAATGGTTCAGTTGTAGAGATTTCAATTGGTGAGTGGGCTTCAATTGGTGCACGGGCTTCAATTGGTGAGTGGGCTTCAATTGGTGAAGGGGCTTCAATTGGTGAAGGGGCTTCAATTGGTGCACGGGCTTCAATTGGTGAGTGGGCTTCAATTGGTGCACGGGCTTCAATTGGTGCACGGGCTTCAATTGGTGAGTGGGCTTCAATTGGTGAAGGGGCTTCAATTGGTGCACGGGCTTCAATTGGTGCACGGGCTTCAATTGGTGGGTGGGCTTCAATTGGTGAAGGGGCTTCAATCACAGACCAGTACAGTTATTTTGTAATAAACGATATTGGCTCTCGTCGTGCTCCTTGCGTTGTTCATGTTCATAAAAATCTTGGTGTTGTTGTAAGTACAGGATGTCAAAAAAACATCTTGCCAAAGGACTTTTACAAAAAGGTCATTCTTAATCATGGAAAAACAGAACATGGGAAGCGCTATTTAGCACGTGTCAAATTTGCAGTCAAAGAAGTTTCGGAATGGCTAAAAGAACATTCGCAAGGGAAATCAAAATGACCACCCCTGCTCTCACTTACACCACGTTAGTGCAACTACCAGAGATTGAATCATCCCATCTGCGTGAGGCGCAATGGGCATGTGACTGGTGGCGGCAACAATACGTGGAAGCAAAAGAAAAAAGCGAAAGTGCCTGGAAAACATATAGCGACGCAATCGACAATAACGAACCTCGTGAATACAAAGATGCTTTATACGAAATTGCAAAAATATTCGATGCCATTCGCCGTGACACATGGGTCATGTGGGACCAGGCTAAGGCCATTTATTTGGCACTACACAACTAGGAGGACTTATCGAATAACTCAACCCAATCTCACTGTCTCAATTTTCAAACCAAACCACTAACTAAAGGAAAAACTAATGACAACCCCAACAACTGAAACAAAAGAATTTGATCCGTTTGAAAGCGCTTCCAATCCCGTCGTGCAAACCTATGACATTTTTGGAAAGGTGGAGATTTCCGCCTGGGCTTGTGCTTTGGTCAGGGGCCACGGGAAAGTTGCCTACGATCCTGCTATCCATGAAAAGCGGTTCACTGCCGTTGATATTTTCATTCAACCCTTGCCGGAAATTGACGTTAAGTATCCCAAGTCTCTGGAAGATCATCCAATCTCCGAAAGCAAAGAATGGGCAAGTATCACGCTTCAATCAATCAAGGCTCTTGGCATTGATAACGTGCGAGAACTCAACGACAAGTGGGTCCGGGTTGCACGTGTACCCAATGGCAAGCAGTATGAAAAGAAAGACACTCAGGGGAACAAAACCGGGCAGATGGCTGATGAAACCACTTTCAAATTTGTAGCTTTGTTTGCTGATGAGAACGAATGTCGTGCCGCTTACATTGCTGCTGGTGGTCAACCCAGTGGCAACGGTCACAACATTCCCACTCCTGTTGTGCCAACCTCCGAGAATACCGAAATGGCAACCGCTTATGCGTTTCTGAAAGTGATCGTTGGAAATGCTGCACGCGGGAAAACCACTTGGGCCGATGCCAAGGCTGCGGTTGCTCAGGCGCTGGCGCAATATCCGACCGTTGCGAAATTCTACACGGCGGATTCGGTCGAAACCGGTGGACTCATCACAGAGACAACCCAACTGCTGCCCTTCTAGGTGATTGCAATGGATCTTGTAATTTTCGTCAACCCGATCACTGAAAAGATTGAACAGATGCCACTGCAAATGGTTTGTGCTTATGTACCGTATGTCTCTTATTTGGATTTAGAGACCGCCGCCAAGGTCGCTGCGATCCGTGATGAAGAGGCAGCAACTAATTTGCTGCTGAGCGCCGCAGAACGATACTCAGTATCAGTCTCTGAGGGTTGCGAACTCGACATCCTCGCCATTGAGCCACCGTCACTACGGTAGTTCACTGGTGAGGGTTGACACACCCTCACCTCTCCTTCTTTACGGTGGGTAGGTTGGTAGTACCTACCCACCAAAAGCAATTATTCAGGATTTTATTATGACTACAAAACATACTCCCGGTCCGTGGCAAGTTACGAACACTATGGGAAAAGTGGCAATCACAATTCCACATAACTCAATAGGAATTGCACCATACATCGTTTGTCACATTTGGCCGCATATCGAGAAGGGTGAACCTGATGCCAATGCCCGCCTGATTGCTGCCGCACCTGAGTTGTTGGAAGCGGCAAAAAAAGCTCTTGAAGATTGCGTTGATTTGATTGCCACAGAAGCGGGAATAGCTCTTGAAAAAGCTATTGCCAAAGCAGAGGGCAGATAATCATGTCACAAATCAATGCAATCATGATCGACAACCGTGAGCCTGAATTTTTTCAAAGGCTCAAATTCGGCGGCGTGCCAACGATGGTTATTCAGCTTGAAACCGGCGATGTGCAAGCAGTCACTGATGATGGTTGCACATTGGTGTTTGAAAGAAAAACACCGTCTGATTTTCTCAACACTCTCAAAGAAGATCGTCTTTTCCCGCAACTTGCACGCATGACTGAACTTCGCAATGCGCAGTTGTACGGAGAATCACTGAACTACTGGCCTTATCTCATTGTAACTGGTCAGTTTCTACCAGGCTCCGATGGAAAGGTAGTTGCAGATGGTCGAGTAACCGGATGGAGTTTTGCCAGTGTAATGGGAACACTTCTCAGCATTCAAGAGATGGGAGTGTTCGTAGTGTTCTGCAACGGTGACATGGATTATGAAAACGCAATCCTGCGCATCGGCAAGCGGGATAGAAATCCAGAAACAAAAATATTCGCTCCCAGACCTGCGAGGACATTGGGACCGAAGATTGATTTTCTTACTGGTATTCCTGGCATTGGCATTGAACATGCACAAAGTATTTTGCAATGGTCTGGCGACAACGTTGCACATGCTCTTATCGGTCTCACTGATATGGAAATCAAATCACCCGTGGGATTGAACTTGCGCCGGAGATTTAGAGACCTGTTGGGATTGCAAGACTGCGAAAATTTCGAGATCACCGGAACCCAAATCACTGAACCAATTTTGAAAGGATAACAACCAATGACAAATGAATTCTCGGTTCTATTTACCCTTGAAGTGGAAAAGAATCCTAAATACCAATCTCCGATTATAGAGGTCTATGACACTGAATATTTAGAACTTCCGAGGCAGGAAGGTCCGAATATACGAGACGTGCTTGAGCCTTATGAGATAGTACAGAACATCAATTGTTATGAGCCGGTGGAGGCACTCGAAAGCGGTACATATGATTGTTTACTTACTGGCACATGGGATTATGAATATTCCTATGACTGTGAAGGCAACAAAGATGCAGAACTAATGATTGACATCAAGTTTTTCGCAACTCAAAAAACCAAGACAGAAGATGAAACCCCGGACGAATGGAAATTCCTTACTCCGGGAGCCAACGACTAAGGATAAACCAATGACAACCAAAACCAAAACAACCGCAATCGAAAAACAAAAGACTGAAATCATCCCCACCGCGGCGACAAGAGAACTCACTCCTGGCGTATGGGCCATGATTGAAAAGATGGCACCGGTGATGCATAAAGCACACTTGTTTGGGGTAACAAGTCCAGATCAAGCCGCGGCGATCATGCTAAAGGGTTATGAATTGGGATTATCCATCACCGCAAGTTTTGAACTCGTGCAAGTTATTCAAGGCAAACCCGCGTTATCTCCTCGCGGCGCAATGGCAATCCTGCTCAGTCACCCTGCGGTACAGGAAATCAAGATCGAACGCATTACCGATGAAAAGAAAAATTTCTTTGGCTATCAATGTCACATGACCCGAAAGAACGGCTTTAGTTTCGTTGGTGCATTCACTCTTGAGGATGCACGACGTGCAGGTTTGCTGAAACCTGATTCTGGTTGGGTCAAGTATCCCGAAAATATGTGCATGTGGCGTGCTGTTGGCTTTGCCGCTGATGTGGTATTTCCTGATGTTACTGCTGGCATGACCAGTCTCATGAAAGCTCCGGAAATGTATGGCGTGGCACTGACCCAAGGTGGAGATGTGATTGATGTTCCAAGTGTCGACCCGTTGCAAGAACTTGTCAATGATTTTGGTGCCGAGCGGGTTATGGAAGCCAATGACGGCAAGATCCCGACCAATGACCAAGTGGAAGAAGTACGACGCAAACTGCAAGAGGCACGTACCTAATCAATCCATAATCCTGCGGTACCCGTGACATGCTAGTTTCTATTCTCCTTATGGCTTGACGGTACTCGCGGGGCTTTGAATGTATCGGATGCAATCAATCCGCCATCTCGATTTGCATATCCGTTACAGAGTGCATTGGGTGCGTCGTACCACTTAGGTGACGTAAACAGTCCACAGGCCCAATACACGATGCCAAACCGTAATAGTCGGACGAAACTGTGTGCAATTCAAACTTGGCATTTAGAGCAAGAGCATGATGGAGCTAGCCTTATCTAGCCTGTAAGTTCTTGCTCGAAATCCACCAACGCAAGTGCCAGCAGTTGCAAAGGTGAGACCACCAAAATTCAGATGATGACAATTCTGCTGGCAAGCAATTATCCAAAATCAATTTTAGCCATTTTAGGATGCAAGTGTCAGACTTTGAAACCATACCCTTTCCTGACATGTCACAGCTTGTGACAGAACGAGATATACCATGCAACCCGTAAGTAAAGCCCGTGCCCGAAAACTCGCAAATTCACTATTGCGCCAAAACAAGGAAATCCCTTGGCGTGACCTCGCAAAAACCTATGGAGTGGCCGCCGGAACACTGAACAGAATAGCCAAAAGTCACGGTGCATGGTTGCCAAAGGATGACTGCATACTGATTGCACTTGGCTTGACAGCTCCACGAAAACCCCACGTCAAACCTGAACTTCTACCAGGTGAGAAAGAAACCAAGAAACGGATTGCACTCATGGCAAAGAACTTACGAAACTCATTCAAGGAATTTACATCATGAGCAAATGTCAACTTACTTCCGATGGCGGCGGTATCTCCGTCAAAACACCTTATGACCCTGGCTTTGTGGCTGATTTGAAAAGCACGATCCCTTATACGGACCGGAGATACAAACCGGAAACAAAAACGTGGATTGTCACTCCCTCGTACGGAACAACACTGCAAGACCTGTGCAATAAATATTTTGGTGAAATGCCATTGTTGCCCACGGGATTGAATGTAAGTCCTGCAATCACACAGAAGATTTTGGATGTGAGATACATCGGGCAGACTAAAGACCGTGGCACTGATGAACGCTCCGCTTATGGTTGGCATGCTAACGGGTGGAACGTGATCTTTCCAGAATCCGTGCTCCGTGGTTGGTTCGATGCTCCATCGTATCCTGATGAACAACCAAACCTATACTCAGTATTGGCTTGTTCACGCACGGCGACCGATGACGAAATAAAGGGTGCATACCGAAGAATGGTCAAACAGTGGCATCCCGATCATTCAAAAGAGCCGAACGCGCACGAGCAATTCTTGACCATCCAACATGCCTATGAAGTACTAACTCGTAATAGAGAACGTTATGACGTGGGTCTAGCCTTCGAGATGAGTCTACGCAATACGCCAAAAACAGATAACCAGTACTCAGTATCAAATGGTTATCGTTCACCCCTTCGATGTGGGCTGATTATGTGTGAAGGCATTGAAAGCATGGGATTGTTTACTGTCTCAAAAATATTTGCCTGGGAAGATGTGAAAGATTCTTACGGTCGCACATTGGTATCAAGTTGGCCTAAAGGCGCTGATGCCTTCGAGGAAATCTGGGTGTGACATGACAAAATTACTGCTGCTCAACTTTGTAAACAGTTTCAAGTCAATCGCCGAACCATCTACCGAGACTTGGAGTTACTTCAAGAATTGAACGTCCCCTTGTACAAAAATGAGCGTGGGTTCACGATCATGGGCACATACAAAATTCCGTCCTATCGACCGGAACTCATAAATGAAATCTCAAAGGATACTACCCATGAACAATGACATCACTAACTATCCGTTATCATGGCCGGCGTTTCAGCCACGCACAAAACCACAAGACCGTGAGCGTGCAAGATTTGGCACACGAGGCAGAACTGGTTATACCGGTAATTATGTATCCGGTCACAAACATACCATCTCTGAGAGTGCTCAGGAACTTGAACAAGAAATACGTCGCATGGGTGGAAGCAACATGATCATTTCATCCAATCTTAGGGTGAAAGCAAATGGCGTACCTTATTCAGGTCAACGCACGCCTGATGACCCTGGCATAGCCGTTTATTTCAAATGGCATAAAAAAGATTTGGCTTTTGCCTGTGATAAGTGGTTATCCATTGAAGATAACCTGTGGGCAATTGTCAAACACATTGAAGCCTTGCGAGGTCAAGAGCGTTGGGGAGTAGGAACACTTGACCAGGCTTTTGCAGGGTATGCAGCCCTTCCGGATCCTGACACACTGGAATGGTGGCAAGTGCTGCGAGTAAAACAAGATGCAAGCGATCAGGAAATCCGACGTGCTTATTTGCAACTGGCAAAACACTATCACCCTGACACTGGTGATAACGGTGGTGATCCTGTGATGTTTAGCCAAGTGCAAAAGGCTTATGACACAGCAATGGGAAAGGCGAGGTAATAACATGCACACTGGAATGCTTTGGTTTGATAACTCATCTGCAACGCTGGAATCAAAGATACAAAAAGCCGCGGATTATTACCACAAGAAATATGGACGAATGCCTGACTTGTGTTTGGTGCATCCCAACATGTTCAAAGATGCAAAGCTGAACGATGGCAAAATCACTGTTCGCCCTTACCGCCCTGTGTTACCAGGTCATATCTGGATTGGGATTGAAGATAAGGAGTGAGGCAGAATGAACAAGATTGAATATGTCGAAGTAAGGCTTAATGATGGTGATGGAAACGACTACATAAATTTTTATGTAGATGGCGTCACTCATTCGTATTTGCTTGAAGATGTATTTGAGCAGATGCAAAGCGCATCTCAAATTATGCCTTGTGGTCACCTAGTGCACTATCAGGTTCAGGAGAAGGATACTCAGTATTGTTTGCTTTGTCGGGTGAATGAACAACACGCTGCAATTGTATATTTGGAAAAAACAATCAAAAACGCCTATGTACTTTTAGATGACGATCACATTGAAGCCGCCCAAACGGTTTTGCAGTTCCAAATGGAAAAGGTGAAAGCATGAATAACACTCAACTTGTCAAAGGCTCATTAGGTGCAATTGCCGCACAGGAAGGCAAAAGCATCGCTGAAAGTTTTGTAAATGCAGACGTGGTGATCATCACCGACACATCAGGAAGTATGGAAGCACATGACTCACGAGGTGGCAAGTCGAGATACGAAGTCGCATGTGATGAACTCAAACAACTCCAAGCCAGTCTCCCTGGCAAGCTGGCGCTGTTGAGTTTTTCCAATGATTGTGTTTTCTGTCCCGGTGGCATTCCCTTCCAGTTCGGTGGTAGTACGGATTTGGCAAAAGCTCTGAAATTTGCCAAACTCGCCGACGTAACGGGGATGCGGTTTATTGTCATCAGTGACGGTGAACCAGATAACGAGAACGAAGCCTTGAGGGTTGCCAAGACCTACAAAAATAAGATTAGCACGATCTATGTAGGTCCAGAGGGTGGCGAGGGTCAGGAGTTCTTGCGCAAGCTAGCTAAGGCTTCTGGTGGTCAAGGGGTCACCGCGGCAAAGGTGGCGCAACTCGCGGATAATGTTCAGAAATTATTGTTGACATCATGACAATTCTTTTAGTAAATGCAAACTCATTACATATTCCCCTCACTGATAAATCTGTTCAGTGTTGTGTGACTTCACCGCCTTATTACGGCTTGCGGGACTATCAAACCGCGAAATGGGAAGGCGGGAGTCCTGAGTGTGACCACAAAGCACCCCCGGCTGGTGGAATCGGCGAGAGCTCGAAATTGCAACTCAAAACGAAACGAATTGATTTTGCTTCAGGCTTTTATAAATCCACTTGTGGCAAATGCGGTGCGCTCCGTGTAGATAATCAAATCGGCCTGGAAGAAACGCCTGAGCTATACGTTTCCAAACTGGTGGAAGTATTCCGCGAAGTGTGGCGCGTGATGAAAGATGACGGGACTCTGTGGCTGAATTTGGGAGACTCTTATTGGGCTAATAGAGCTGGCAATGGCGAAGCAGGCGGGGAGGGTAGAACGGCATTGTCTGGCCGAGTGCATCAAACCCGCGCGGGCGGACGCCCGCGCGGAGACATCAAACCCAAAGACCTGATTGGAATTCCCTGGATGGTTGCCTTCGCTCTCCGTGCCGATGGCTGGTATTTGCGAAGTGATATTATCTGGGCAAAGTCCAACCCCATGCCCGAATCAGTGACCGACCGCCCCACTAAAAGCCATGAGTATATTTTCCTGCTAAGTAAAAGTGCATCGTATTACTACGACGCGGAGGCGATAAAAGAGCCGGCGAAATATAGCGCGTCCGACCGGATCGAACGTGCTAAGGGAAATCATAAATCCAATCCAGATGAAAAACGAAATGGCATCCGGGTGCGCAAACCTGCTGGCTGGGACATAAGCCGTCAGGGCGCGCACGGTGCATTCCACCGAGACGGCCGTTCGCTGGATGTTGAATACACCACCACGCACGCGGAAACCCGTAATAAACGCTCTGTCTGGACCGTAGCCACTAAGCCCTATGTAGACGCCCACTTCGCCACATTCCCCCCAGCTCTGATTGAGCCATGTATCCTGGCTGGCAGCCGAGTGGGCAACACGATACTTGACCCGTTCGGCGGCAGCGGTACTACCTCACAAGTGGCGAGACTCTTGAAAAGACACTCAGTATGTGTTGACTTATCTCTATCCTACCTCCGCGAACAGGCACGAACGCGGTTGCAACTCACCGCACTGGAAGAGTTTCAAAACGGGAAAAAAGTCTCAGGCGGTTATGACGATCTCCCACTCTTCATGGACTCAATGCAATGACCTCCAACGATCCCCGCGCGGAATGTGGTAGAATTGCAATTGCTGAGGGTGTTCGTGTATTTTTATTTGTCCGCGGAATGCCGCTATTAATGGAATGCACGAGCCCCTCAGCAAGGCAAGGACAAACCATTGATAGCGGCACTTTGCGTTTAAGGAATGAGCAATGAAGAATCAAATAAAAGAAATCAAACTGTCTGAAATCATCTTGGATAAAAAAGCCCAGCCCCGCGCAGACGTAGACGGCAAGGTCATTGATGAATACCGCGCTGACCTCATGGCTGGCGACACGTTCCCTCCGTTAGTTGTCTTTGCCAATGGAGATGACAAATACTATTTGGCAGATGGTTGGCATCGCTATCATGCAATGGTCAATCTCAACTCTGACGGTGAGGCTGTTTGTACTGTTCATCATGGCGATTTGCGGGATGCAATTCTTTATAGTTGCGGTGTAAATACAGATCACGGAAAACGTCGAACTGAGGGTGATAAGCGCCGAGCAATTAAACGACTATTGCAAGATGATGAATGGGTGAAGTGGTCGAACAGAGAGATTCTTAGGAATTGCAAGATACCGTATGGGGGTAGTTGGAACTCATTCATTGAGAGTGAGAGAAAAAATCTCACTGCACCTGCAGGTGCAGTGACAACCGAGCGACAGTACACCACAAAGCACGGCACGGTTTCCACAATGAACACTTCCAACATCGGCAGCAACAGCAAAACCGCAGAATCAGAATCAGAGCAACCCACGTTTCAAGTAATCACCGAACAACCAGAGCCAGCATTCTCACCACTGAATTACCAGTTATTTGTCAGTCCGATAAATGAACTTAGAGAACATCTTCCGCCCGCCTCAGTAGATGTAATTATTACCGATCCGCCATATCCGAAAGAATACATGCATACGTATTTCGAGTTAGCGGAACAGGCCGCGGAGATTTTGAAACCCAGTGGCGTCCTGGTTGCTATGTCCGGCCATCCATATATCAAAGAGCTGATTGAAGGAATGTCAAAGTTTTTGAAATTCCATTGGCTTGGATGTTACTACATGCCAACCGGTCCCCATGCCTCACTTCAACCATACCGAGTATCTGTTTACTGGAAACCGTTGTTGATATTCTGTAAAAACAAATGGCCCAATCGAGTATTCAAGGATGTATTTATCAACAATGAGGCAGATAAAGATTTTCATCATTGGGGACAAGGCGTTGGAGGATTTGAGGAAATTGTCAATGCGTTCACGTTCCCAAATGAAACTGTGCTTGATCCATTTGTTGGAGGTGGCGCAACTGCTATCGCTACATTGAAAAACGGACGGTATTTTATTGGCTCAGACATTAGCACCGATGAAGTAGAGAAGACTCGTAAGAGAATCGTTGAGGTGGTCAAATGAATAACTGGGCTCTTGCCACTTGTGTTTATTGCGGAGAAAAATTTATGTCTAGGGGAGAACCACATTGTTGGAGAAGCAATTGTAAATGGAGGTATCGTCAAGAACATCACGATTCAGAAGAAGAAAAAACCATGAATGTAATTCGCCCATTCACAGACCGTCATCATTTACCAGATAGATGGGTTTCTTTCAATGGGAAATTATGCGCGTGGGACTTGAAAACAAATGTGTTTGTAGAAGATAACTCGCATGACGAATATTTCCGTTTATTCAAACAGGACAAGATCCCAGTTTTTATTGTTTACATAGACCAAGGGCAAGAATTAGCGAATTGGATTCAGTCTTTACGCTGGGATGGCCCCAATCCTCCATCACCTAATAGCACTTGTGGCGATTCTTATTATCGTATATCGGGAGGCATACCACTTCAAGACTTCTTGGATTTGCAGAAGGTATAACGATGCCGCCAAACAGAACAACGGTTTTCCGAACCAATCTATCACTGTCTGAAATTGCCGAATTCGTAAAACGCGGCGAGGTAGGAGACGCTGAATTGTTTGCACACCAATATAAAGATCAAGTTGTCTTTGACCATTCAACAGATGATTGGTACATCTTCCGCGGTGCATATTGGGAGAAAGATGCAAAGCGCGAAATCATCAGATATGTTGGCAATCGACTTGCAGCGATATATCTCTATGCCGCTGGTGATGAAAGAAACGCTAACGGGGAATCAGAACTCTATGAAATGCTTACTGGCCGTGCGGCAGATTTGCATAAGATAATCAGAATCAAGCACGTATTAGAGCTGGCGGCCAGCGAACCCGGAATTACTATGAGCGGTTCCGAGTGGGATATATGCCCTGACTTACTACCCGTCAATAATGGCGTGGTTGAACTCAAAACAGGGATCATGCGAACATCAAGCCCTACTGAGTATATACGCCGTCATTCATCTGTTGATTGGATGGGACTGGATGCACCCGCACCACTTTGGGAAAAAACAGTTATAGAAATCTTTGACTGTAACAGCGACATGGTTTCATTCATTCACAGGCTTTTTGGATATGCAACTTGTGGATATATCACCGAACACAAGTTACCTATCTTCTTAGGCGAGGAAGCACGCAATGGTAAGACAACAATCTTTGAAACATTGAACAAAGTATTAGGAAATGAATTTTGTGCTTCGATACCTGTAAAGGTTCTCATGAAAGGCAGTTTTGATTCTGATGGTAATAGCCCGGAGCCTTACATAGCTTCATTGCGTGGTAAGCGTTTGGTGTATGCGTCCGAAAGTGCAAAGGGAATGAAATTGAACAGCGCGCTCGTAAAAAAACTAACAGGTGGAGACCAGCTAAATGCACGTGGACTGTATGAAACGCCAACAGCATTTGACCCTACACATAAGATCATGCTATTCACCAACGATAAGCCAATCGTACCTCCTGAAGATCAGGGGATATGGGAAAGAATAATGCTTATTGAACTCAAAATAAGTTTTGTTGATAATCCGGATCCTCAGAAACCAAATCAACACGCCGTTGATAAAAGTATAGGCGAAAAGCTGAAGCCTGAATATCCAGGGATCCTCGCCTGGCTTGTACGCGGTTTTATGAAATGGCAAGAGCAGGGATTGAACCCACCTGCTGAAGTTGTTGATGCGACGAACCAATATCGCGAGAGTGAAGATTTATTGGCTGAATATATAAAACATGGTTGCACCGTTGGCGATCCCCTGCTTTATCAGGTGCGCGTGATGGATATTTTTACTCATCATCGAAGTTGGTGCTCAAAGTACGGCATGACAGCTTTAGACCTGAAAGAATTCAAACAACAGATGAAAAGGAAATTCGGCGATCCTAAAAAAAAGAACAATGGTTGGTTTTACCTCGGGTTGGAGTTGAAACCGTAAAAAGTGACGAAAGAGTGACTTTACTTCACGCTTTGTCACAAAGTTTCGCATATCCCTAGAGTAAAAAGGCAGTTGTCAGACAAACCGTGACTTTTTTGACATCAAAAAGTAAAGTATTCTCGGAACCCCCTCGCGTATACAAGACTTTTACTTTTTTGTGTCATTTGTGTCATTCGTCATTGTTTATGCGAAAAATGTCAGAAGAAGTCAAATTTATTGAAAATCTCATGAATAAGGATGAACAAACTATGACAAAACATGACTTTATAAGACAATTTGCTAATTTAGGTATCGCCATGATCCCATTACGACATCGGGGCAAGGAACCGATGTTGCCATCGTGGGAACCATTCCAAACCCGGCTACCCAGTGATACTGAGTATAAGATTTGTGATACAATAATTTTGTCTAGGGAACGTGGGCTTTTTCTTTTCTCGCCCGCATATAGCCGTCATTCTGTTTTAAGTTCGCGTTCCCTAGACAAGAACCGGGCGAGGCAGGATGGCGGCTATATGCTTGGAGTAACAATGTTAAAGCAATGTACACAATGTAGAAGGTGGAAACTAAGAAGTGAATTTCATAAGCGCGAAGAAAGTCCTGATGGTCTGAAGCCAATCTGTAAGGAATGTAGAAAGTCAGTTGAGAAATCATACAATACTGAATATCATCAAAACCATAAAGAAGAATTTCGCGAAAGAAATCGAAACTGGCGTTTAAACAACAAAGAAAAAGCTGATGAATGGATGCTTGCATACAGAGCCGAAAACAAAGATAAAGTAAGTGAATGGAATCGAAGGTATCGTGCGGCTCATCCCGAAAAAGTTCAAGAATATACTCATAATCGTTATGCTCGTAAAAAGTCTAATGGCGGCAATGTAACTGCTGAGCAATGGGAAATGCTCAAGCAGGAATATAACTATACTTGCTTGCAATGCGGACAACAAGAGCCTGAAATCAAATTGACAATGGATCATGTGTTACCACTAAAACTTGGTGGTAAACATGAAATAGAGAACATTCAACCACTCTGCGGGAATTGTAATTCTAGCAAGCAAGACAAACACATTGATTATAGGTGAAACATGGCAAAGATATTTGATTTCGCTATGCAGTTTTTGGAATTAGGAGTTTCTGTTATTCCGCTTTATCACCGAAGTAAGAACCCTTTGCTTATCAGTTGGGAACCATATAAAACAAAACTTTCTGCTGACCTTGAAATACGTCAGTGGTTTCCCACTGACTGGAATAACTACGGCGTAGTGGCTGGATGGCAAAACTTGGTCATCATTGATTTTGATGACATTGAATACTTCAACCTATGGCAGTTATGGTGTGGCACTCAGGATAGCGACGTTCAATACATAGCTGAGCGATCCTTCAAGGTTCTGACACGGCGAGGAATACATGTGTATCTGATGACTGATAAACCTGCAAGTAACAGCAAGCGAATTGCCAAGAAAGGCGGCATTGATATTCAGGCACAAGGCAAATATGTTGTGGGTCCTGGTTGTGTGCATCCATCAGGACATGTGTATGAGCCGACTGGTGATTTTATTTTTCCGATTGTGCCTGACATCGAATCCATTATGCCATTGGATCTGTTTCCACCTGTGGCAATTAGTGATGTGGAATTTCACGGTGAACCTCCGGTGATCGTGCCGATGGTTACTCAGTATGATGCTTTTGCAGCAGCATCGGTTGCATCGGATGTTGATCTGATTTCTAAAGTCAAACAGTCAGTGCGGATTGAAAATCTTTTCAGTGGTGTTCAAAAAAGTGGTGTTGATGGTCGGTGGTTGAAAGCATTATGCCCGTTTCATGACGATGCCCATCCATCGTTTTGGATTGACACTCGCAAGCAGTTGTGTGGTTGCAATGTATGCGGAATGAAGCCGATGGATGCTATCAATCTATATTCACGAATGCACAACATCAGTGAGAGCCTGGCTGTGAGTGAGTTGGCTCGGGAGGTGGGAGTATGGGGATGAACACTGAAGAAAAAGTAATGCAGGAACTAATAGATGCGGAACATAAAGCTTGGGACGCTTTATCTCGATACAAATTTATGATGTTTGGTTATTGGGCTGCTGTTTGGGTGCATCTCAATCGGTTATCAAATACAAAGAAATCTAATCCGTGGAAACAACTTGTTCAAGAAGCTAGGAAAATGCGATGATAAAGAAATTTGAAATGCGGCAAATTCGAGAAGCTATTGAATATGCAAAACAAGGTGGTCAAGCATTGCATGTTCATACACTTAATTCAGGTCATCGGCTTTTTCGCCGTTATCCTGTGATCGGTCATTTGTTCGATCAGGACACGAATCGGTTGATTTACCTGGCTTATCGACTAGGTGTGCGTGTTGTGAAAGTTGAACATCAGGGAACACCGAAACAACACATTGATTTATGTGGCAAGCCGTTTGAATTGGCTTGTGAAATAGCAAAGGCCGTTGAGTATCAAGGTGATGCCAATGAACAAAAAACTTGAAGCTCTTATAGAATTATTTGCTTGGCTCATGATCGTCGGCTATTTTATTTTGGTTGTTTGTAAGGATTGGCCGTGGTGACGTTGTTGGAAGCAACACAAAAGATATTGCCTGATGGCGTGCTCATGCAACGTGCCGTTTGGTTGATGTTCGGTTGCGTTGTTCAAATTGTTCGCTACGATGGTGATAACAGTTCGGTGATCGCGTGTGTAGGTAGGCGCGCGAAGCAAATGCCGCTGAGTAAAGTTGGCAAGTGGATCCGGGAGAGACTATGAAACAATATATGTGGTTCAGTGTGAAAACATTTGTCGGTGTTGCATTGTGTGCGGTTGTATTGATTTTAATTCTATCTAGTTGTACCACGTACCAGGCGCAAGCTCTGATGCAGAATGATGTTACTCCGCGACCATTGGTAACCTTATCGGCAACGATTGCGCCAAGTGTAACAATTGACTATAAGGCCACGGCTGAAGTGGCACAAGCACAGGCAGACATTGCCCAGGCGACCGCTGACGAGGCAAGACGGATCAATGCAATGGCGACTGCGGAATATGTGCGATTACTCAATGAGCAAATAGCATTTACTGCTGAAGTTGAGAGAGAAGAATTTGCAATCGCCTCTTGGACTCAAACCGCTGCGGGAACTGTGATACCGCTGACAGCAACACAACAAGTGATAAGCAACACTCAAATTGCAGATCAACGCACACAAGTGGCAAGTTTGATGACGGCAACCGAACATGCGCCTACGCAAATGGTAGCGATGCTGAGAGCGCAAAATTACCAGGTGTACGGTCGTGCAGATTATGTTGCTGGCATCGTGGGTAAGTATTCGATTGCAATAATTATTCTTGGTCTTGTTGCAATCCTATTGCGAATACCTGTGACGCGACATGATAAAGATCTGAAACCGGAGCCCGAACCAGAGCCGAAAGAAAAAGTATTAGGTACCGTGGTCACTGTTGCGCAAAGTCACGGCGGTCCAGATTACGGTATGACGCGCTATGTGGTGCCATGCACACCGGGGCAATTATCCGAGTTCGCGGAGAATATCACGCAAGGGAAAAAGACGATGGCCATTAACCAATGGGAAGGAGCCGATACGTTATTTACACGACCGGTTATTTTACGGTTTCGTGCATGGGCTAGAGATAATGATTTTGCGGTGAGTACTGAAGATAATCAGCTCGCACCGACCAATGATTTTATGGATTTTCTGTGTGGGTGGCTCGATAAGCAGCGCCTGCCGACTGAATATAAGTTCGCCGAAAAAGAGTCGGAAACTTCCTCCCCCTCTCATGTTTTGCATGATTCTGCCATGAGTATGAGAGTTTCTCCATGATCTCATGCGAAAATTGGACACAGGTTAGATCGGGGCAGGGGAGGTGGCGTTGATGAATCCCCTTTCCATCACCCCCTCTTTACTTCCTGGCTTGGTTGCGCGTCTGACACCTAGGCAATTGGAGATTGTCGGTTTACTGGCCGAGGGACATAGTAACAAGACGATAGCAGCGATACTGAGTATCAATTGGCTAACCGTCAGGACACATATTCATAATGCTTGTGAAAGACTGGGGGTTGATAATCGGATTCAGTTGATTGTGATTTTTGCAATGTGGAAAGTGGGGAAAGTTCCCTAAAGGTAACTATATACTTGCCACGTATGAAAACTTCCTCCTTGCAGAAACATTACAGCAGGATTCGGTAGGTATTTACCTATTGACAAAGGTATATACCTATGATAAACTATGAGTACGTTAGCAATTCGGCTGACGAAATACACCAAAGGAGTTATGACATGGATCAAGACACGAAAAATCAAGACTTTGTTGAATTTATCGACGAGACGGTTGACATGGCACTGGAAACCTGTGAGACGCAAGTTGAACTGGATGAATGGATATGGTGCTCGTGGAGCACGGACGACGCAAGGCGGCGAGATGCAGTCGGAACATTCCAGGATTTTAGACAGCATGTTCTGAATGTCCTGGATGCCAAATATCCTGATAAAGTTTTTGTGGCATAACATCACAACAGGAGTTTTGAAATGGCTACATATGAAGTCACGTACGCAAATCATTTGAACGAAGCTGGTGAGACTTTCGAGTTTCCTACTGACGATTTCAACAGCAATGGCGTTGAACTTGTCACGTTTGATTTCGTGGATTCCGACATCCGCGAAGGTGAGGATTTTGCACGCGAAACATGGAGTTACGAAGTGGATGATGAAGATGCTGGCCGCTTTGAAAGTGGTCTTGAACGAATTGACTCTGCGATCTCTTGGAAACGAGTTGAGTAGCATGGCACATAAGCCAAACTTCACAGCACAACTCACCAACAAAGAAGCCGTCCGCCAAGTAGCGGCTTCAGTTGGTTGCATCCACACTCGCGGAGCAGAGAAAGGAAAAGGCTCGATCCGTGAGATGTTGGAGGAGATCGGCGGCGGTGATGCCATTGTCATGTTCCATCTATACGAGTATGCAGACGACATCAAAAAAGATGTGAGGGAGCTAAGAAAATTAGCGAAGCAATATGTCGGTGAAAAGATGGAAAACACTTTGCTAGCCTTGGCAAACGCTTTAGAAAAAGTGCAGGACGTATACGATGACTGACAAGCCACAGACCTTACAGCAAGCTACAGTCTATTTTTCGGACAAAAGTAAAAGCCCCAATGTGGGGCTTTTTATTTAGGAGTAAATCTCTCTTTGCTTGAAAACTAAGGACACAGAAAATTATTTCATGGTACACCTCCGATTAATCGGACAAAAAGACACATTGCGCATTGTAACATACTGCTTTATTTCAAAAGGATTACATACACACTTTAGACGATAGTCATTATTGACTAGTGTTTGTAATATTGAGAGTGGAGGTAGCCATGAAACTTTTTCGTTTGATTTCGATTGTTTGTATCGTGTTGGTGTTGACCGCGTGTGCGCCGGTGGTGAATCGTGTCGTGCAATTACCTGGTGCATTGGCTCAATTTATTGAAGCCCTCGCTGTGCTCATTGTAGGTTGGGTATTTTCTCAAATTGGTGTGCGGCTTCCGTGGTTTGTCAAACTATTCGGCCAATATACTGATGAGATTGCATTTGCAATTTCCGGTGCCGTGATAGGAGCGATACAGACTTGGCTCAATGCGATCCCTTGGCAATGGGAAACGGTTGGTAATCTTGCACTTGCATTGGTGGTTGCAATATTGACAGCATTGCAGGTATTCAGGTTGCTAGGTAAAGCAGGCATCAAAAGTTTTCGAGCATAATAGGTACAACAATATGGCATCTGCGTGGGCGTTGGCGATTTGTTATTTACCAATGGCGGTTGTGTGGTTGTGGCTTTGGTGGCGTGAACGAAAACACTGGATGTTGGGTGTGGTTCAGTTTCCGTTGTTGATTGGGATGTTATATTTATGGATTGCTTGGCCGCAACCTCCTCAACCGGTATATAGTCCGGTTGCCCGCGCGGTTCTGTTTTATATGTGTGGTGCGGGATGGATTATGACATTATTCTACATGATGTGGGTGAACCGAAATGAATGATGAAAATCTCCGCAATAATTTGTTGTCTCTGTTGCTTGGAGGAATTATTACTTGGTTTACTACTCGTTATAAACCAAGGATTGAAAGAACTTCGGATCATGCTGAGCAACAACAAAAACTCATTGAAGGTCAGACAAAAACACTTAAGGACGCTTTCGATGAGATTGATGAAATGCGCACTCAACAACGAAAAACCGATAAATACATCAAAGCACAGTGGGTATACATCATAAGGCTTTTAGAGGAATATGTGCGTCTTGGTTTGGTACCACCGCGCCCGCCAAAAGATCTTGAAAGTGATCCTGAAATTATCCGATTGATTAGTATTGTGCATGATAAGAAAACCAAGGATATAAGTGGTGAATGAACTACGATCAACTGAAACAATATGCAATCAATAACCTCTGGCACGGTGAAAACAGCCGTGAACGGAATCGTGTATCTCTCGCCTATCCCGTAGCCAGCCTGTTAGCTCAGCCAAATTACTCCAAGGTTTGGGGCATTGATATTAGTCACTGGGATCATAATGTGCAACTTGATGTAACCAAAGCATTGGGTGCGCAATTTGTTTTTATAAAGGGACTGGATGGCACCCTAAGGACAAAATACTTTCCAGAGAATCGCGCCCGGGCGATTGCATCAGGTTTGTATCAAGCTCCTTATGTTTGGTTGTATCCAAATAGCAAAGTATCTTGTGTAGCCCAAGCACAAGAAGCTACAAAGTTGTTGAAAGAATATCCTGCTGACTTGCCGTTGCTTTTAGACTTTGAAACCACATACTACGCAGGGCAATTAGCTAATCCAAACTTTAATGACTTGAGAATATGGGTTACTGAGTTTTTGAGATTGGGTAATCGACGGCCGTTGCTTTATTCTGGCAAATATTATATGGATCAGTTCGGGATCATTCCCACAGATTTGAAGGAAATGTTTGAAGGTTTGCATATTGCTCAGTATGGACCTAATGTTCCTAGTTTGCCATTAGGTTATTCCCATTGGGAATTACATCAGTTTTCGGGAAGTGGTGACGCTATGCTTATTGCTCCCAACGATGCGAATAAAAAAGAGCTAGACCTTAATTACGCGTTCGATCAAACAACATTAGATAGATTGGTAGGAGTTATTACTCCCCCACCAGATAACGGAGTTACTATGAAAATCGGAACTGTAACTGTTGCCACGCTAAACATTCGCAGTGGGCCAAGTACGAGTAATGCAGATATTGGCGATTTGCTCAGAGACGATCAGGTTATTGGCGAGTTGGATCCTGTTACAAACTGGCTGCACTTTGGAAAAATTATCCGGGTCAATGGCACACAAGAAAATACGGACGGTTGGGCATTGGCGGCATATATGACACTCAAAGATTATGTGCCTCCCGCTGTGTCTGATTTGTCGGTGTCAATTACGGCGGGGGATGATGTAGTGTATGAAAAGCAGACAGTAACTATCACGCTGAAAGCGAAAGTATGACACTTCCGATTAGCATCACGCCGAATCCAAGTGAACCCGTGAAGCCTATTACTTTGCGTCGCGTTCGCAAGTGGGGCGATCCTGTGATGATTCAATACGGTTTCAATGTGAATGTTGTTGGTACAAGCAATTTTCAGGCAGTGCGAAGTTTCAACAAGGAAACCGGATTCGGTGCGGTAAGCAATTTTCTTTACATACCACACAACGAGGTAATGCTTTTGCGTGATATGCAATTTGCAGAAATTACAGAACGCGGTTATTTCGATGAAGATTCTAAAATGGAGTGGCTATGTAGTTGGCGCGGTTCGTTGTATATGTACAACAGTCAAGCCGACGAATGGCCTACCGCAAAAACCATACGTTGGGGCACGCTGACACTTGGGGGCAATCTTGTACAAGTAGAAAGATACGAAGTCATTCGTTATGTGTTCGGAACAAATTACGAGGAGAAAACCATTCGTGATGTGCCAATGGCGCGGCTTGTAGGGTTTAGAAAATCAGATTGGTCAAGACCATTAAACGATTTGATTTCAGAAGGACTTGTACACTATTGCTATTGCGCGTACAAAGATAATGGTTTTGGACATTCGCCGAAGGGAGTTGTTTATAGTCCATTCTATTCGCCGTTGGATTATGACTTTAGTGGAAATTTGCAACCCGACGCATTGTATATTCCTGAGATATGGTTAGAGAATGAGTGACGAACAGGAACTCAAACCACTTTCTGATAAGCACCGACGTGTTATGGATGCGTACCTTTTGTGCTGGAAAAAAGGCGATGCATATCGGGAGGTGTACGGTCCTAAGGGTGACTCTGGAGCCGCAACCAAGTTATTTAAGGATCCGAATTTCGCTGCGCATCTTTCAGCGCGACTGGATGAGGTGCACTTATCGGCAGACGAGGCGCTGAAACTACTCGCCGATATTGCACGTGGTGATCTGGGTGATTTCCTAAAAATCACTAAGGATGGTTTTGAATTGGACTTGAAGAAGGCCAAAGAAAAGACCAGGCTTATCAAACGAATCAAGAACAAAACTACTAAGATTAATGGTCCACGGATTGATAGAGAAATTCACACGGAAGAAATAGAGCTGTACAGTGCTTTGGATGCGTTGGATAAAGTGCTCCGTGTGCATGGTCGGTACAACGACACGCTGAACCTGAATACATCCGGCGCAACGGTGCAACCACAAACCTTTGTCATTCCCGCGGATAAGATAGCCCCAAGTTTTACCAATGTTTATAGGGACATCGTTCACAAGCGCCATACTGAGTATATTTTCAAAGGTGGACGCGGTTCAGCAAAATCTAGCTTTGTCTCAGAAGCGTTTATTTACCTGCTTGTCAACAATCCGCAAGTTCACGGTTTGGCGCTTCGTCAAGTCGCCGATACTTTAAGAGATAGCGTTTTCGCTCAATTGCAATGGGCTGTGAGTGAGTTGGGATTGGGAGACCAATTTAAGTCGACCCTTTCCCCGATGGAGATCGAATACCTCCCCACGGGGCAGAAAATTTATTTCCGTGGCGCGGACGATCCGGGGAAAATTAAATCCATCACTCCGACATTTGGCTATATCGGTATCGTCTGGTTTGAAGAATTAGACCAGTTCCGAGGACAGAATGCCATCCGGGTAGTGGAGCAATCCATCCGAGGTGGGGATGAGATTTATTATCTAAAGAGTTTCAACCCACCGGCGACCAAGAGCAATTGGGCGAATAAGTATCTTGAAATTCCAAAGGATACTCAGTATGTGCATAGCAGTACGTATCTGGACGTTCCCCCGGAATGGTTAGGTCGCACGTGGCTTGATGAAGCCGAACATCTCAAAGCGACAAACTTTGAAGCCTACAAAAACGAGTACCTTGGCGAAACGACCAATGATAGTGGCATGGTGTTTGCCAATGTAAAGGTGCGCGATATTACCGACGAAGAAATCAGTCAATTCGATTACGTCCTTCATGGCCTGGATTGGGGCTTTTATCCCGATCCCGCGAGTTATGGCAGAATGCATTACGACGCGGCAAGGCGAACACTGTATATCTATGGGGAAGGTAGGCACTATAAAAAGTCAAACGAAGATTTGTTTAATACGCTGGTTGAAGATAGTTTAATTCGCAAGTTGGAATACGGCGAGGGTAAGAAAAAAGAAGTCTCTTACCCCGACCTAATCATTGCTGATAGCGCGGAGCCTAAATCAGTTGGTGACTTCAAAGCCTATGGTGCAAATATTCGAGGCGCTGAGAAGGGACCAGAATCACGGAAATATTCTTACAAATGGCTGCAAGGTCTTACGGCAATAATCATTGACCAAAAACGCGCTCCCTATCATGCAGAAGAATTCTTAAACTGCGAGTATGAACGCACGAAAGACGGTGAGATTATCAGTGAATATCCTGCGAAGAACGATCATGCAATTGATGATACCCGTTATGCGACAAATCTAATTTGGAAACGACGAGGCGAGTAATGAAAAAACTGATTCTGATTTCAATGTTCATGATAATTCTGATTGTTTTGGCTGGAAACAAAATTCATTCAGAAATACAGGTTCAAAATAATAATATTGTTGTTGATGGTGATGTCGTCATGGGCAATGATCCTCCTCGATATGCGTACACGTGCGAGGAAGTTGAAGTCAAGAGTGCGCCCAGGTTTGACGCCCCCACAACATCAATACTGAGTATCAATACGAAGGTTTTCATCCGTGATATTGGTCGGGGTTACGGTGTGAACTGGGTCATGATTGATAAGCCTGCGCAATGGATTCCGATTGCAACACTATGTGATTGGTAATTATTATGTTTCAAAGAATCCTTTCCTGGATTAGAGAGGTACTCAATAAGATGTTATCTATTCCTACCGTGAAACAGGGATTGAATGTTGATGTTGCTATTACGCCACTGATGACTGAAGCATTGCAATTGTGGAGTGCAGTGTACAAGAACGAATCCCCGTGGCTGACTGGCGGTATACGATCACTCAACCTTGGAGCGGCGATTGCTGCTGAAGTGGCCAGGGATGTGACCATTGAAATGGATGTACAAATCAGTGGCAGTGCACGGGCTGATTTCCTGGCTTTGCAATTCACCCAAGTTCTCAACAATATCCGCACTCATATTGAGTATGCGTGCGCTAAAGGCGGGTTAGTTCTGAAACCTTACATCAAAGGTGATTCGCTCGTAATTGATTATGTCCAAGCGGATATGTTCTATCCCATTGCCTTTGATGCCAATGGAAAAATGACTGCGTGTGTTTTCGCAGATCAAAAGACTATTGGACAAACCTTCTATACGCGTTTGGAATTCCATTCCCCTGTTGAAAATGGATATAGGATTTCAAATACTGCTTGGAAGTCAACAGTTAGAGATACTTTAGGAAATCAAGTGTCACTCACTCAGGTGCCCGATTGGGCTGAGTTGGAACCTGAAGCGTTTGTACTCAACATTGACAGACCGCTATTTGCTTATTTCAAAATGCCGTTTGCAAATAACATTGATCCAACGTCACCGTTGGGAGTATCTATTTATTCTCGAGCGGCACAGGGTACTAAAAGTCTGATGCGCCAGGCTGATGAAGCTTGGAGTGGCTTACTGTGGGAGATGGAGTCGGGCGAACGTGCGGTTTACACAACTCCGGATGCGTTTGCCAAAGGGACTGACGGTAAGCCGAAACTGCCAAATCAGAGACTATATCGACTTCTCGACCTCTCCGCAGTGCAGTTAGATAAGCCCGGGTTTTTCCACGACTGGACCCCAACAATGCGGGAACAGAATTACATCAATGCGCTGGATGCAATATTGCGACGAATTGAATTTGTTTGTGGCTTGTCCTATGGCATACTGTCCAATCCGGAGCAAGTTGCACTGACTGCGACTGAAATCAAATCAAGCAAGCAACGATATTACGCTACGGTCACTGACACTCAGAAGGCTTTGCAAGATACTTGTGACGATTTGTTCTATGTAATGGATGTGTGGTGCACGTTGGGCAATCTTTCGCCAACGGGCACCTATAAAGTCACGTACCAGTTTGACGATTCGATTGTCTCTGATTATGACACTCAGTTTGTACAGGACCAGCAATCGGTCACGCAAGGCACGATGCCCAAGTACGTTTTCAATATACGGAATTATGGTTTATCTGAAGAGGATGCTCGTAAATGGATCACCGAAGCAAAAGCCGAACAACCTGCGCCACTTAGTTTCTTTCCCCCGGAGGTATGACATGGATAGAGCGTTTGTTACCAAGCTCGCTTACATTATTTTCTTTTTCGGTCTTGCCCTGTTTTTTCTGGGTATTGGTTTTCCCTATTTGAAAATACTGATAGGCATTGCCGCGCTGATATTGGGAATACTGCAATTAGTGTAGGAGTGACTAATGGATAAAAGAACATCTCTAACAATAATAGTTGTTGCTTTAATTGCTAGTTCAACAATATTGATTATTGCAAATCATCCTGGATGGGGAGGCTTTTTCTTTTTCGTGGCTACAATGTTGAGCGGCGAAGACATAGAAAAAAAATATAATGCTCACCTCTGACCAGTTCGACACGCTCACGCCCCCGATATTGAGTATCTTTCACGAATACGAAATATCCGTGATTAAAGATATCGCTCGTCGGCTGAAAAATCTTGACTTCGCATCTGCTGCATGGCAAGTGCAGAGATTATCAGAATCAGGTGCGCTGTATCAAGATGTGTTGAAACAACTTGCAAAACTCACTGGGCAGTCTGAAAAAGAGATTGCAGATATTTTACAACGTGCTGGTGTGAAAACAATCACGTTCGATGACAAGATATACAAGGATGCTGGATTGAATCCCTTGCCGCTTAACCTTAGTCCCGCGATGTTGCAGACACTAAAAGCAGGAATAGAGAAAACCAACGGAGTGATTGAAAACCTGACTAAAACCACCGTGCTGACGGCACAACAGAGTTTCATCCAAGCATCCAATCTTGCTTACATGCAAGTTTCCACCGGTGCAATGGACTATAACTCAGCGATACGGATGGCCATTAAGGACGTTGCATCTCAGGGGTTAGATGTAATTGATTACGCATCCGGGCATCAGGATAAGTTGGATGTGGCGGTTAGGCGAAACGTTCTCACTGGTGTTGCACAAACCGCAAACCAATTGCAGATCAATCGTGCGGATGAAATGCAAACTGACCTCGTGCAAGTATCCGCGCACGCGGGCGCGAGGAATAAAGGTGTGGGCCCAGAAAATCACGAATCCTGGCAGGGAAAAATATATTCACGTTCTGGCAAACATCCAAAGTATCCAAATTTTGTGGAAGTCACAGGTTATGGCACTGGGGAAGGATTAGGTGGTTGGAACTGTAGGCATTCGTTCTTTCCCTACTTTGAGAATATCTCTGAAAGTGCATACGAGAAATCTGAACTGCGAAGTTTGGCGAAACAAAAGGTTAAGTACAACGATCAAACTATCTCTCTCTACGATGCAACACAGATTCAAAGAGAAATTGAACGCAAGATTCGATTTTGGAAACGAACCGCTGAAGCATTAGATGCGGCAGGGTTGGATAATGCAAAGGAACTTGCCAAAATTTCCGGATGGCAAGCACGGATGCGAGACTTTATTACTGAGACTGGTTTAGATCGCCAACGAATACGAGAGCAGGTGCAATGAGCAATACTGAGTATTGTTCTTTTGGAAATAAGAGGGTGGGATTGGTTTTCGTCGCTGTAACCAATTCTACCCTTTGTTCGGGGGGTATTTTGTGGTAGGATAAAAGCGATACAGCGACCGCAAGCACTTACGAAAAGTGCGGCGGTTTTTGTGTTTTAAACTTCGCCTGACCAGCGTAACGGGTCAAACACACGAGGAGCGACCTCGTACAAAAAGCGTAGTGAAAGGCAAACAGGTAAATATTATGAAACGCGAAGATTTGAAAAAACTGCTTGGAGATGCTGCAACTGACGAAGTGCTTGACAAGATCATGGGTTTGAACGGTACAGATATTGAAACCCACAAAACCAATCTTGCTAATCTCACCAAGCAGCTCGAAACAGCGCAAGGTCAAATCACAGAAGCCAATAAGCAAATTGAAAGTTTCAAAAACATGAAACCGGAAGAACTGCAAAAGGCCGCTGATGACTATAAAGCTAAGTGGGAGCAGGCACAGAAGGATGCCGCTGACCAATTAGCCGCGGTCAAGTTTGATCATGCGCTTGAATCTGCACTCACTGGTGCTAAGGTCAAGAACATCAAGACGGTCAGACCACTACTCAGTATGGATAAGCTGAAACTGAAGGACGATGGCACGGTAGATGGTCTCGAAGATCAATTGACTGAAATCAAGAAAACGAACGATTACCTGTTTGAACCGGAAAAAGCTACCCCGAAAATTGTTGCGAGTAGCAATAATCAACCTGTTATCACGGACGCGTTTGAAGCTGCGATGTGGAAAGGTTCGGGCTTGAAGCCTCCTGGTACACAGCAATCATAAGGATTCTTTGCAATGGCAAACTCTGTTTCACTTGTAAGTAAATTTCTGGCACTCATCGACGCGGCATACAAAGCCATGTCGAAAACTGCCGTTTTGGATGCGATCACCCAGTCGCCGGATTATCTCGGCGCAAACGAAGTCAAGGTGATGAAGCTCAGTATGGTGGGTCTGGGCAACTACTCCCGCTCTACTGGCTATCCTGCTGGCGATCTGACCGCCGCATGGGAAACGATGACCCTGGCAACCGAACGTGGTCGTGCATTCACCCTGGACCGCATGGATAACGAAGAAATGCTTGGGCTTGTTCTGGGTAATCTCGTTGCGGAGTGGATGCGTATGCACGTTTCTCCTGAATTGGATGCGTACCGCTTCTCGAAATATGCCAGTTTTTCCGGCATCAGTGAAGTGGGCACACCTGCAACACTGTCAAATTCCACGGTGCTGGCTGCAATTGATGTTGCCACTGGGCAGATGAACGCAGATGAAGTACCGGAAGATGGACGGATCCTCTTTGTGTCCGATACCGTGCAAACGTTTCTTGATCAAGCGGTAACTCGTTCGATGAACAACAATGAAACCACTGTTGTACGGCAAACGAGAAACTATAACAACATGCAGGTCATCATGGTGCCACAGACCCGGTTTTATAAGGGCATTACCCTGAACGCGGGCGCGACCAGTTCCGCGGGTGGATTTGTGAAAACCGCAAGCACTGGCCGGGACATTAATTTCCTGATGGTGCATCCCTCTGCTGTACTTCAACCGGTCAAGCTCAATCAGGTGAAATATTTCCCCCCCGAAGTAAATCAGATCAGTGACGGGCATCTCTGGCAGTATCGCCTCTATCACGATACGTTCGTGTACGAAAACCATGTTGATGGTGTGTACTCGCACATCAAGGCAAGCTAGGAGGTTATTATGTTCCTAGAAAAAGATGGTGTAAGGATTGAAATCCTGGTTGCGGTAGATATTGCCCGATTGAAATCCGCAGGCTACAAGGAAGTTACCCCCGAGGAAGCGAAACCGCTCACCCCCGAGGAGCAAAACGCCATAGCAATCGCCGAGGTAAACAAGTCAAAGAAAACCAAAGGCGGTGAGAAATGACACTTAAATCTATTACCCCCGCGGGTATGTTGAAAGACATCAACGATAACTTTGCTGATCTTGGGCCAGTAGGCAGCGTCAATGGTTTGGGCACGTTGCGAGTAGCCCGTTTTGAATTTGATTGTGCTGTTGCTGGAAATCTTCCCATTGGCGCGCATGGCACGGGAGTAATTCTGCCCATTTATGCAATTGTGGTGGGTGGGTTTATTGATGTCAACACGGCGATCACTGGTGATACGAATGCAACATTGGCGATCCATGTGCAAGCGGCAAACGATATTATCTCTGCCGCGGCGGTCTCGGGTGCGCCATACAGCACAATTGGTCGAAAAGCCATTGTGCCAAAAGCCAACACGCCCGAATCAACTTCGGTCAAATGCACCGCAGCGCGTGAGATCACCTGCACGGTTGCAGTTGCGGCATTGCTTACTGGCAAGCTCACTGGCTATCTGTATTATGTTGAAGGTATTGCAAGCGCATAAGGATCTAGGAAATGGCGCCTTACGCCGATTACACGTATTACACCGGCACGTATCTTGGCACTGCGATTGCATCGGCTGATTTTGCTGCATTGGCATTACGGGCATCAGCAGTAATTGATAGGATCACATTTCAACGTGCCGCGGTTGATTTTGCGGCAAATACAAACGTAACAGCAATCAAAAATGCTATGTGCGCGGTCGCTGAAGAATTGCAACGTCAGGATCGTGCCGGTGGATTGGATGCAATAACCAGCGAAAGCCAAGGCCGATACTCAGTATCCTATGCGGTGAATTCCGAACGGTCAAAAACCAATCTTCAGAAACAGCAGGACGCCGCACGTTTATACCTCGATGGTACATTCCTGATGTTCGCTGGTTTTGTTGATGGAGAATACAGCAGTGATTCCTAACTGTGACATTACCATTTACAACAAATATATTGATAACCGCGTTGAGAAATGGCAACGGTCTGAAATCTTAGAAGTTGGTTGGGAATTGACCGATGCGGTTAGTGCACTGCGTTGGAACCTAGCGGCAAACATAGCTGTAATTTTTATACCTTTTGACCGCAAATTAACCGGTTACGTTAGTCCTAAAACTTGGCAAGCACTTGCGGATAAATCAGATCGTTGGACATTACAACAAGGCGATGTGATTGTGAAAGGCATTGTTACTGATGAGATTGACAGTGATTTCACAATCACTGACCTTCGAGCGGCAAACGATAATGTGGTTGTAATTGCAAGTGTAGACGCAATGGACTACGGTTCACCGGCGGTGCAGCATTTTGAAGTAGGTTGCAAATGATCAATCAGCCGCGGGATGTGACTGTACGTAAATCTGGCAACAAAGCGGAATTGGCCTGGAATATCCGGCTATCTTCTAAGTGGTCAGAACGCTATGGAGCTGCGCAAGTGTTTGTTGACAATGAAGTATTGTTACAGAGTGAACCTTACACTCCCCGTCTTACGGGAACGCTTGTTCGCTCTGGCATTCTTGGCACGGATATTGGTTCTGGAAAAGTGCAATGGATTGCACCGTATGCACGTTATCAATACTATGGCAAGGTCATGGCCGGTAAGCCAAGAAAGCCAACAAGCAAAAACCTTGTCTATCATGGCGGTGGTAAACGTGGTGCGTTCTGGTTCGAGCGCATGAAAGAAGTATCCGGTAAAACCATTATCGATGGTGCAAAGAAAATCGCAGGTGGCAAAAAATGAGTGTTCTATCAGCAATACGGACATTCATACTCACTTACAGTGGTCTCAACGATGACGCTGGAATGCTCATCGATGTTCTTGGCAAAACTCCCACGCAGTATGCTCTTGTGCCATTGCCAGGTACGAAACTTCTGGAAACATATCTTGACAATAGCTCGCTCCGTCAGTATCCGTTTGCATTGCAAAGTATGGAAAGCACCGCGGATGATGTTACACGACTAGCCAACGTTGAATTTTACGAAGCGTTCACTGAGTGGCTTGAAAATCAAAACACTGCTGGCACCTTGCCAACTCTCGGTAGTGGCAAAACCGCTGAGACTATCGAGTCTCTTGGTCAACCTATATTATTTGAATTCGGTGAGAGTGGCACTGGGATTTATCAACTCCAGTGCCGTCTCACATATCAGCAAAATGCTCCGTAGGAGAAAAACACAATGGCAAAAGTAAAACGATCACAATTCTGGACATTTATCAACACAACCCCGGCATCATCTGCAACCTATGTCAAACTTGGGCCCGGTGTGACCACAGGGCTTGTGAACTACAACCCCGAAGTTTCGACTGAAACATATATCCATGAGGATATAGCAACAATCTCAGTTGAGAAATACGCACCCACCATGCCGATTGAAGCGACGTGTATAAACACGGATGCGATCTTTGAATTTATTGATGGGCTGCGCCGCACAGCTACAGGCCCAGCCACTCTATCAGATGCTGAGACAGATATTCTTTTGGTTTATGGTTACGAAACGGCCGTAAGCACGGATCAATATCCCGCCCAAAAACAGCCGGTATCAGTCCAGATTGATAGTTTTGGTGGCGAAGGTGGTGTAGCGAATAAGATCAATTTCACCCTGAACTTTAGAGGTGCGCCCACGCCTGGTTTGTATGACGTTTCAGCAAATAGCTTTACCCCGTAACGAAAAGCCCACTCGCACGGGTGGGCTTTTTTGAAAGGATATAAATTATGGAAGGTTTAACCGAAGGTCGCATGGTTCACTTTGTTGCTAGGGATGGCATGCACCGCTCCGCCGTAATCACGCATGTTTGGAATAAAGAAACCGGAATGATAAACCTGTTTGTTTTTCCAGATGGCTCTCATTCGATAGAAAGCACGACTCCCACATCTATTTCATTTGATGCAACAGGTGCTGTCAATACCTGGCATTGGATTGAAAAGGCATGATCGATTCATTGCAGATCAATACTGGTGAAAAGCGAATCCCTATCGTGCGTGATGGTGAAAGCGTGGGCGAAATTGTTTTCAATCCGTCGGATGTGGTTTGGGTTGAAAGGTTTTACAAAATAGTCTCTGAGTTTCAAATCACGCTCACAGACTACCAGACCCGTTATAAGGCTCTTGAAAAAGACAAAGACGGTAAGCCTGTACAAGTGGATGTATCTTTAGCATTGCTGCATGATGCTTGTACCTATGTCAGAGAGAAAATTGATTATGTGTTCGGCTCGGGAACATCACAACTTGTTTTTGGTGACGCAATGGTGATCGAAGTGTTCCCCCAATTCTTTGATGGCATTACGCCGCATATAAAAACCGTGCGTGCCGAAAAAATTGAGAAGTACACAGGCAAGCAACGCAAGAGAGTTTTGAAATAAACATCCTCACCGAATCTCCACCTGATAGCGTTGAGATAAACCATACTGAGTATAAGGTTGTCTCCGATTTTAGAACTTGCTTGCGAATCATTTTAGCCTTTGAAGATGAAGAATTAACTCCGCAAGAAAAGCAAGTAATTTTACTCAGTATGTTGTATCCCATTATTCCTCCTGATGCTCAAGAGGCAATCAAGAAAGCAAATTTATTCTTGAGTGGTGGCAGGATCAATGAAGAAGATGAATCAGAACCCATGCGTCTGTACTCGTTTAGCAAGGACGCAAATTTTATTTATGCGGCGTTCAAACAAACACATGGAGTTGATTTGCAAACCGCTAAGTTGCATTGGTGGCAATTTCTGGCTCTGTTTATGGATCTAGGTCAGGACACGACCTTTTGCCAACTCGTAGGACTTCGCAAGCGGTTGCGTACAGGCAAAGCCACGAAAGAAGAACGCGCCGCCGCGCGTGAAATGGGAGAAATGATAGATCTCCCCGAATTAGATAACCGCACATTTGAAGAAAAGGAAATGGCGTTGGAATTCGAGCGCAAAGTTGAAGAGGCGCGTCTAAAAAGGTTAAGCAATAATGTCTGACGGCTCCGTAGTTATTGACACAAAGATCGATCAGTCTGGCTTCAACGCTGGCATGAAGAAATTGCAAGCATCTGCCGCTGGTGCGCTGAATACTATTTTGTTTCAAGTTGTAAGGATTGGCAGTGGTATTCGTGGCGTATTAGAGGGTGTTGTTTCATCGGGTGTGGCAGTACTTAAGAAACTAATTGTAGGTACGTTTTTAGTTTTCGCTTTATCAATTGCGAAAATCTTTGGAGCTATTCGTGATTCAATGAGTGATGTACTCAAGCTGCGTGGTGCTGATACTGTCAAACAAGTGGATGAAATCAAGAACAGCTTTGAAGAACTCAAGGCCGCGGTTGCAAATGCCTTTTTGCCATTGATCATTGCGGCGATCCCGTATATAAAGATGGCCTTATCCTGGCTAATTGAATTATTCAATCGCGCATCTATGATCACCGCGGCATTTCTGGGTCAGAAAGAAGCTCTGCAAATTATTCAAGGTTCCGCGCAAAAGATAGCGGATGCCAATAAAAAGACCGAGAAAGCTGCCAAGGGGCAACTTGCGGCATTCGATCAAATCAATGTGCTACAAAAACAGGAGTCCGGAACCAAGACCGAAAATTTACCCAAAGTTGCAGCAGAGTTAGTGCCCATTACTGATGAAATCATAGGAAAAGTTCAAACAATCAAAGAAGAAATTTCTACCTGGTGGGGAGATGTTGTGAAAGGATTTCAATTTACTTGGGAATTTATCAAACAGTGGCTTGAAGATGCAAAAACAGGATTTAAGTTTTTAGGAATGTTCTTTGCTGAAATTTGGGATAAAGTGGTTGTTGCTCTTTGGAATAATTTTATAGATACATGGGCACTTATCTTTGAAAATACTAAAGAGACGATTGAAAGAATCAAGGAAAGAGTCATACAAATTTTCACAGGACTAAAGGATTTCGTTCATGGCATTTTTACAGGTGATTGGGCTCTCGCTTGGGAGGGCTTGAAAAACATTGTTGCCGGTGTGTTCGGTGCAGTGTGGGAATTGTTCAATGGCATGCTGATAAATATGTCTATTGCTCTCGCTGGAAATATAAACACCCTGAAAATACTGTGGGGTGCACTACAGCCCATTTTCGGCGATACGTTAGATTGGGTTCAAAGCAAATTTGTTTCCGTGTTCACTGGCATACAAACATTTGTACAAGATGTAATCAATAATATTTTGGGTTTCATAAACTTGCTAATTGGATCTATCATGTCGGCTATGGAACTTGTATCAGGGCTGAACGTTTCTCCTGGTGCAATTGGCGGAGGCACTGTCACTGCACCTTCAACTCGTGTTCCCCGATTAGCCACAGGTGCAGTCATTCCACCGAACGCCTCATTTGCCGCAATACTTGGGGACCAACGAAGCGGACGCAATTTAGAAGCACCCGAGGGACTTATCAGGCAGATCATTCGAGAGGAGTTAGGTAATGCAGGAGGGCAAGAAATCAATGTACCTGTTACTCTCACCCTCGATGGCGAGGTACTCTATAAGAGCAATAAACGTGTATCCATGCGACATGGCAAGAATTTAATTTCGAGTGGTAACACATGAGCATCGTAATTGATTCTACTACCTATAATATCCCCTTCAAGGTTGTAAACCGCAAGGCTGACTTGCTCTTTAAGGATGGTGCGGGACGTACAGAGGATGGCGTTTTACATGCTGAAATTCTTGGCGTGTACTATAACTATGATTTGGAAATGGGCATGAGTGCCAATAATGTTTCAGACTACGCCGCGTTGTGGGTGAAACTTACCGAACCTGTGAACTTACACGAAATTACCCTTCCCGATGAATCAGGTACGCTCACTTTCGATTGTTATTTTGCTAATATCAAAGATACTGTTATCAAGCAAGGAGCTACAAATTATTTTCGTAATCTGACATTTTCGGTAATTGCTATCTTCCCCGCGAGAACACCTGCATGAGTACACATCCGATTGTTATATTTGGTCGCAGTGCAATTACTATCAAAGATGATATTACGAGCATTATAGCAATTGACCAACAGCCATTTGTAAATCTAAACGATCTGGCCTCTGGCATCTATGTTGATAAACCTTACGCAACTTATGAGCCTGATTATTGGTTGTTGGATGGTAATTTCAAATTTGCACCAAGTGCCAATGCTCACCCTGGATACATCAGCCTAGAGCAAGCTCCCTCTACGTCTACATTTGTAATTACTCCGGTGCTCACGATCACATTCAATTCGGTGCATTCCACTACCGGTGGTTTGACACTGCATTTTTCAACATTAGCGGATGAGTATGCCGATAATATTAGCATTCTATATTACGATTCTGTTGGTGCTCTTATTCGTAATGATACTTATACTCCCACAGGGAAAGATTTCTCCACAAATCAAGCCGTCTCTAATTTCAAGCAAATAAAAATCGGTTTTACATCCATGCACAAAGCCTATCGTTATGCACGTCTACTCAGTATCGATTTTGATTCGGCGGTGACGTTCTCCGGTGCAAATATCAAAGCGGCGCGACTGATTGAAGATATAAACCCGTTATCTATTGAACTCACTGTAAACACATTAGATCTAACTTTATTTTCAAGTGCAGGTGCATTCAGCATTACCAACCCCACTGGCATTTATGCAAATTTACAATATAAAGAACCACTAGATGTTTACGAATCAATCGACGGTTTGTTAGTTTATCTGGGCCGGTTCTACCTGGACGAATGGAACAGCGAATCGGAAAACCTTGCAGCGTTTCGCGCGTCGGATGGAGTAGGATTGTTAGAACGTGGCACATATATCGGTGGGTTATTTCAAGCTCCAACTATTTCAGTAGGAGATTTGGTATCTGCCATTATGAGCGCGGCAGATGTTGATTACGTAATAGATGCTTCTCTCACTACTCCCAAAGTTGATGGACTGATTGAATTATATTCAAATTGCCGTGATGCTTTGCAACAGGTTTGTTTCTATGTTGGTGCGTATGTGACGTGTGCAAGGTCAAAAGTTATAAACATCCTTCCCCTTCCCGTTCCCCCTGGTGCAACTGGAAACGATCACGCACTTACATCTGCTCAAAAGGGTATTGCGTCTCCATTGACGCTCAAACCACTTGTAACGGGAGTGGAAATCCACCAGTGGGCATACGACTCAGATAACGCTCCCACGGGTGAGATTTTATACTCTGCGACATTGGGAACTGGCAATCATACAGCAATTCTGGGCAAAGGCGCAAAACTCGCGGCAGGGTTAACCTTGGGCGGTACTGCAACTTATTCAATTACAGTCAACCGCTATCTCTATGCAACTATCAATGTTACTGTGGCGGGGACGGTAATACTTAGCCAGAACGAAGGATTAACCATTACAGAAACCTATGTAGGTGAATACAATCCCTCGGTGCCCGCGGGGTCACAGGAGAACGTTGTCATTATTGACAAAGCCACTTTGATGACTACTGCCAGTGTTACCGACACAATAGCCACTGTGACAATTGCTGAACGTGTTTATGATTATTACCAACAGCGATATTTGCAAAAGACAAAGCTCTTTGCCTCGTTGATGGTGGTAGGTAATTCGGTACTTGTCAATGTGCAATCTAATAAACAGCTTAGTGGCATTGTGGAAAAAATGACTACCGATCTCTCCGGTGGGTTTGTGTCCGATGTTGAAATCGTTGGAGTAATTGTATGAGTTATGTCACCCCGATCACTGACCGAGCACAATCGGACATTACAAATAAAACATCTAAAGGCTATTGGAATGTTGCTGATTGGTCACGGGTCTATGGAAATTCAAGGCTTGTAAATGGACTTACGGCAATTGAACTGGGCGCATTAGTTTATTTTGACACGTTGATTATGCCAACAATCATTACAATTCCCACAGTGGCAGAATTCAATATGTTTCTTGCCAATATTGAGCGCGTACGTGTTGCTGTATCTGGAGAATCCATTTCGGGGACAACCACAGAAATCAAAGATGATTACATCGCGGGACCGGGACAAGATGCGCCAGATTTCAGTGATGCAAATTTATGGGAAAGTACACTGGATGCAATTTGGGATTATTATGATGGGGCAAGTCTGAATATATGCCCAACACTTAATAATGATCTGACTATTCTCACGGGTACTCAGTATGTGGTTGTAGATTGCCTTGATTTGGCTACCTACAATGTAGATATACAGGGAACGGGAGTGTTAATTATATTATGACTACTATTTACAACGTAAATAATGCAATTGTCAGTGCTTTTGCTTTGCCGCAAGGTTATTTAATCAATGGACTGATACAGGTCAGTGTGACATCTAATAATTTGACCGTTGCAATCAAAGGATTAGATGGCAATAATCCCAGCGCATCTAACCCTGTTTATGTTCGGATCAATAATACTATTCGTGCAATCACCGCGGCATTGAGTGTGACCAAAAACGCCGGGACGAATTGGTGTAATTCAGGATCAGCGGAACTGGCAACCAAAGAAATAGATTATTTTGTGTACCTGATTTGGAATACTACACCTGCCACTGACATTATTGACATTGGTTTCAGTCGCATTCCATATGCGCGGGTATATTCTGAATTTTCAGGTACATCAACAAACGAAGCGTATCTTGCACAGGGCAACGCTTCTACACCAACGTCCACGGATGATTGCGTTGTAATTGGGCGCTTTGCGGCAACACTTTCAGCGGGAGCAGGTTATACGTGGTCGGTTCCCACTTTTACAACTGCAAACCTGATTCAACGTCCAATCTTTGAAACCCGCTGGCTGGATTTTGCTCCTGTTCATTCACGCACAGGCACGAACTATACAAATTTACCAACGCAAAATGCAAGATCGTACAGGATAACTTATGATTTGATGATTCTCAAAGAAACTCATTCACAAAACGCCACGCCTGGTGGCACAGGCGATCAGCAATTTACAATACCCTGGACACCACCGAATTACAATATGGGCTCCGCTCGAAATGTAACGGACTATTATGTCATGACATGTGCGGTAGCATTTTCATCTAATCTGTGCTTGCTGAAAAAATACGATGGCACAACGGACGTTACAGCCAGCAAGCAATATGATACAACGCTGCATATCAAAATGAGATAAATCACAATCGCCAATTATCCACCGGACTAGCACGGCGGTGAGCACTCTCCAGATCGGATTTTACAAATTCTACGTATCGCAGGGTCATGGGTAAGGTTTTATGACCCATGAGTTTTTGTAGTGTGAAAACATCTCCACCGTTGCGAAGATACTCCACTGCGAAAGTATGACGAAAGCGGTGGGGATGTGCACGAACAACTTTTGCATTGCGTCCAACACGATTGATTATCAATCTAATTGATGCCGCTTGTAAATCAAACAGTCGTTGTTCATGATTTGGTCTTGCTTGTTGTTTAGCGATATATTTCCAAACTGCTTGTTTTGCCCTTTGTCCAATATACACCGTGCGCGGTGAACTTTTTATACTGCTGCGATAGGGACGAACATAAATTTCACCATTTTCTAAATTCACATCTCCAACCCGCAAGCGGAAAAATTCACCAAGTCGCACACCGGTGTCAAGTAAAATTAGAATAATTGCTTTATCTCTATCGGCATTGGGGCGTTTAATTCGATAAGTTTTTCCTGATTGCTTTGTCACTTGTGTATATTCTGATGCACCAATCAGCCGCTTTACCTCATCGTGTGAAAATGGATGGATTTGTGGTGATTGGTATTTGGGTCTGGGTAATTCCAAGTCTGGCCGATTGATACTCAGTATTTCTGTTGCCCAGTTATAAAAGCCTCGGATTGTTTTCCAGTGATTGTCAATCGTCGCCGGTGAAAGCGGTGAAGGGTCCCCATTGAATCGCTTTGGTTTGTAATCGGTGCGAAGATGAACCAAATATCTTTTCCAATGCTCGAGTGTGAGCGTTTCCAATTCCGGATCCTGGAAAAAGACGCTCATATACTTGAGTTGATACTGTATTGTTGGAATATATGCTGGGGAATAATTGTTGGTTGCGTCCAACAGAAATCCCTCAATAGCTTTTGAGAATTGCATAGGACTAGGATCTCCTTTTAGTTGAAATCATTCCAACCGTGATCCTCATCCTATACCCATAGGGGTAGGAATTGCGAACAACGTGTGCCCCCGCGCAGACTCGAACTGCGCTCTCCGGCTCCGGAGGCCGACACTCTGTCCACTGAGCTACGGGGGCGAACGGAGTGGATTTTATCATATTGCATGGTGTCGCACCTGCACTTGCGCCAGGTGCAAGTGTTGCGAGTGACCGAGGGGAGCGAAACAATCTCCTCGTGATCGGAAGATCACCGCCCTCGCAACGACATGATGATTACGCTTTCGCGCGCGGCCCAAGTTGTACGAGCTCGCCGCGTAATTGTGTAATGATGTTGGTGTTCCCGCGCTCTTCACCCAGTCTGATAAGTTGCTCTTTCTTGTGCGCCAGTTCGCCGCAGACCTGGTAAAAGCGCGCAGTCTGACGAAATGTGCCAGAAGTCAGCGCGGAAAGCAGTGTATTGGTGCGGAGGAAAGAAATCGCGCTATTATATTGCTGGGGCGAGATCAGGCCATTCTTCACTTCTTCAACCAGGTGACGTTTCAGAATGTTGCGCTCGTGGATGATCATCCAGATGATAAAGGCCAGCATGAAAATATACCCTACGTAGTCAGCCAGCAAACCCAACAGGAATCCACCGCCACCGCCCACCAACGTGCCGAATGTGTTATGGAAGGCATGTGCTAGAACCGCAACTGTGTACCCGGCTGGTGCAGCAATCAGTTTTACCAGCGGGTTATGAGTTAGGCGGGCGAGAGCCAGGCCAATCCCGGTGAAGGCCGTGAAGAAGGGGTGCATCCATCCCACCAGCAGCACGCGGATACCGACCAACGTCCAGAAACCTTCCCAGCCTGCCTCCTGAAAGCCGTTGCGGTAAATGTACAAAACGTTTTCGATTGCAGCAAAGCCCATCGCGGTGATGGCGGCATACACGATACCATCTAAGACCGAATCGAACTCCTTGCGGAAGAGCAGAAACACGATCAGCACCGCCAGGCCCTTCAAACCTTCTTCGACGATGGGCGCAACGATAGAGGCGGTCCCAAATTCCGCCGCGCTTTCAGAGCCAGTCAATTGGTAAATGCTTATACCAAAAAGTGTGTTGATAACGAACGCACCGGCCCCTGCGATGATCACGCCCCATGCAAACGCCGCGCCGAGCAAAATTTTTGGTTCCTTTTCGTAGCGGTCCAACCAATTGACGAACGCTGCAGACAGGAACATTGGCACGAACCCAAAGAAAAATGCTCCAAGCAATGCCATATTGCCTCCAATCCCATTGGATATCGTTACGATCTTCGAGAAGCAATCTCCAAGTTGATACGGTCCGATTGAAATATCAATCTGACCCGCTCTATGCGTGTCTCTTCAAACGCGATACCTAATACATCCAACACTTCTTCTGGCCGTCCGGTTGCGCCCTCACGGGCTGCCAGCTTCATGACGATTTTATCATCCAGGGAATCCAAATCTTCAATCAATGGACGCAGATCATACTGCTTCCCGCGTCGGGTGCGGACGATGGATTCAGATGCCATCACTGACTCAATCCTCCGCTTCAGATCCGCCCCGAATTCTGATTCGATCATCCGGACCTCATACTCCGCTGAGGCCACTTGAGTCTGCAAGGCCGGCGCGCGCTCCTCCACCTGTTCAATATTCAAGACCTGGAGTCCCGATGGAAGTGTACTGTTCAATCGCTCCGATAAGCTGTCCAGTGCGATATCACGTTCCAATCGCATATCCAACATTTCACAGCGTGAAGAAAAGCCAAGTGGCAACGCGGCAGCGAGATTCATCTTCGGCTGGGGGTGAAATCCCTGTGAATAGGCCAGTGGCAGCTCAGCCCGACGCGCGGCGCGTTCCCAGAGTTTGTGCAAGTCCAGGTGACCGGTATAGCGCAAGGCGCCCTGCTTGGAGAAAGTGATTCGGATGCGCATAAATAAGGTGGACGTAGGTCGAGATGCCATCCCGCCTTACTTGTTATTGACCGCGTGTGTCTTGAGCCAGACGCGAATATCCCGGATATGTGCGCGGTAATGATAATACGTGTTGTCTGCGACCCGCTCCAGCAGGTTGTGACGTTTGATCGACTCTTCTGGCAACGCTTCCAACGCTGAAATGATAGATGCGAACGCCTGGATTTCCTGCGTGACGATTTCCTCCAGCGGGATATTCTGATATTTTTCAAAGACCCAGGCATTCGCGGTATCGTCATCTAGTAGGGGCGAGCCAAAATCAGGATAGCCGAACTCATCTAAAAAAGCATCTAAGGCATTGTGGGTTCTGCAGGGCACATACATCTGATGGTGCAGGATTTCGTTCAGACGGTCGCCGATATACTGCTCATAGGCTGAAATATGCGCGATGATATCCTTGATGGACCAATGACCTGTCACGCCTTTCATCGTCATACGGCGCGTAAAGCCGATCCGGTTCAAGAGTAACTCGAACTTATCACGTTCGTGTAGTAGTTTTGATATAAATTGTTTTTTAGACATCTTGATGGGGTTACATTTCTTTCTGATAAATATGATACTGCTGGATGGTCTGCATCCCGACACTTTCATACAAATGTGTCGCATTGGTCAGACTTTTTGAGTCTACGCTCAATTTTACCTGATGGATATTACGTCGGTAAAATTCGGCAAAACTATGCAGCAATAACGCCTTACCGATTCCTTTTTTGCGCCAGGCGCGCCGCACACTGAGATGATCCACCCAGCCCGTATTCGATTGCTGGGCACATAAGTTTAACGCCACGCCCGCAATTTCCGCGGAGCGTCTCTCGCAGGCTAAAAACCATAAAGTTGGGTCAAAGGATTCTCGATCCATTCCCATCCGTTTTACCCAGGCCTCATAGCTGAGCGGATGGTGATAGCCTTTATCTACCGCGACCTCTTCATCTGCCCGATAGGTATCTTGTTCATCCTGGCCCTTGATAAATGTGCGCACATTGATGCTATCTGGCCATTGCGGTGGGGGATGCGGCTCATCGAGCGTCGCTTCCATGATGAGAAAGGAGATGTTGGAATGATAGCCATTCGACGCGAAAAGCTGCAGGAGGGTATGGTTCTTCTCACTCACCCTCGTGACGAGGTTGACCTTTTCCTTTTTCTGGCTTGCAACTTTGCTTTCCAAGATCATCAGTAATTGAAAGGCCAGATCGACATTCAGTCGGTCAGTGATGTAGATATAGGGTGAGTCACCTTCCAGCAATTCAGCATAACCTGCCAGTTCATGATCCAGGTAAGCAATGCAGGCATCGTCTTCCAGGTTGATACTTTCCCATTTTTTCCGTAGGTCGTCCACGGTGATCATCGCACTGCCATAATCGACCGTGTTTTGCTGCGCGATCAACTCACACACTGATTCGAGATCGCTGAGTTTCGGCGGGCGTACGGAATACTGTTTCATTACGCCATCTGTTTGCTATTAATCCCCCACCAGCGGCAGGCTGTGGATGGCCGACCGTTCTCGGGGCACTTTTGGCGCGGGCGATTTTACGTCCGGGCATTTCCATACGTCACCGGGGTTTTCGCGGCGCATGTTCGCAAAGACGGGCAGGATACCACAGGCGAAACAATCAAGGCGGCAGTCCACGCGGATCTGACCTTCGAGCGATTGCCTGAAATCCTGAAATAGGAAGTTCTTGCGCACCGCAGCCGTGATATGCTCCCACGGGAAGACTTCATCCGTGCGACGCTGGCGGTGCGTGTAAAAGAGCGGGTCGAGGCCATGTTCCGCAAAGGCATTGATCCAGGTTTGGTAGCGGCGGCCCTCATACCAGGCATCGAATTTGGCACCATTCTTCCAGGCGGTATAAACGACTTCGGCCATCCGGCGGTCGCCACGCGAGAGCCAGGCCTCTAAAAATGAATCTTCGGCTTCGGTGAGGCTGAGTTTGATGTTGCGGTCGCGGCCCAGCTCGCGGCGAAGTAAGGCTTGTTTGGCGCGAATCTGTTCGGGTGTGTCACAGGATACCCACTGGAAAGGCGTCTGGGATTTCGGCACAAACGTACTGACGCCCGCGTTCAGTTTCACCTTCATGCCCGCCACTTTGCGTCCCTCTGCAATCACGCGCTTGCACAGATCGGCAATCGCCTGCACATCCTCCAATGTCTCACTGGGATGTCCAATCATGAAATATAGCTTGATCGTCGTCCAGCCACGGCGATAGACCTCGCGTGTGGTGTTGATAATATCTTCGTCTGAAATGTATTTGTTGATGATGCGGCGCATCCGTTCGGTGGCGGCTTCTGGAGCGAGCGTGAATCCGCCAGAGCGTTTGTCTTTGAGTTTTTCCATCAGATCAATCGAAACGGATTCGATCCGCAGAGAAGGCAGGGAAACTTTCAGGTGCGAGTCGCCGAAGCGCTCGCCGACGCGGGT